>OGCI01002273.1_pt1 | contig 13189 bp, 13 predicted proteins | sample 1570021 | NCBI WGS metagenome assembly OGCI01 (sample SAMN06264664, study PRJEB24512) | hot springs metagenome | isolation source: Hot spring water | place: South Africa: Tshipise | collected 2015-06-21
CTAGCGGGTAACCGAGTTGAGAGGCGGCCTCCATGGCCTCCTCCGCCGTGCTGACCATGCGGCCTTCCGGCACTTTGAAGTCGTAGGCCTTCAGCACCTCCTTCGCCCGGACCTCGCCCAGATAAGGCCGACCGATCAGTAGCTGATGGGAGATGATGCGGTTGACGCGTCTGCGGTTGACCGGGAAACGCGTGACCACTCTTCGTGGCTGCAAGCGCCAGCGGGCGTATTCGTACATGGCCTTGAGCGCCGCCACTGCTCGTTCAGGCGAGGGGTAGTTGGGTAGGTTGGACAGCGCCAGCTCCTGTCGCCCCGGATAGATGTCGCCCCCGCCCATGAACACTGGTAGCACCGGCTTCCGTCCCTGGGCGCTGGCAGCAAGGGCACGGGCGGTTTCGACCGCCTGGGTCACGGCTTGGGGGGTCAAGATCACGATTATGGCGTCCACGCCGGGATCGTCCTGCAGCAGCTCCAGGGCCAGGGCATAACGGTCGGGCAAAGCGTCCTCGAGCAGGTCGACGGGATTCCCGGTGCGCGCCGCTCTCGGCAGTCTGAAGGCAAGAACCCTGCTGATCTCCGGGTCGATGGTGGCCATCTGCAGGCCCATCCGCTCTACGGCGTCGGCGGCCATGGTGCCAGGTCCCCCTGCATTGGTGATGATGGCCACGCGCCTGCCGTGGGGAAGGGGCTGGAGGGCGAAAGCAGTGGCAAGATCGAAGAGCGACTCAAAGGTATCGGCCCGGACGATGCCGGCCCGTTTAAAAGCGGCTTCGTAAGCGGTGTCTGCTCCCGCTAGGGCGCCGGTATGAGAAGAGGCGGCCTTGGCTCCGGCCTCGGTCGTGCCCCCCTTGAGAATCACCACAGGCTTTACGGTGGCAAGAGACTCTGCCACCCTTATGAACTCGTCCCCGTTGCTGATGCCTTCCAGATAGCCGGCGACCACTCTGGTCTTCCCGTCGTTTCGATAGGCGGCTAGGAAATCGGTCTCGCACAGGTCGGCCTTATTGCCCAGGCTGACCAGGGAGGCGATGCCCACATTGCGGGAGGCCGCCCAGTCCAGGATGGCTGAGCACAGGGCACCTGACTGGGAAAGCACGGAGATGCCTCCGGGCTGGGGCATATGACTGGCGAAGGCGGCGTTCAGCCGGTGATGGGTATTGATCAGACCCAACGAGTTGGGGCCGAGCAGACGAGCGCCATGGGTCCGGCAGAGATCGGCGATCTCCCCTTCGAGGCGGGCGCCTGCCTCATCCACCTCCTTGAAGCCAGCGGTGATGATGATCACCAGCTTGGCGTGCCGCCTAAGAGCACTAGCGACGGCCTCCTTGACTGCGGGGACTGGTACGGCAATGACCGCGTGGTCGACGGACTCGCCGCATTCGTCCAGGCTGGGATAGACCTTCAGGCCCAGGAGCTCTCCTCCCGCCGGGTTGACCGGGATTATCTTCCCGGCGAAACCTCCCTTGACCAGGTTGGCCAGCACTGCATGCCCGACTTTCCCGGGAGTACGGGAGGCTCCTAATACCGCCACGCTGTTCGGATAGAGAAGGGACTCAAGCATAGCCCGTTGAACGGCGCCGAGGTGGATAGAGCTAACTCATCATACACAAGGCCGGGCCTGGAATTGTAGAGCCGCAGCCGTGGGCGGGGGGCCTTGTGGGCATGACTAGGGAAGAAGAGTTCGGCCACCGTAGTGCTGGTGGGATAGAATAGTAACATAGTTTGAATAAGTACATAAACAGGGTAAAATGCGGGTCAAGATGACCGGCTTCTCCGTTGCCTAACGAGCGCGGGTGGAGACCAGGGTGAGGGGGAAGGACCGTGATAGCCAGAGAGGCTCTTCAGGCCGGTCAAGAAAACAAGACCAGGAAAGAGAGGAACACGTGGTACGAAAGGTACTGGCCATTGCCCTAATAATTCTGGGGGTGGCGAATCTGGCTCTGGGGGCTACTTTCACAGGTCTCGGCGTAGCCAAGAGAGCGTATGTCCAGGAAGCCATGGACAAGGAAAGGATTACTCTCACTCTCTCCGAGGAGCAGATCGCGGCTGGCGAGCTTGTCGACACGGCCGCGGAGGCCCAGGCCGCAGGCGACCTGGTGAGAGAGCATCGTCACGAGATGGGCACGTACGACGAGATTCTGGGTGGCGGACGGTTCAACCCTGAGAATCCGCAACATCTCGTCTACGGTCAGGCCCTCAATCTAGAGAATTACCTATATCTGGCCGTAGCCTCATTCGGCCTGACCCTGGTGGCCATCGGGGCCGGGGTGAGTATGTTGGTGACCGGCGTCGGGTTCGTCATCGTGGGAGCGTGGGCGCTCGCTCGCCGGCGAAATACGGCAGCGGAAGGGCTGATAGCCTGAATCTACCCCCTCCTAGTCCGAGGGGCGGGTCGGAGTGCCCGTGCTGATTCCCATTGGGGCGTAACTGCCCCACAGTTGCGGTATGCGGCGCGGAGGCCCCGGGTCTCGCTGAGACCCGGGGCCTCTGGTCTTGGTCGTAGTCTGCGGGTCTCCGCAAACGGTCTTGACTTTGTTCGCTTGCGGAGTTATATAGCTAGTTAACTTCGTATACGAAGTCGAATACGTACCAATAGGAGGGAAAGCCATGCCGCAAGGTGATCGTCTCACTCGTCGCGAATTCCTTAAGCTGGCTGGGGTGAGCGGGGCCGCATTGACGGTGGGTGCGAGTCTCGGCGGTCTCTTGGGAGCGTGTGGCGAAAGCGGTGGCACGACGACCACAGCTGGGGGCCCGACCACCACGGGTGGGGCGACCACCAGCAGCGTGGCCGGCACTACGGTATCGACCGGTCCGGAGATGGGGCGAGAGGTCAGGATAGGGTGTGTCGTACCCAAGACCGGACCGCTGGCCGCCTTTGCCAGTCCGTTCGACTACATCCTCGAGCGCTGGAACGAGGCCGTAGCCGGGGGGGTGGTTTGCGGGGATGGCAAGCTCCATCCGATAAAGATCCTCACGCAGGACACGCAATCCGATACCAACCGCTGCGCGCAAGTCACCGGGGACCTGATCCAGAACGACAAGGTCGATGTCATCTTCGCCGGGGGCGCGCCCGACACTATGAACCCGGCTGCTGATCAGTGCGAGGCGCTTGAATGTCCGGGCGAGATGATCCAGGGTCCGTGGCAGCCTTTCTTCTTCGGCCGTGGGGGTACTCCCGATAAGCCCTTCAAATGGGGTTATGCTCTCTGCGTGGGGATTGAGGCCATGGCTGATTGCTTCGTCGATCTCTGGAATCAGATACCGACCAACAAGAAGGTCGGTCTACTCTACCCTAACACGACCGACGGTCAGGCCTGGGGGGACGAGAAGCAGGGTGGACCCTTCTTCTTCAAGCAAGGCGGGTACGAATACACCATGCCGAGCTTCTTCCAAGCGGGAGCGGAAGACTTCACTGCTCAGATCAGTCAGTTCAAGAAGTTCGGGGCGGAGATCTGTTCCGGAGCTTGCCCCTCGACCGATTTCACCAATTTCTGGAAACAATGCATCCAGCAGGGTTTCCGGCCCAAGATCTGCACTGTAGGCCAGGCTCTCAACTTTGCTGAGACGGTGACCGCCATCGGGCCGATCGCGTACGGTCTCACCACTGAGATCACTTGGCACCCGGCCTACCCTTACCGGAGCGCGCTCACCGGCGAGACCTGTCAGGAGTTCGCAGACGACTACGAGAGTCGCACTGGTCGCCAGTGGTCGGCCGAGCTGATGGTCTTCGCGCTCCTGGAGTGGTTCGTGGACGCCCTGAAGCGCACCAAGAACATCGATGACAAGGAAGAGCTGCTGGGTGCCATCGCGAGCGCCAAAGTGGAGACCATCTACGGGCCTGTGGACTTCACTATACCCGTCGACCCGACCGCCACGGGGGCGGTGACCCGTCCAGTGCACAACTGTCTGCGCATGCCTATCGGGGCTGGTCAGTGGCTCAAGGGCGAGAAATGGCCTTTCGAGAAATACCTGGTATCGAACAAGTACGTTCCGGGGGCGCAGATCACTCGCAAGGTGGAAGAGATCAAGTACGAGTCCTAGCCGCTGTGCGAGGTAGAGCGCTCCGGCAGGTCATGCCCCTTCCTTCGCGCCGGTCGCCTTCCCCCCCTGTGGACCGGCGAATGGGGCGCGGCAAGGGCCGCCTGGCCCTTGCCGCGCCCCCCAGCTCATACTTCCTCGAGCATCGTGGTGAAGATGTCGTGATGCTCTTCCTCGTCCTCCAAGATCTCCCTGAACAGGTGGGCGGTAGTCACGTCACCCTCCTCTGTGGCTAGGGCGACGATCTTGCGGTACATCTCCACCGCTTCCACCTCGGCCCGAGCGTCGAATTCGAGGAACTCCTTCAGACTGCTCCCCACCTTGATCTCGGCCGGCTTCGTGGTCGGAGTTCCGCCCAAGTACCAGAGCCTTTCGGCGATGGTCTCGGCGTGCTTCATCTCCTCGACTGCGATCCGCTTGAACTCATCGCGCACGGCATAGGCCTTGACCCCCATGACCTGCACGTGCTGCCACATGTACTGGATGCTGACCTGGATCTCCCGGGCGATAGCCGCGTTGAGTAGGGATTTCAGCTCCTCGCTTGCCTGGGTCACCGGTTTGAGTGATTCAGACATTTCCTCTCCTTCCCGACGCTACCGCGTTGCGCAGCTTTCGGGGCACTGATTCCCACTAATCCGCAAGATCATGCGGACAGGGGTCTTCCGCACACACCTTGACCAGGGCCTGTGGCTGCGACTCTGCAAACAGCTTGCAGACCGCCGACTCCTCCCCTCTCGTACCTACTGGCCCTGAGACGAGATGCTTGAGGGGCGCCTCGCGGTCTTCACCCGGTCAGTGCACCGGCAGGCGCGGATCGAGTGCGCCCCGTGCCTTGCGCTATTTCCTTATCACTTGGCCCGACTTCGGATCGATCAGCCCCTGTTGCCGAGCCTGCTCCATGATGGCGTCGTAGAACTCATCGAACAGGGTGGGACACGCGATGCTGAGCCGCCTGAGCTTCCAAGCGCGGTACTCTGCGAAATAGTCGGGCTCTACTTCGAGGGCGGCGGCTATCTTCTCCACGGTGCGGGCGCCGCGGGTGTCGATGTTGTACCCCCGGGTTCCGCTGAGATACCGACTGACAGTGCCCGGGGTCACCCCAGCCGCCCGGCAGAGCTGGGCCTGGGTCATCTTCCGTTCGGCAAGGAGCGCCGCTAACGTTGCTGCTGCATTTTCATGGGATCTTTGTGCCATGTTCTCCACCATTCTTGAGCGATGACTCAAACTCCAGATTACATTATAAGAGTCCCGCTCTGATTTTGCGTGACGGCTTTGACAAGCTGCGGAATTGGCCTGACGGCTGCGGCCCTCGGCCGCCTTGCTCCTTTCGTTCGGGCGGCTGGACCCCCTGCCTCGGCTTCTTCAGTAGCTCGGCAGAAGGTAGATGGGCTTGGTAGCATACGCAGGCGATGTCCAGGCTACTAAGCTGGAAGACCTAGGGTGCACACGGGAGGGTGCGAGTGATTCATTGCGAGGAACCTCCAGGGCAGGCTTCCGAGAGCATGGGCCGCGAGGTCACCGCCCCCGCCGGCTACTACACTCCTTTGGAGCGAGCGATCGTCGAGGTGGAGGGCGGGAAGGTCTTGTACACCAGGGGGGCGGCCTGGGTGGAAGCTTCGTGTTGCGGTGTGGGCAGCTGGGAGTACGTGCAAGTCCTGGGCTACCTGGAGCACGATTCAGACGCCTCCAGCCCGGGCGGGGCTGTCTGCGCGGAGCCAGAGCCTGAGTACGTATTGCGCAGAGTTGTCGACGAGGCCGAAAGGGGGAAGATACAAGCGCTGCTGCAGCAACGTCATCCGAATGCGAGGGTGGAATTCCGCTAGGCGATCGCGTCTCCCTTGGCTTGGACACAACAAGGCGGAAGAACGGTGGGTCATGCGTGCGTTAGGTATCAACGGTAGTCCCAGGCGGGAATGGAACACGGCGACGCTCCTGCGCAGTGCCCTGGAAGGGGCCGAGAGTGTTGGAGCGCAGACCGAGTTGGTGCATCTGTACGACCTTGATTATCGAGGCTGCACCAGCTGCTTCACGTGCAAGCGAAAGGGGAACAGCTGCAACGGGCTGTGCGCGATGCGTGACGACCTTCGCGAAGTGCTGGAAGCCGTGCTTGCAACGGATGTCCTCATCCTGGGTTCACCCATCTACTTCGGGGACGTCACGGGAGAGACGCGCTCTTTTCTGGAGCGTCTTCTTTTCCCCAATATCTCCTATGATGAGTTTGGACGCTCGGACTTTCCGCGCCAGGTCTCCTGCGGCCTCATATTCACCATGAACTGTCCCGCCCAGTACGTGAAGGACGTGGGCTACGACGTCTTGTTCGAGAACTACGTCAGACTGATGGGCATCCTCAAAGGTCCCTGCGAACTTCTCACGAGCCACGAGACCTGGCAGTTCAGCGACTACTCGGTTATGAACGCAGCCATGTTCGACGTGGAAGCTAAGGCCAGACGGCGGGCGGAGCAGTTCCCGGTCGACTGTCAGAGGGCCTTCGAGATGGGGGCACGCCTAGCTAAAGAGCAGAGCTGAAGGCTCGTCCGCAGGGCCCCTCTGTCCGGGGCGACACCGTTTGTCAGGGGTTCGGCTCTGTCCACGCGTAGACGATTCTGCCCGAGCGATCGATGTAGGCGCGCTCTTGCCCCTCGGCGTCCAGACTCACGAGGGCCAGCCCCGCCGGCGAGAAAGCGCCTGCTTCCGAGAACTGGGCGGGGATGACCAGGCGCCCCTTCCGGTCGATGTAGCCCCATCGGTAGTCCCCTGCCCCGGCCAAAGGTTGAACAGCGGCCAGCCCCTGCGAGAAAGGCTCTGCGCCCCAGAAGCGAGGCTCGATCACCAACCTCGCCGAGTGGTCTATGTAGCCGTAGCCTAGACGGTTGGACCCGCTCCCTACTTTGACCACCGCCAGCCCTTCGGAGAAGGGGACGGCTTCCCAGAACTGGGGAGTCACTACATACGAACCTGTGGCGTCCACGTAGCCCCAGTAGTGAGCAGCGCCCTGGTCAGACCACACGGGAGCCAGACCTTCAGAGAAGTCCAGGGCAGCCAGGAACTGGGGGGCTACGACTATCGTCCCCCTGCGATCGATATAGCCGGCGCGTACTTCGCCTCCCGTGGTCTCTATCCGGAAGGGAGCCAGCCCTTCCGAGAAAGTGCCAGGTGAGAGCGAAACAGGCGGAATGACCAGGCGACCGGTGCGGTCGATATAGCCCCACCTGCCGCTCAACGTCGCCCCAGACTGCCCGGACGGTTCCCCCGGCGAGAGCACTGCTGCCAGTCCTTGCGAGAAGGGTTGCGCTCCCGGCGAGGCCGGCCAGATCACCCGACGACCCTGCCGGTCGACATAGCCGTACTCTTCGCCCAGTCTGACTGTAGCCAAACCTTCGCTGAAGTCGCCTGCTAGATCGTAAATGGCGGGGACGGCTATCCGGCCCTCTCGGTCCACGTAGCCCCAAGCCCCCCCGTAGAGCACGGCGGCCATCCCTTCGGAGAAAGCGCGGGCCGCTTGGAACTGCGCCTTGATCGCGAACGTGCCGCTGGCATCGAGGTAACCGTAGGCGCCCAGGGTTTGGTCGTAGGCCGGGAAGAGTTCCTGGGACTCATCCACGGCCTCTACCCGGGCGCCCGCCTCGGGATCGGTCAAGAGCCCCACTGCAAGGAGTACCAGCACCACGCAGACGAGCACGGTCTGCATCCAGCTTCCCCAGCCGCCGCTCTCGTTCCTTACCGGGCTGGTGCCTCGTCGAAACCCCCGACCGGCTGAGCCAGACCAGTCCCTGGCCGACCCGCGGGCCCTTCCCGTTCCCCCGGGTGAGGGAGTGCCTATCTCCCAAGTAGTGCGATCGGGTGGAAGGGGAGCGCCGCACCGGGGGCACCAACCGAGGCGGTGTCGAGGGAGCTTGGCATGACAGGACCGACACGTTGCGAGCACGCGTTTCCTCCCGCGGTCGTCGATATCATAGTATCCCGCCAGAAAGGAGAGAACGATGACCACCCAGATCAAGATCGTCTTTGACCAGGGTGAACTTCCTGCCCAACTCGACGATTCGTCCACGGGGGTAGCTATCGCCCAGTCGCTGCCATTGGAAGCCGAGGTCAGCCGCTGGGGGGATGAGGTCTACTTCACCATCCCGGTGAATCTTCCCGAGGCGCCGGAGGCCCGCCAGGATATGGCGGTAGGAGAGCTAGGCTACTGGCCGGTGGGGACTGCTTTCTGCATCTTCTTCGGGCCGACTCCCGCGAGTACAGGTCCCACACCGCGGGCCTACAGCAACGTCAACCCCTTCGGGAAGATCCTGGCGGACGAGCCAGCGATCAGGGAGACGCTCAGCCAGGTCAGGGATGGGCAACGCGTCCGCGTGGTCGCGGCGTGAGGACGGCCTAGTTAGTAGTAGATGTCCACCACCGTCCCTGTCGGCAACTCGTAGAAGAGCTCCACCGCCGTCCACACGGGCACGCGGACGCACCCGTGGCTGGCCGGGTAAGGGGGGACGCTCTTATAGCCGTGGATGGCAGTCTTGCTCACTACGTAGGACGGGTAGTACATCCAGCCTGTCACCGTCACGGCTTGGACCCAGCCTTTGTACTTCTCCTGGATGGTGAAATGACCGGTCCGGGTCCCGTGGCGTCCGCTGGAGATGTGAATGATCTTGGTCACCTTGTTGCCGGTGATCATGAAGAGAACCTGCCGGCTCAGATCGACCTCACAGCGTGTGCCGACCCCTATCTTCCGCGGCTGAGGGGTCTTGGCGGTAAGGAGTCTCGCCCACGTCTGCTCACCCATCTTGCCGGTGCGGGGCAAGCGCTCGACCTTCTGGAAGGCCATGACAGCATCGCGCGTGCGATAGTCGTAGATACCATCTACCGGGCCGCAAGGGTAGCGAAGAGCAGTCAGCTTGGTCTCCAGGAACTTGACCAGCGGGCCTTTGGCCCCCACGGCGAGCGTCTCATAAGTGGCGCTCGCGAGGAGCACCGGGGGAGGCTCGTCCTGGGGCGAGAGGGGCAGGAAGAACCCCCGGTAGAGCATCAGGGCGAGCTCGGCCCGGGTGAGATCAGCCTGCGGGAAATACCACCCCCCGGGAAGGTCCGGAAGAAGGCCGAGGCGGTAGGCGGCTGCCACCTGGGGGGCGTTCGCTTGGGTTATGAGCGGGCGGTCGCAGATGCCCGCGAGCCAGGGCTCGGGGTTCTGTGCGGTCTCTCTGATGAGGGTGGACACCTGGTCGGTGTCGCCTTTGGCGAAGGCCAAGCACTGCACTACGATGGTGACCGCTTCTTCTTTGCTGACCTTGCGCTCGGGAGCGAAGAGCAGCGGATTGATCCCACGCAGCAGACCTTTCTGAAAGAGCGCCCCGACCGCCCCAGCAAACCAAGCAGTGGGCCTTACATCGAAGAAAGGCTGGCCTGAGGTCTCGGCCAGACCTAAGGCTCGGCAGAGGTAGAAAGCCATCTGAGCTCGCGTGACAGGACCCTCGGGGTCGAAGGAGCCGTCCCACCTGCGGAAAGAAAGGCCTTTTTCGGCCAAGACGTATACAGCCTGGGCGTACGGCTCCTCGCCGGTTAGATCAGAAAAAGTAGAGGTGGAGGCCGGTGCCGAGGAGCCTTTGCTTGCCGTGGGGGAGGTCTGAGAGGAGGGGGCCTTGGTCGCCTGGGCGGGGGACGCGCATAGCACAAGAAGGAATGCTGCGAAAAGAGCCAGCGCCGGCCCACGCAGACACCGAGAGACGCGTAGCTGTTCCCCGCTCCTCCCGGTCCTATTCAGCCAAAGCTCACCCAAGCGCGACATGCTCCTCATTTCGGACCCCCGTTTTCTTCGCAGGCCGTCTCCAAGACTGTATCCCACTGCCGTCTCCACGGGCCGCGTCATGAGACAGTCTACCGATTCGGACCCCTGCTCCGCCAGAGAGGCTCTAGACACTTCTCGATTCAGCGGATGAAATTAGTCCGCAGGCGGGGCTCTGGCTCGGGGAAAGGCACTCTCTCCCTAGCTACGTCGATGCATTTGAGTAGCCAGGCCATGTTCCGGGCCAGCGTCCGCATCACTTGCAGACCCTCCAAGTCTTGCTCCACCTCTTCGGGGTTGAGTCCGTGAGTGGCGTTCCAGTACTGCGAGGGAACCACCGGCATATTGGAGATGGTGAAATACTTGTTGAGACGGTCGAAGGCGGCACTGGCGCCCCCGCGTCGACAGTTGACTACGGCGGCCGCCGGCTTGTAAGCGTAGGCCGTGGACTTCAGGAAGAACATCCTATCGAGCAGGGCGCAGAGGGAAGCGGTCGGCCCTGCGTAGTAGACGGGACAACCCACCACCAACCCGTCCGCCTTGCGCGCCAGGTCGATGCACGTGTTCACGGGATCATCGTCGAACACGCAGTAGCCGGTCTCTTCGCAACCGAAGCAGCCGGTGCAGTCCCGTATGGGATCGCTTCCGATATGAAAGATCTCGCTCCCTATGCTCTCCGCTTCCAACTGTCGCGCCACTTCGGAGAGAGCCCTGTAGGTGGAACCGTATTTATGGGGGCTCCCATTGATGAGGAGTACCTGCATTGTCTTCCTTTCTTCAGAACAGTCCGAGCTCTTGATGCTTGCGAGCGATGAGAGCGGCCAGCTCATCCAACCTCTTGAGATCGCTCTCGCGGGGGAGCCCTTTGCAGAGGACGGGCTCGAGGACCTCGACCTTGAGATTGGGAGTCAGGGACGCTAGTGTCTCGACCGCTTTGCCGCCCCAGCCGTAAGAGCCGATGATCCCCAGCAGTCGAGCCTTAGGTCGCAGGGCGTTAGCAAGCACCGCCGCGTAAGCGGCCAAGGGATGAGGGCCTACTAAGATCGTGGGGGTGCCGATCACAATGGTGGCCGCATCGAGCAATACCATAGCCATCTTGCCGATGTCAGTGACAGCCAGGTCGAAGAGCTCGACCCGCACGCCCTGGTCGGCGAGCGCAGTCGCCAGCCGGTCGACCATCTTTCGAGTGCTGTGGTGCATCGAGACGTAGGGGAGCAGCACCAGATTCTTGGGGGGCCCCGTGACCCAGTCTTTGTAAAGGTTGAGGATGAACCGAGGTCTGCCGTAAACCTGGCCGTGACTCGGAGCGATGACCTCTATCTCGAGGTCCTTGATCTTTTCCAGGTTCTTCTCGATCTGGGGCCTGAACGGTGCCATTATCTCGGCGAAGTAGCGCTTGGCGCTCTCCTCCACCCGACAATCGTCTACCACCCAGAGGTCCGAAGAGGCTAGGTGCGACCCGAAAAAGTCACAGCTGAAGAGGATGTGGTCCTCCGCCAGGTAGGTGACCATGGTCTCGGGCCAGTGGACCCAGGGCGTATGGAGGAAGCGAAGCATGCGCCCGCCCAAAGCAAGCTCCTCTCCGTCGCCCACGGTCAAGAAGACGTCCTCAGGAAGGGCCAGAAGGTCGATCAGCATCTCTTTGGCGCGGGGGGTGCACACGACCTTGGCCTGGGGAAACTTCTCCAACACCGAGCCCAGGCTGCCCGAATGGTCCTGCTCGGCGTGATGGGCGATCACGTAATCAAGGCGAGGCACGTCGGCAAGCTGTCCCAGCAGCACCTCCGTCTTGCTGGGGTCGACGGTGTCGAACAAGGCCACCTTCTCTGTCCCTTCCACGAGGTAGGCGTTGTACGTGGTGCCATCAGGGAGGGGTATGAGCGAGTCGAAGAGACGCCGCTCCCAGTCGATCGCTCCCAGCCAGTAGATACCATCACGGAGCTTTCTCTTGTTCACCGCGGTTCCTCCGTTCCTCTCGGGGTGTAAGCGTGAGCGACGGGCCTGCTCGTCGCTAGCCCGTCGCCCATAGTTGTACCCAAGAAGCCCCTCTGTCATCAACCGAGGTCGCTCCCCTCACAGGTTGATGACGTTAGCCGCACGGAGCATGGTCTCGGCGATGCTGTACACATTGGAGATCATACCCACCCGGACCTGCTCTTTCAGGTCGTAGTGAGCAAGGCAAGTGCCGCAGGAGAGGATGGCCACTCCTTGATCGCCTAGCACAACGAGGTCGGTGAGTACCGGCGAGCCTTCCGTGACCAAGGTGACTCCTGCGTTGAAAAAGATGATGGTGTCGGGTTTCTCGGGGAGCTGGGTAAGAGTGTGAAGATAATTGCGAAGCAGCACTTTGCCGAGCTCTTCATCGCCTCGTCCCAGAGAGTCGCTAGAGATGGTGACTACTGTGGGGCGAGGAAGCTGCCTGGAGGTGGAGTCTTCGAGATGGTGCGTCGAGTTGTGAGTCTCCATCGGCTCGCTCCTTCCTCAAGATTCGAGATCGTGGATGCCTGCTACTTGGATCAGCGCGGCGGTCAATACTGCCGTCGCCCTGGTGCGGTCTGACCGGTCCACGCGTAGGCAGACGCCGCACTGGGAGCTGAGGCTGCGGGGGACCGGAATGAGTTTGCAGGGAATACCCGCTTTGGCCAATGCGCCTTCTCCTTTGACAGCATGGGAAGCGGAAAGCACCAAGAAGATGGTGTAGGCGGCTGGGGGCGCCATAGGCTGGACTGCTTCAGTCCGACGGGGGCGCGAGACAGGGCTTTGTCCGGCGCCGTGCGGCGGCTGCCAGCCGCCGCACGGCGCGGACCGCTCGGTCGACGTCACGAGCGGTCGTGAAGGCACCGAGCGAGAAACGGACCGTTCCCGCGGGGTAGGTGCCGATGGTCTTGTGGGCCAGCGGACTGCAATGCAGTCCCACTCGGGCGCCTATCGCGAACTCCTGGTCCAAGCGCAGCCCCACTTGGCCGGCGTCCAACCCTTCCACGCTGAAAGAGACCACTGGCACCTGCCGCTCGGCGTCGAGAGTCCCGTACACCCTCACTCCCGGGATCTCCTTTAGCCCCTCGAGCAGGCGCCGAGTCAGGCCTAGTTCCTTCTCCCGGAGAGTGGCCACTCCTTGTTCTAGCAGCCAACGGACACCGGCTTCGAGGCCGGCCAGTCCGACGACGTTCAAGGTGCCGCTCTCGAACTTGTCGGGTAAGAAGTCGGGCTGAAACTCCGAGTCGGACTCGCTGCCTGTCCCCCCTCTCTGCAGAGGTTCGACTTGACCGGGGTCCACTCGTTCTCCGAGGAGGAGCCCTCCGGTCCCCGTCGGTCCATACAAGCCCTTATGCCCTGTAAAGGCCAGGAGGTCCGCGCCGAGGGTGGACATGGTAAAAG
>OGCI01002275.1_pt1 | contig 13178 bp, 7 predicted proteins | sample 1570021 | NCBI WGS metagenome assembly OGCI01 (sample SAMN06264664, study PRJEB24512) | hot springs metagenome | isolation source: Hot spring water | place: South Africa: Tshipise | collected 2015-06-21
GAGGGCGTCTACACCGCGCCGAACGACGAATTCCTCAAGCGCGATATTGAACTCGCCAAGCAGGCGGGCTTCAATATGATACGCATCCACATCAAAGCGGACGAGCCACGCAAACTCTACTGGGCTGACCGACTGGGAATCTTGGTTCAGGCAGACATCCCCTGTACCTTCACGATATCCGAGCGCGCCCGCCAGACCTTCGAGAAGACCCTGCGCGAGCAGATTGCCCGCGACTTCAATCATCCCAGCCTGATTATCTGGACGGTGTTCAACGAGGAGTGGGGCATCGGTAGGCTTCCCGACACCGACCGCGCTCATCGCGTGGATTGGGTGCTGAAGATGGTGCAACTCGCGCGTGAGTTAGACCCCACACGCTTGGTGCAAGACAACTCGGGCTGGTCGCACTTGGAGACCGATTTGAACTCGTTCCACTGGTACGGGCGCAATGTGGACGCCTTCCGCGCCTTCTATCAGCAGGTGAGCCGCATCGACATCGGCGTCGGCAAATCGTGGAACTATATCGACGGGCGCACGAGCCGAGGCGAACCGTTCATCAACAACGAGTACGGCTACCTCGCTGCGTTTGACGGCGACGGCGATTGGTCGTGGGGCAACCTGTTCGCCACGAACGCCCTGCGCAGTCTGGACAAGCTCGTCGGCTACACCTACACCGAGCTGACCGATGTGGAGTGGGAGCATAACGGCGTCTACAACTACGACCGCTCCCCGAAAGAGTTTGGCTACGACTTCTGGGCGCCCCGAATGAGCGTGCGCGATGTGTTTGCGGAAGACTTCTTGGTGATTGACCTGCCCGCCATCAAGCAGGCGCAACCGAATGAAACGCTTGAGGTGCCCCTGCTCTTCAGCCACTATTCGGGGCGGTTCGTCACCAAGCCGATACGGCTCTACTATCGTTTGGACTGGATTGACACGCTCGGCAGGCGCCATCGCGGGAGGGTACAGAGGCTCAACTTCGCAGGTGTGCCCGCCTACCAGCTCGTGCCCCTCGCTACGGTGTCGGTGAGCATGCCCAGCGAACCCTGCTTGGCGACGCTGGTCGTCTGGATAGAAGACCAATCGGAAGAGCGCGTCCATATCAACTACACGCAGTGGGCGGTGGGGTTGGAAAACCTACCCCGTGTGGAGCCAAGCGGTAGGCGCCGAGTTGTGGTGCGCTTTGACCCCAACAGTTATGCCCGAAGCGAGTTCAACCGACTGAGCAAACCCGAAAAACCCATCCCCAGCAAACACTATGGGCGGGGACATGGCTATGTGGAGTACACAATTGCCATACCGAATGAGGTTGACCTGAACCGCCTACAAGCTATTCGCTTGACGATGGAGGTGAGCGCAAAGGCGGGGCGAGAGAAAGTGGACTGGGCAGAACGCGTCCACCCCGACGACTATCCGCAAACCGACGGCAAGAAATACCCCACGCGCGTGTTGGTGGACTTGGCGGGCGTGCGCATCGCCACTTGGAACCTTCCTGACGACCCTGCCGATGCACGCGGGGTCTTGTCCCACTGGGCGGGCGTGGAGCGGGGTTCTTACGGATACCTACAAACGGCTACCCTCCGTGTGGACGATGCACTGCGTGCCCAGATCGCCCAGACTCGCACATTTACCCTGCGCCTGACCGTGCCTCCCGACCTGCCAGGCGGATTAGCCATCTACGGCGCAAAAATGGGGTGCTACCCTGTGGAGCCGAGCGTGGAGTTTGAAATGCGCTAACGCTCTCGCTTGCCACTCAGGTAGAATCTACTCCGCTCAAAAAGGGGCAAGCGATAGCATGGGCTACGAGATACCGAAAACCTACAACCCGCACGAGGTGGAGGAACGGCGCTATCAGTGGTGGATGGAGCGCGGCGACTTCTGTGCGACGATTGCCGACGATGGGCGACCGCGCTACTGCATCACCATCCCTCCGCCCAACATCACCGGCTCGCTCCATATGGGGCACGCGCTCAACCACTCCATCCACGACGCGCTCCTGCGCTGGAAACGAATGCAGGGCTATAATGTGCTATGCGTGCCCGGCACTGACCACGCAGGCATAGCCACCCAGAATGTGGTGGAGCGCGAACTGCGCAAAGAGGGCTTGACCCGCCACGACTTGGGAAGAGAAAAGTTCCTGGAGCGTGTCTGGCAGTGGCGCGAGCGGTACGGCAACACCATTCTACTCCAGTTCCGTAAACTCGGATGCTCCTACGACTGGCGCTATACCCGCTTCACCTTGGACCCCGAATATGTGGATGCGGTGCTGGAGGTGTTCGTGCGTTGGTGGCACGATGGGCACCTTTATATTGGCGAGCGCGTGATTAACTGGTGCCCCCGCTGTATGACCGCCCTGTCCGACATTGAGTTGGAGCAGGCGGACGAGCCAGGCAAGCTCTATCATATTCGCTACCCCTTTGAAGACGGCAGTGGCTACTTGGTCGTCGTTACCACCCGTCCCGAAACGATGCTGGGCGATGTGGCGGTGGCGGTCAACCCCAACGATGAGCGCTATACCCATCTCGTCGGCAAAAATCTGCGCTTGCCTCTTGTGGGACGCCTCATCCCGCTTGTGGCAGACCCCTATCCTGACCCTGAGTTCGGCACGGGCGCGGTCAAGGTCACACCCGCCCACGACCCCAACGACTTCGAAATCGGCACACGGCACGGGCTACCCCGCCCCGTGATTATGAACTTGGACGGCACTATCAACACGGAGGGGCTTCGCGAGAGCCTCGGACTGGGCGAGAACCCTTACCTGCAAGCCTATCACGGCAAAGACCGCTACGAGGTGCGCAAGCAGATGGTGCAAGACCTGGAAGCCGAGGGGCTTTTGGAGCGCGTGGAGGACTACACAGTTCCGCTGGCGCGCTGTGAGCGGTGCCATACGGTCATAGAGCCTCTACTGAGCGAGCAGTGGTTCTGCCGAATGAGCGAGATAGCGAAACCCGCCGCCGAGGTCGTGCGAGAGGGCAAAATCCAAATCATTCCCGAACGCTACACCGAAATGTACCTGAACTGGATGGACAACATCCGCGACTGGTGTATCTCGCGCCAGCTTTGGTGGGGGCATCAAATCCCCGCGTGGTACTGCATAGACTGTCATCCTGAGAACTTCATAGAGGCAGATGGCTCTTACCGACTGTGCCGTCGTGAAGACCCGATTGTGCAGAAAACAGCGCCCGAAAAGTGCCCGCGCTGTGGTAGCACACGCCTTGTGCGCGACCCCGATGTGTTGGATACTTGGTTCTCGTCCGCCATCTGGCCCCACACGGTGCTGGGCTGGCCCCGCCAGACTGAGGAACTGCGCCTGTTCTACCCGACCAACACCCTGCTGACCGCCCAGGAAATCCTCTACCTGTGGGTGGCGCGAATGATAATGACAGGGCTTTACTTTGCAGGCGACATTCCGTTCCGCGAGGTGTACATCCACGCCACCGTGCTGAACAAAGAGGGCAAGCGCATGTCCAAGTCGCTCGGCACGGGCGTCGACCCCTTAGAGCTGATTGAGAAGTACGGCACGGACGCCCTGCGCTGGTCGCTTCTCCAGCAGGCAGGGCTACAGCAGTCCATTCGCTTTTATGAAGACCGTGTGCTGAACGCCCGCAACTTCGCTAATAAGGTCTGGAACGCCACGCGGTTCGTGATGCTGAACTTGGAAGGGGCAGACTTGAATGCCTTGCGAGCCTACGGCGCGCAGCCTTCTGACACACTCGACCGCTGGGTGCTGAGCCGACTGCAAGCGACTACCCAATCTGTTCAGGAGGCATTCGCACGCTACTGCTTTGATGACGGGGCGAACGCCCTGTACGAGTTCATCTGGAGCGAGGTGTGCGACTGGTACATCGAGGCGGTCAAGCCACGCCTGCAGAACCCCGACACCCGAACGCAAACTCAGGCGATGCTGGTCTACCTGTTTGACCAGCTCCTGCGCCTGCTCCATCCGTATATGCCCCACATCACCGAAGAGCTTTGGCAGGCGATTGGCGCCACGCCCGAACAGCCCGCGCTTATTCACGCGCCATTCCCAACCCCGCACGCTGAGTGGACTAATGCTGATGCCGAAGCAGAGATTGCCCAAGTGTTTGAGGTGATACGCGCCATCCGTAACCTGCGCGCCGAGGTTAAGATTACGCCGGGCGTGTCCATCCCTTACGCTTGGGTGAACCCGACCGACGAGACCAGCCGTGCCCGCCTAGAGAGCCACCGAGCGATGATCGCCCATCTCGCTTGGTGCCAAGAGATACGGCTGTGCGTCCCCGACGAACGTGCGTTGGTCAACCCTGCTCCGGGAGCCGAGGTGTTCCTACCGATTGCAGGGCTGGTGGATGTGGAGCGTGAGCGCGAACGACTTGCCAAAGAACTGGCGAAACTGGAGGGCGAAATCAAACAGATTCAGGCGCGCTTGCGCAACCCGCAGTTTGTGGAGCGCGCCAAGCCCGAAGTGGTGCAGGAAACCCGCGAGCAGGAGCGTGACCTGCTCGAACGCCACGCCCGCCTCAAAGCGCGGATTGAGCAGCTGGCAGGCTGACTGCGGGTGGTTGAAAGATCGTAGCACGGGCAGAATGTGTCCGCTGGGAAAGCAGGCATTTCGCTTGCCTCAGAAACCTCAGCGTCAAGATGCCCAAGCCACGAGCGGGCGGGACGCCCGCGCTCCCAGTGGTTCTTTTGAGGGTGTTGAGAAACGGGTCTCGACAGCAGTCCGCTTGTATAACTCCAATTTCGCGTGCCTCCCCGAAACTTGGGAACACTGAAAGGAACCACCTGCGCTGAGTCGGGTATCATTTAGTCTGCATGAAGCGTATCGTGGTGCTGGGTTCGACAGGCTCCATCGGTCGCCAGACCCTTGAGGTGGTTCAGCGCCTTCCCCATCGGTTCGAGGTGGTCGGATTGGGGGCTTATCGGGACGCACAGAGCTTGTTGGAACAGGCGCAAGAGTGGGGGGTTCGTCACCTCGGTCTGATTGTTCCGCCCGAAAACGGTATCCTCAGCGAGTATCGGCTTTATCGTGGTGTAGAGGGGCTGTGTGAGCTGGTCAGCCGCCCTGAGGTGGATATCGTGGTGGTCGCGCTGGGCGGGGTCGTTGCACTTCAGCCGACCCTGCACGCTTTACGCGCCGGCAAAATGGTGGCGCTTTCCACCAAAGAGGTGCTGGTGGCGGGAGGCAAAGTCGTGATGGATACCGCACGCCAACATCGGGCGACCCTCTTGCCCATAGACAGCGAGCATTCGGGCGCATTCCAAGCCATTCAGGGGGAACAGACCCACCAAATCGCACGGCTCGTGCTGACCGCCTCCGGGGGCCCCTTCCGAACCCGACCGCTGGACACCTTCCACACCATCCAAGTGGAAGAGGCGCTTCAACACCCCAACTGGAACATGGGCGCCAAAATCACCGTCGACTCCGCTACGATGATGAACAAGGGGCTGGAGGTGATTGAGGCGCAGTGGCTCTTCAACCTAGACTTGAGCCAAGTGGAGGTGCTTATCCATCCCCAAAGTATCGTGCATGCGCTGGTAGAATATGACGACGGTTCGGTGATTGCCCAGCTGAGCCTACCCGATATGCGTTTGCCCATCCAGTATGCGCTGGTCTACCCCGAACGGCTCAACACGGGTCTGCCGCGCTTACGCCTGGAGCAGGTCGGCGCACTCACCTTTGAAACCCCTGACTTCCAGCGCTATCCTTGCCTGCGTTTAGCCTACGAGTCGGCACGGGTCGGGGGCACGATGCCCACCGTGCTGAACGCTGTGAACGAACTGGCGGTGCGCCTTTTCTTGGAGCGCCGTATCGGCTTTACCCATATCGCAGAGCTGGTGGAAGCGGTGATGGAACGGCACGAGCCAACCGAACCGACCTTAGAAGCTGTGCTGGAGACCGACCGCTGGGCACGCCAGACCGCCCTGCAGACTTTGGGGGGCTCACAACCGATAATCTCATAATGGAGCGAAGGCTATGTCTGTGTTATTGACCGCGCTATACCTGATTAGTATCTTCACGCTGTTGGTTGCAGCGCATGAGTTTGGGCACATGTGGGTGGCGAAACGGTTCAAGATGAAGGTGGAGGAGTTCGCCATCGGCATCGGACCGATACTGTGGCGGATTGCTCGCGGGCGCGACGGCACCTTGTACACCTTGCGCGCCTTCCCGCTGGGCGGTTTCGTCAAGATACCCGGTATGCTCCCCGACGAGGAACACCTTGAAGGCAGTTTCCAATCCAAACCTCTGTATGCGCGCTTTCTCACCGTGCTGGCAGGACCACTCGCCAGCATCCTCTTCGGGTTTATCGTTTTCGTGTTGGTTGGAGCGATTGCGGGTATTCCCTCCGATAAGCCAACCCCTCAGGTACAGATTGTCTTTCCCGATACGCCCGCCCAACAGGCTGGCGTCCAGATTGGGGACATCCTGCTGGCAATCAACGATGAGCCGGTGCAGGGTGTGGAGCAGACCACCCAGCGCATTCGCCAGAGTGCGAACAAGTCACTGAAGCTCACCCTACGCCGTGATGGGCAGACCCTCAACCTGACCGTCGTACCTCGTCAAGAGGAGATCGAGGAGAACGGGCAGAAGCAGACTATCGGGCGCATCGGTGTGGTTTGGCGCACTGCCCGTGAGCGTCAACCATTCGGCGAGGTGCTCAAGTTCTCGGCGTTGAATACCGTCGGGGTGTGCTTGGGGATCGTAGATGGGCTACGACGGCTCATCTTCGGACAGGGCAACATTCACGAGGTGGGGAGCCTCATCTCGATAGCGAGCGCGACACACGCCCAAACGCGATTGGGCTTCGCTGAGGTAGCACACTTCGCAGGCGCGTTCAGCGTGATGCTGGGCGTCATCAACCTCCTGCCGATTCCGGTCTTGGATGGGGGCTATCTGTTCCTGTTCACGGTCGAGGCAATCCGCCGACGCAAACTCAGTCCCGAAACGATGGCACGGGTACAGATGCTGGGGCTGGTGATTGTGCTGGCGATTTTCCTGACGGTGTTCTCGCTGGACATCTACAAACTGCTGACGGGGAAGCTTATTCGTTAGCATCGTAATAGGATGCACACGAGAGACGCTCCTGTAAGGGGCATCGTGTAGGGGTAGACCTCTGTGTCTGCCCTTTGAGAGATTCTTCGCTGCGCTCAGAATGACAGGGAGAGTTTCGTGGTTAGGAGTGGGGCTTGAAAATAGGGCGGGGTAGTTAGGATTTTGAACCTAAGCGATGAACCCTTGTCAACTCCCCCACTGCCCCCCTGACAAGGGTTCATCACCTGAGTTCAAACCATGCCGTCCCGCCCTACTTTGATGCCCGTTCGTTAGCCCCTGCGCCCCCACACTGTCATTCTGAGCGAAGCGAAGAATCTCCAAGAAACCCAAAGCACAGACCCTTCGCTGACGCTCAGGGTGACAAATGGGGGGACTGTCATTCTGCCCTCTCTTTTGTCATTCTGACACTCCCCTTTCTGTCATTCTGAGCGAAGCGAAGAATCTCCAAGAAACCCAAAGCACAGACCCTTCGCTGACGCTCAGGGTGACAGGGTGGGGTGTTCGGGTAGAAGCGAAGTTTACGGCTCAGGGCTACATGCTTGCGTCTGAAACTGGACAGGTCTTTTGGAAACTTGAACTCAACAAGTGTACCTTTGTTAGCTGCCCCCCTCCCGACGCCGCGGGAGAGGGGAGCCGTTGGCTCCATCTCTCTGCATTTAGAGGAAGGGCTGGGAAGGCGGTGTCTTGCCCCCCCTCCGCGAGGTGCCCCCCGCCAGCGTGGGGAAACGAGCACTAGGCTCCCTCTCTCGCCCAAAGCCTTGGGAGAGGAAGGGCTGGGGTGGGTGAGGGCTAATAAACATGCTTTTGCGTTATACGCTTGCCATTTTTCAAACACCCTCCCGTACCCGTGTGAAGGCAAGGCAGGTATACTACTATCGTATCCTATCGGTCTGTGAACCGCAACTATGGAGGCACCCTATGGCATACCGAGATTTTCAAGAGTTTCTACTTAGGTTAGAACAGGCGAATGAGCTGAAGCGTATCCACTACCCGTTAGACCCCTACCTTGAGATTACCGAAGTTGCCGACCGCGTGATGAAGTCGGGCGGACCCGCCCTCTTGATAGAAAAGCCCAAAGGCTACGACTACGCGCTTGCCATTAACACGATGGGTTCCAAGAAGCGCATGAGCTTGGCGCTCGGCGTGGACGACTATGAAACCATCGCCCAAGAGATTGAGCTACTTACCAAGCCCGAACTGCCCCAGATCGAGGGCGGTCTACTGGGCAAGCTTCGCGCCCTGCCCGAGCTGATGCCCCAGCTGGGACGCTTCATCCAAGTGGCGCGCAGTGCCCCGCCCACTACCGTGCGCGACGGCATTTCGCAAGAGGTGGTCAAAACGGGGGATCAAATCGACCTGTTTGAGTTCCCCATCCTACACTGCTGGCCCCTTGATGGCGGACGCTATATCACGCTTCCGCTGGTGTTCACTCATGACCCGAACACGGGCAAGCGCAATGTGGGGATGTATCGCATTCAGGTGCTGGACAAGCGCACGACGGCGATGCACTGGCAAATCCACAAGGTGGGCGCCGAACACTATCAGCACGCCGAGAAGCGCGGCGAGCCGATTCAGGTGGCGGTGGTGCTGGGCGATGACCCCGCACTCACCTTCAGCGCGATTGCGCCCCTACCCCCAGCGATCGACGAACTGATGTTCGCTGGCTTCGTGCGCAAGAAGCCCGTGGAACTCATACCCGCCAAGACGGTGGACATCAAAGTGCCCGCCAACGCCGAGATTGTGATAGAGGGCTATATCAACCCCGGCGAGCGGTGCCTGGAAGGACCCTTTGGCGACCACACGGGCTACTACAGCCTTGCCGACTACTACCCCGTGTTCCATGTGACCGCAATCACGCATCGCGCCAAGCCCGTCTACCCCGCCACGATTGTGGGCATCCCACCGATGGAGGACGGCTGGATGGGCAAGGCGGTGGAGCGTCTGTTTTTGCCACTTGTGCGCCTGACGGTGCCCGAAATCGTGGATATGAACCTGCCTGTGGAGGGTGTGTTCCACAACTTCTGCTTCGTGAGCATCCGCAAGCGCTATCCCGGACACGCCTTCAAGGTGATGAACGCCATCTGGGGGCTGGGGCAACTGATGTTCAGCAAGTTCATCGTAGTCTTTGACCACGATGTGAATGTCCACGACTTAGGCGAGGTCATCTGGCGATTGGGGGCGAATGTCGACCCCGAACGCGACACGCTGATTGTCAAAGGACCCGTGGATGTGTTAGACCACGCCAGCCCCTATGTGGGTTATGGGAGCAAAATCGGCTTTGACGCCACCACCAAGTGGAAGGAAGAAGGCTTCGAGCGCGAGTGGCCCCCTGTGATTCGGATGAGTCCCGAAGTCAAGGCAAAAATTGACGCCATTTGGGGCGAATTGGGGCTTTGAGACCGCGTTTTGCACGAAAGTGGCCCAGGCTATGTACCACCCTATCTCCAGTAGAGTGGGAAAGACGCCGTTGGACACGAACCGTTTGACCTGACACATAGAGGCACGCCTGATATCTATACGCTTTTGTACAGTGGTAACGCTAATCGCAGACAAACGGGAGTCGTCTTGTACAATCGTAGGACTGGCTTTGGAAGCCTTTCTTGACAAGTCGTGGAGCCATTCACAGGTCCTAACTTGTCACTCTGGGCGTAATCGAGGTTCTACCTGCCCTCCATGATACACGGCAAACTATTCCCCCTCACGCCAGTTCACGACCTCCAACGGATACCCTAATTGCACTATGCGCAGATAATGGCGCGTGTTCGCCGTCACCAACACCCGACCATACTCCAGTGCAATCCCCGCTATCAAGCTGTCGGCTAACCCCACCGTCTGACCGACCCGCTCCAACTCTGCATAAATCTGCCCACTCAACCGCGCCGAGGACACCCCTAACGGCAATACCTCGACCTGCTCCAACAACACATCGAGCCACTCGTTGCTACCTCCGCCTCGAGATGCTCCTCGCGCTAATTCTGCAATCGTAACTGCAGAAATCGTGTAGTGTCCATAAGCCCCCAGATAGCGCTGAGCATTACTCTGGACTATAGGTGAACTCCCGTGCAAAATATCCAGCAGGATGTCGGTATCAAGTAGGGCTGGTTTCATCGGAAGCTCTCCATTGTTGTAAAGCGCGCTCGGATACCACCTGATGAAGGGTCTGAACAAGGTCGGGCTGTTCGGCGAGTAGACCCCAGAGCGGGTCAGGGCGAAGTGTGCGCAGTTCCACCTCGACAGCAGTGCCGTCGGGCAGAAGAGGGTCTTCCTCCAGTTCTATCGTACGCCCGCGTACAACACCCCGCAAGCTCATCCTATCACACACCTTGTCAAGAGTGTACCCAACACTTGCATAATCATCCGAGACCTCCTCAACTCCGCTTTTCTGACAGGGGCGCAACGCGCAAACCCAAAAAGGAAGAAGGCTTCGAGCGCGAGTGGCCCCCCGTAATACGCATGAGTCCCGAAATTAAGGCGAAAATCGACGCCATTTGGGGCGAACTGGGGCTTTGAGATCCTGTTTGGCACAAAACTTGCTACCAGGCTATGTACCACCCTATGTAGGTAGGGTGGGAAAGGAGGTTCGCATGCGAAGAGCTTTTTGGGCTACTCTGAGCGCATTTGCAGTGGTCATCTCAGCACAAGCGACGGTGATAGAGTTCACCCAGTCCTTTACACCCGGTTCCATACCTATCGATTACGCAAGCCGTGTAAGCAGTTTGGGCATCGATGTCGGTGGGCGCGGATCATTCAACTTGACCCACGGGGAAACACCCAACATCGCTGTGACAATGTTCACCGCCAACGCCAGCCGCAACCAGGTGGCTAATTTGTCTCTGTGGGGCTCCAACTACGGCTCTCTGGTGGATGTTGCTTACCACTCATTCGGACAATACGCCGTCATCCGCTTCACAGCAGATTCGGGCTATTGGGCGCGTCTACATGGCTTCAAGATGGCGGGCTGGCCCAACACGAACCGCACCCTGCCCCTGCTGGAGATACGCGTGGATAACACCGTTGTTTTTTCACAAACGAATGTCGCCATCACAGGGTCAGGTTTCAACCAGTTCACTTTTGACCCCACTGTGTACAAAGGGGGCGAGGTGGAAATCTTCTTCGGCAACGACTGGAATGTGGGCATCGATGATATCGAGTTCTCGCAGGAGCTGATTCCTGAGCCGGCGAGCTTGCTGGTGCTGGGAACGGGTCTTGTGGGACTGATTCGGCTACGCCGACGCCAGAGCCGATGAGATAAGACGCCTCTCTTCTGTGTCAGCGGGGGTATTCCGCCCCTACTGAAATTCATCCGCCCTCCCCCTTGTCATTCCGAGCCTCTCCCCTTGTCATTCCGAGCCTCTCCCCCTTTCATTCCGAGCCGAAGGCGAGGAATTTGAGCCTCCTCGCTTCGCTCGGAGTGACAAGAGCGGGCATTCCGAGCCTCTCCCCTTGTCATTCCGAGCCGAAGGCAAGGAGACCCTTCGCTACCGCTCAGGGTGACAAAGGGGAATCTGAGCGTGCGTGAGGGGACTTTGCTTGGCGTTCGCCGAGATTCTTCGCTTCGCTCAGAATGACGGTTAGGGCTTTATGGTTAGAAGTGGGGTTTGAAAATGGGGTGGGGTAGGTAGGAGGTTCAGCCTAAGCGATGGACCCTTGTCAGGGAGGTCTCTCCCCTTGCTGAGTACATTTACTGAGTTCAAGACGCACCTACTTTGACATTTCTTCGCTACCCCTGCGCTCTCCTCTGACATTCTGAGCGCAGCGAGACTCTTCGCCTTCGGCTCAGAGTGACAAGACCCTTCGCTGACGCTCAGGGTGGCAAGTTGGGGGCTGTCATTCTGCCCTCTCTTTTGTCATTCTGAGCGAAGCGAGGCTCTTCGCCTTCGGCTCAGAGTGACAAGACCCTTCGCTGACGCTCAGGGTGACAGGGTGGGGGCTTCGGGTTGAATCGAAGCGCTCTGCTCGGTGCTACCGATTGTACATGACCGTACTTGTCAGAATGACATAAGAAAGGCAACCAGAAACACACCCTCGCCCTGCCCCCCATACAGAGGCTGACGGTGGGAATGGAACTTGCCGATAATTAAAAGCGTTAACAACTTTAGGGGACTGCTATGAGCCAAGCCGAACGCGCGGAATTGGAGAAGTGGATTGAACTCATCTACGAGAAGGCGCTTGAGATGGGGTTAGACCCGTTTCCGGTGCATTTTGAGGTCGTGCCCGCTCATGTGATTTATGAGTTGGGTTCCTACGCCCTGCCCGCACGCTTCTCCCACTGGACTTTCGGGCGCGACTACCATGTGCAAAAGACGATGTACGAGTACGGTGTCAGCCGTATCTACGAACTGGTGTTCAACTCGGACCCGTCCCAAGCATTCCTGCTGGATGTGAACGATATGCTGGCGCACAAGTTGGTGGTCGCCCATGTGTATGGGCACTCCGATTTCTTCAAGAACAACATCTATTTTGAACATACCGACCGCCGAATGATTGAGCGGACACGGCTCCACGCTGAGCGGCTGCGCGATTATGAGGCACGCTACGGTCCGCTGGTCGTGGAGCGGTTTCTGGATGCGGTGCTTTCGGTGGAGGAACATATCGACCCCGTGTTGCCGACCTATGGCTCGCCCCCCCGACGCGAGGAACCTGAGGCGCCCCCCACACCTCAGGACACCTACGATGACCTGTTCTATATGGTTCAGCCGAAGCCCAAGCCTGAGCCGAAACGGCACAAGATTCCCCCTGAACCCCAGAAAGACCTGTTGCTGTTCATCCGCGACCATTCACGCTTGCTGGAAGATTGGCAGCGCGACATCATCAGCATGATTCGCGAGGAGATGCTCTACTTCTTGCCCCAAATCAAGACAAAAATAATCAACGAAGGCTGGGCGACCCTGTGGCACGAGAAGATTTTAGAGGAGTTGCCCCTCACGCCCGACGAGCATGTCCAGTTCCGCAAGATGCATTCCAGCGTGATACAGCCCGGCTCCCGCCTAAGTATGAACCCCTACTATGTGGGCTACAAAGTTCTGCGCGATATTGAGCGCCGATGGAACGGCGAAGTCGACCCCGAGCGTGAAGAGACCGACTGGATGGGCTACCCTGTAGAGCGCCCCAGCGGTCAGGGGCTTCAGAAACTGTTTGAGGTGCGCACGAT
>OGCI01002277.1_pt1 | contig 13165 bp, 12 predicted proteins | sample 1570021 | NCBI WGS metagenome assembly OGCI01 (sample SAMN06264664, study PRJEB24512) | hot springs metagenome | isolation source: Hot spring water | place: South Africa: Tshipise | collected 2015-06-21
CGGTGTATTGATGGTGGAGGCGATTGCTCAGGCAGGGGTACTTCTGGCGTTACTGCGGGAGCCGGAGAAGAAAGGGAAAACAACCCTTTTTGCCGGGATTGAGCGGGTGCGGTTTCGGCGCATAGTGCGACCAGGGGAACGGCTGCGGATTGTGGTGAAGGTTATGGCTGCCAGAGCAGGGGTATACAAGTTTTCCGGACAGGTGCTGGTTGGTGATGAGTTTGTCTGTGAAGCGATAGTTAGCGGCGCGGTGCGTTAATAACTAACAGAAAATCCTGCTGATGAGGGAAACAGTTATTCACCCGAGCGCTCTGATTGGTTCCGATGTTGTTCTCGGTGAGGGATGTCAGGTAGGACCATTCTGTCACTTTACCGGTAAAGTCAGGGTGGGAGCGGGTTGCCGGTTTGGCACCGGGGTGGTTATTGGTGGGGAGCCGATGGACCGGGCTTATCAGGGTGAGAATAGCGGTGTAATGATTGGTGCCGGTAATGTTTTTTTTGAGTTCGTTACCGTGCATCGGGCAGTGGGTGCGAGTTCCTGGACTGTGGTTGGCGATGGGAATTATATTATGAATTATGTTCATATCGCGCATAACTGTCGTATTGGTAACGGATGTGTCATCACCAGCGGAGTGCTCCTGGGTGGTTACAGTCAGGTTGATGATTTAGCCAATATAGGTGGCAGCACCGGTGTGCATCAGTTTTGCCGGATCGGAACGCTGGCAATGGTTGGAGCGCACTCTTATGTTAATCGGGATATACCACCGTTTGTTTTGGCAGCCGGCAGACCGTGTCGGGTGCGGGGTTTAAATCGGGTTGGTTTGAACCGGTCAGGAATGGCACCGGAGAAAGTGGCGGTGCTGGAAGGGTTGTTCCGAGCTGTTTACCACTCAAGATTACCGTTGTCCGAGGCTTTGGAATGGATAAAAAATGAGCTGCTTAATGGTGTGGCACACGAGGAGGTTAGATGTTTTCTTGATTTCTGTGCCAGTTCCCGACGGGGAATTGAGTTGCGTTCGGGTAAGGAGGAGGAGTGACCTATAAAGAAGCGCTGGCATTTCTTGATTCATTAGTTAATTATGAAAGACAGCCCAAACCAAGGGACGAGTTTAAGTTAGATAACCTGCGTCGGGCGCTGGACCTTGCCGGTAACCCGGAAAAGAAGATAAGAAATGTCATTTTGATTGCGGGGACCAAGGGAAAGGGCTCGGTTAGTTATATGATTGAGGCGGGGTTAAGAGGTTGCGGACTGAAAACCGGTTTGTTTGTTTCACCACATCTCGTCTCGGTTCGGGAACGAATGCAGTTGAATGGTCAGCCGGTAGAAAAGCGGATTTTTGCCCGGCTGATGGCATCCTGGCAACCGCTGGTCAGGAGGATGGGGTTGAGTTATTTTGAGACGCTTACCGCAATGGCGTTCAGGCTATTCACGCAGGAGGATGTGGATTATGCGGTTGTGGAGGTTGGATTGGGTGGCAGACTGGATGCAACCAATTTAAGTGAGCCGGCGGTTGCGGTGATTACCAGAATCGGGTATGACCATATTCAGGTGCTGGGCAGCACCCTTACCCGGATTGCGCGAGAAAAGGCCGGGATAATGCGTGCGGGCAAACCGGTAGTAATCGGTCCCCAGAGCGAGGAGGCTAAAACGGAGTTGAAGCGGCAGGCAGAAAAAACTGGTGCTGTTCCAGTCTGGGTGGAAGAGCGGACAAGGGTGTGGGATGAATTGATTGGCGATGGGGGTTTAAGTTTTTCCTGTTTCACCGAGCTTGGTGCTGGAAGAGTGGAACTGAAGGTTCTGGGCAGGCACCAGGTAGAGAACTGCCGGATCGCCCTAACCGTTCTTGGTATTATTGCCCGTCAGGAACCACGGGTAAAATTTGAACCAGCGGTTAAGGCGATTGCCGGGCTCGTGATTCCCGGACGCTGTCAGATTGTCCGGAAGAAACCGTTATTGATTGTGGACTCCTGTCATAATCCGGAATCAGGTGCGGCACTGGGCGGGGTTTTGCGCGATTACCTTAAAGAAAAGGTGATATTGATTTACGGTTCGTTACGTAAGAAATTGGTAAAGAGAACATTGGCGCCGATTGCACCCTGGGTTGATACTGCGATTGTTGTTTCTCCGGATTCTCCACGGGCAATGACACCAGGAGTTTTAAAAGGCATCTTGCGCCGGCTCGGGGTTTTCTGTGAAACCGCACCGAATTTGCCCGCGGCTCTAAAGCGTGCCGAGGAGCTAGCAGTGGGCCGGTTACCAATAGTTATTGCGGGTTCATTTTACCTTGCTGGTGCGGCACTGGCGTTATTGACCGGACGGGATATAGATTAGACTTTTGTCTTTTCAATTCTCAGAAGGTTTGGCTTAAATGAACAGACATCAGGGTTCTCTGTTGTTATAGCATAAAAAATTTTACACCTTATTGTATTATCAATACTTACACATCTTCCTTCAGATAGAAAATCCTCATTTTTCTGGCATAAAATGTATAACCCTGCTGGGGATTTGGTCTGAAAGCTGTTAAAGAAAGTTGGAACGAAAGTTTGCTTGACATTTAGAAGTCTCATTTTTATAATTAGTTATGCCAATTTATGAGTTCTGTTGCGAATCCTGTCACCACATATTTGAGGAATTGATATTAAATGGAGATGATGAAAAGAGTGTTGTTTGCCCTAATTGTAAAGGTAAGAGTTTGAAGCGGGTATTTTCAGTTTTCGGGGTGGCAGGGACAGAAAAGAAGGTGCAGAGTAGCACCGCAAAAAGCAGTTGCAGCCATTGTAGTTCCCATAATTGTAGCAGTTGTTCATAGGAAGGAGATGTTATGACAATCACTAAGGCAGACCTGGTGGAGACCATCGCCCGACAGATGGCGCCCAATATTACCAAGCGTGATGTCGGGAGAATTGTCCAGCTATTCATTGATGAACTTTGCCGTGCCCTGCAGGAGGGTAATCGGGTAGAGATTCGTGGGTTTGGTGTCCTGGCCACGAAGTTGCGCAAGCCGAAGGTGGCACGAAACCCCAGAACCAAGGCAACCGTGAATATCCCCCCCCGGCGGGTGCCGGTGTTTAAGGCATCAAGGTTATTAAAGGCAAGTTTAATGCGGAGTCAAACATAATTTAAAAGGAGAGGTAAATGCCCTGCGGCAGGAAGCGTAAACTACGGAAGGTCAAGCGTCACAAGTACAAGAAGCGCCGCAAAGCGATGCGCCATAAGAAAAAGATTCGTTAAAAGCCGGAGTGCCTGATTGTGCCGATTGTGCCGGCACCTGTATAAAAGGTTCTATTATCCTGAGTCACGAGGAACCGGAGGTACGGTAAAGTTTTTTTCTGGTAGCCGGGAATGGAATCAATCCTACATTAGCGTTACCCAACTCCGGAAAGGGGTATAATGACCTCTACCGGTGGGCACAAAGGTGCACTGTTAATATTTCTTGAACTTATTTTTCTTTTCTGTGTAATTGCACTTTTACGCTTACTCCTTGTCCCATTTTCAATCGGGCTAACAACGGTTGCTGTCCTCTGGCTGGTGCTTGCCCTGGCGAGTTATCTGGTGGGTGAGTTTGAGTCCACTGCCCGGGCTAATTATGGTCTGACCACCCGCACTCAGGCAGCCTTTGCCCTCAGCTATGTTGGTTATACCGGTATTCATTATCTCTGGTTGTGGTGCGAACCGCTGACCGTCCGTTTCTGGCTGGCGCTGTGGTTTTATCTTACATTTATTGCCCCACTGGTGGGGATTATTCTGCGCCGTATCGTTCCCCAGCGGGTGGTTCTTGTGACCGACTTTAATCAGGACAAGGTGGGGTTGTTGCGCTGGTGGGGTTTTGAGTGTGCCCGGATAGTTATGATTGAGGAGATAGCAGAATGGCTGAAAAACAATGCGGATACGGTGGGCAGGTTACGGGGCGGTAGCGATGCCGGGACGCGTGTTTCCCGATGGACGATGATCGTTGTGGATATTACTGATCCCCGCACCGAGTATCTGGTGGCGACACTTGCCCCGCGTTATTTTGTTGATTTTGTTGGGGTGCGTTCTTTTCGGATGTCTGCCTATCTTTTCGGACCGCACCCCCGTCCGCTCGGGCCTTTTGCCGGTGATGGGATTTTGTGGCGGTTGAAAAGAATTATTGATATCGCACTTTGTTTTGTCGGACTACTGGTTTTGGGTTTGCCGATGCTGGTGATCGCTCTGCTGATCAAACTTACAAGCCCCGGACCGGTTTTCTATCGGCATCGCCGGCTGGGAAGAAATATGGAGGAGTTTTATTTACTGAAGTTTCGCACAATGTTTCAGGATGCTGATAGAAGACTGCAGGAGATTTTGCAGACTGACCCGGCAAAGCGCGCCGAGTTTGAGAAGACATTTAAATTAAAAGACGACCCGAGGGTCACACCGATTGGCAAGTGGCTGCGCCGTTTGAGTCTGGACGAGTTGCCCCAGTTGTTTAATGTGCTTGCCGGGCAGATGAGTGTTGTTGGTCCCAGACCGATTGTGGAGCAGGAAGTCGGTTATTATCGGGATTATTCGCTCCTTTTGTTCCGGGTGGCTCCTGGATTGACCGGGCTGTGGCAGATTTCCGGTCGCACCGACACCAGTTATGAAGAACGGGTACGACTTGATACCCGCTATGTGCGGGAGTGGACGCTGGCGGGTGATGTGGCGATTATCTTTAAGACGATACCGGCGGTTTTGTCCCGGCGGGGGGCATATTAAAGGCCGGAGGAGTTAGGTGAAAAAGGAGGTGGTATGGTTCTTGAGCGCAGTGATTTAACTGTAATCAGGCTTCTGGAGAAGCGCGGGTTATTCTGGCGGGGGGAGGAGTTGAGTGATGCTGGTATTGAGCGGGATGATTTTCTGGAAGGGGTGCGCCGGCTGGTTGACTCCGGGTTAATTCGCTCTTTTCATCTGACATTGATGGTTCCGCCTTTGCTTGGTGGCAACTGGGTTCTGGCGGCTTTGTGGGCACGGGCAGATGAGCCAAGAAGGAGTGTCAGTGAGCTGGTTGCCCGGATAGGTTTTGTTAACGAGATTTTTATTAATTCCGGTTTGCCGGTAAATATCGGACCCAATATCGCCCTGTTGTTCTACTCGCGCGACCTGGAAGGAGAGACGAGGTTTATTAAAAATTTGAGCGGGCTGAGCGGGGTAGAAGTTTTTCGGGTGCAGGAGTACAGTTTTCCGGTTTCCCTGCCTTTGTCCCGCGAGGAGAGGACGTTTCTCAGGTTTCTGGCTGATAATCCCGGTATCGACCTTGATGGTGTTGCCCGGGCGTTCGGGCAGAGTGCCGGCTGGGTGCAGGCAAAACTGGACCGGTTGTTCTGGAGCGATAAGAACCCTGCCGGCGTTTTCCGGATAATGCCCAGCCTTGACTGGACACGGTGCGTTAATTTTGCTCATATCCATTTTCTTGTTGAGACCGGACACAGACCCGAGGTTTTGAGTAAATTAATTGCCGCTGGCGGGATGGAACTGGTGCTGGGGGGCAGGCAGATCGCCGGGCGTTTTGTGGGAGTGGAGGCTGATGTGTGGGGCATTGCTGAGATGATGGAGCGGGGTGCTTTTCTTAATCGGCTCTCCGGAGTGCGTGTGATCGGGGTGGTTTATCATCAGGAGCTTTTGATTCAGGATGAGTGGGTTAGACGGGTACTGGGGACATGACTGATTATTTTAATATGATTATTTTGCCCGATGATGTGTGTCGGGACGAGATGAGCCGATAGAAGTAAATCCCGCTGTTTATTTTTCTGCTGGCAGGGGTAGAGAAGTTCCATTGAAGCGGGCTGGATACGGGTGCGGTGAGCTGGAGGGCAAGTCGGCCGGTAACCGTCCAGAGCTGCAAGGTGGCACCGGCAGGGATGGTAACGAGAGAACTGGTGCGGCGATGGATGGTGGGGGTGAGAGCGGAAAAAGATGTTAGAGATGAGGGGTGCGCTGTCTCTTCTATTCCCGGAGGTAGACCTTTTATCCCGCCCCGCACCACCAGGGCATAAGGCTGGCGGGGTGTGAACACGTTACGGGCATAGACCCGGATCTTCCATACTCCGGGCAGGGGATGGGCAATCTGACACAGTTCTTCCACATTGATTTCGTCCCAGGCATCAGGGTTAGGGATTGACTGGTTCTGGTATAACTGGTTACCCCGGTAGCGATTGCCATCCGGGCTGATCAGTTCTAAGTTGAGGTCATTGATGATGGCGATTGCAGCTGCCGGAGCGGCGGCGGTATCAGTCCAGGTGAGGATGACCTTTAAAGGCTCACGCCGGTCAACTTCAATCTGGTATTCGTCAAACTGACCGGTTGCCAGTCCCAGTGTTTCGTCAATAAATGTGATTGCGATGGAATCGTCGGGAAGGTGGAGGATGTTGCTGAGGTTAATTCTGCCCCAGCCGATGCGCTCCGAGGGAATGAGCCTGCTACCGATATTGGTGTCTGCAGCACATATCGCAAGTCCGCGGAACAACGCTGCACTGAGTGCGGTAAGAGAATGGGATGGTTCCGGGGTGCCGGTCGGATATCGCCCTTCCTTAAAGTACTGCCGGACAAGGGCGAGCGCACCGCTGGTCGCTGGTGCTGCAAAACTGGTTCCTTCGCGGATCCGGTAGGTGTTGATACCGGCACCGAAGACGGTGAAGATACTTTCAGCCGGGGCTAAAATGTTAGGCTTGATACGACCGTCGCGGGTTGGACCACCTGAGGAGCCGGAGTAGACAAGATTGCTTCTGACACTGTTACCACAACCGCCAACAGTAAGGCAGTTTTTGGCGCAGGCAGGGTGTCCGATGCGATATCGACCGCCGCCACCATTGCCCGCTGCCCAGATAATTAGGAATTTTTTGTCCCGCCAGCATACCGCATCAAGCACCGCCTCACCGAGGCGGTAGTAACCCAGGTTGTCCATAGAACCAAATGAGCCGGATACCTGATAAACCGGTTCGGGCATACCATTGCTCAGGCGAATGGAGTCCAGCATTTCCTCCAGGAGTTCCTCGGAGTAGAGGTATTGCCCGCTGGCAGTAGTAATATCAAGGAAGTAGATCCGGGCTTCCGGGGCAACCCCGTCCAGATTACTGAGATTACCACAGGGGGAGTCGTTGCCGGCAAGTGTGCCTGCGACCGCAGTGCCATGATAAATCACTGCGCTCGGGTCGCCAAATGCGGCGTTGCGAAAGAGTTTGTAGGCAACAATCTTGCGGTGATTCAGGTAAATTCCTGGTTCTTCCAGTGGTAACCAGGGGTCACGAAACATGTTATGTTCGGTATAGATGCCCGAATCAAAAAGACCGATAACCATCCCCTGACCGCTGATGCCTGCCTTATAGAACCGCCTTTTTTCTTCTGTTGCGGGCAGGACCGAATCCCAGCCGGTCTGGATGACCCACTGGACATTACAGTTGAGCGGTTCTACCGGGTCGGCACGCTGAATCCAGGCGATCTCTTCCTGTTGTGCCAGGTGGCGGATATCAACAGCCCCGGGTATGTTGACTACTGTCCGGCTGTTTTCCCCGGGCCAGAATGATACCGAAATTCCTGAGGCGCTGGTTTTATCTTTGAGTTCGGGCGCCAGTTTATATTCGGGCAGGAACAGGCCGACATGGTCAACAACCGCGGGAAGCAGGGATTTTATTTCTGCCGGTATGTCTGACCGTTTTTTCTGGTTTTGCCTGTCAAACCGGATGACCACTGTCTGGTAGGCGAGATAACAGAGCGGTTCGTATCCGTGCTGGCGCAGGCGGTTGAGCCACTCCTGCCTTATGGGTGCGGAGAAATGAACCAGCCAGTAGCAGGAGAAATGCCTCGGTGACGAAAGGGTTAATTGCCGTTCCTCTCTTTCTGGTGCGGTTGTTTTGAGTCGGATGCCGTTAACCAGTCGGACTTCACCCGCGGTAGAATAGGGTTCTGGGGTGAAGTCCGACCGTGTGAGTTTGTTTATTCCTGGTCCGGTAAAGGCGATAACCGCCAGTCCCACCAGGATTACCGCCGGGACCGGCACAATTCAGTTTAACCGTTTCACAGTTTTAAGATTTCCACAATCGCCCGGGTCACCTCCTGCATATCCTGCATTGTCAGGTCACCCATATGGGCGATACGGAAAGTTTTTTCTTTCAGGTCGCCGTAGCCGTTGGATATCTGCATTCCCCGTTCTCCCAGGGCGCTGTTGAGGTCTTTGACACTGATACTGCGGGTGTTGGTGACGGTGGTGAGGGTTACCGATTCATAGCCCGGTTCCGGGAACAGGGCAAAGTATTTTTTTGCCCACTCCCGGGTGAACTGTGCCATCTCCAGGTGCCGGCGGTAACGGTTTTGCATCCCTTCGGCAAGTATGGCGTCAAGCTGGGCTTCCAGTGCCCAGAAGAGCGATATCGCTGGTGTCGTCGGAGTCTGGTGGTCTTTTTCATAGCGCTTGAGCATCGCATCGTAATCAAAGTAGTAACCCCGGTCAGGCACCTTACGGCACTTTTCCATTGCCCGGGCCGAGACAATCGCCACCGCCAGTCCGGGCGGCAGGGCAACGCATTTCTGGCTGGATGCTACCACCACATCCAGTCCCAGGGCGTCAATGTCAAACCAGTCGCCCATCAGACTGGACACCGCATCAACCAGGATTAACACATCCGGGTATTTAGAGCGGACCAGCGGCACAATCTCTTCCAGCGGAGTGCGGACACCGGTGGAGGTTTCATTCTGGGTAAAGGTTATCGCCTCGTAACTGTCCCGAGACAGCGCCTGGTCAACCATTTCCGGTTTTATCGTCCTGCCCCATTCCACCCGCAGCGGCTCGGGCTCCTTGCCGCACGCCTGGGAGATTTTGAACCAGCGGTCAGAAAATGCGCCGTTGATACAGTGGAGCACCTTTTTCTGGACGACATTGCGGATGGCGCCTTCCATCAATCCGGTGCCGGATGCGGTCCACCAGAATACATAGTTCTTAGTTTTGAGAATCTGCTGGGTTTTTTCCACACAGCGCTGGTTAAGGTCACCAAACTCCTTGGAGCGGTGACCGATCATCCATTTTGCCTGTGCCTTTAAGATTTCTTCCCGTACCTCAGTTGGTCCGGGGACAAAAAGTTTCTTATGACTCATTTATCCTCCTTTTAATTAATCACTGATTGTTTTCACAATACAGGTTCTCTGTCTCGGTCCGTCAAATTCGCAGAAAAATATTCCCTGCCATCTTCCCAGCAGCAGTTGCCCGTTTTCCACCGGGATGACTTGAGCTGTGCCCACGAGCATGGACTTGACATGGGCATCGGCATTACCTTCCGTGTGCTGATAGCGAGCGTTTTGCGGCGCCACCTTTTCCAGGGCATTACTGATATCACGGGCGACATCCGGGTCATAACTTTCATTGACCATTACGCCGGCGGTGGTATGGGGCACATAGACAAGACAGAGCCCGGACTGGATGGCGCTTTTCTGGACAATTTCCTGCACCCGGGCGGTAATGTCCACAAATTCAGTTCTGCTCCGGGTAACCACCTTAATCTCGGGCATAGGTTATGATACGTTACTCATTTAAGTAGTCAAGCCGTGATGCTTCTCGGTGCTACTGTTAGTAACGCTGGATTGTGGTTTTCTTCCCTGCTACGGGCAAGTTGCCGGGCTGGAAATCCCGAAAAGGTTGGAAGCTGTTCAGGAGGGGAAACTGACCGGATTAACCGGGGAAAGAGTATCTGTACTTTCAGGATGAGTTAATGATAGAATCGGGGGCTTTTTAACCAATCAGGTGTCCATTACCACTGTTTTGATGAGGGCAGTAAGAAAAGTCCCTGACACGCCTCTTCCATTTATTCTGGGGGTAGTCCCCGGGGTTAGCCCCGGGATTATTCCCGGGTAAGCGAGTTGGTCAGTTAACAATCAGAATATCAAATAATTATAAATAAACACCCGCAGAAAAACATTTGCTTTTGTGTGCACAGCTACATGCTTTTTTGCCGGTCCGGTCTTGCAACATTTTTGGGCAGGACATTGTATTTTTAGGGTGCAGATGGTGTTATTTTAAATTATAGAAATGATGGTCCGGTATTGAGTGGTTTGACATAATCATTGAATGATGTTAAAATATCAATCTTAAATATGGGGATGAGGAAGGGGGAAAATGAAAGGTGTGCAGGGGGATGGAAAAGACAGGAGGAATAATGGCGCAAGTTCTTGAAATTCGCTGGCATGGTCGGGGCGGTCAGGGTGCTAAGACCGCAGCACTGCTTTTTGGCGAGGCAGCGCTGGATACCGGTAAGTTTATTCAGGCGTTTCCTGAATATGGACCGGAGAGGATGGGTGCACCGGTTACCGCTTTTAACCGTCTGGCAGAGGAACCGATTTATATCCATTCCGGAATTAAAAATCCGGATATCGTTGTGGTTCTTGACCCTTCTTTGATTGAACCGGCAAAGGTGACCGAGGGTTTGAAGGAAAACGGTGTGTTGCTGGTGAATACGGTTGAGGACCCCGGGGTGTTGCGGCAGCGGTTGAATTTGCCGGCAACGGTACGGGTGTTTACTGTTGACGCATCAAAGATCGCGCTGGAGACGATCGGCAGGGATGTGCCCAACACGCCGATGCTGGGCGCACTGGCACGGGTGACCGGTGTGCTGCAACTGGAGCCGATGCTGGAGGCGATAAAGGATAAACTGCTGACGAAATTTCGCGGTCAGGAGAAGCTGGTGGAGAGTAATTTGCAGAGCATCCGGCGCGCCTATGAGGAAGTCCGGGGAATAGAGTAATTTTTCAAACAGGAGTAGCGATGGGAAAACTTAAAGGCTGGCGGGAGTTGCCCTGCGGGGCAATAATTACCGATATGTCCGCAGTTAAGGAAAATAAGACCGGTGCCTGGCGCAGTATGCGACCGGTCTGGAATAAAGAGAAGTGTAAGCAGTGCCTGATGTGCTGGATTTACTGTCCGGATAGTGCAATAGTGATTGTGGAGGGGAAGGTCACGGGTATTGATTACGATTACTGTAAAGGTTGTGGTAACTGTGCCAGTATCTGTCCGGCAAAGGCAATTGTGATGGAAAAGGAGCGAAAATGATTCTGGCTAAGACCGGTAACGAGGCTTTTGCCTACGCAATGAAGCAGATTAATCCGGATGTGGTGGCGGCTTATCCGATTACGCCATCAACCGAGATTGTGCAGTTGTTTTCCAACTACGTGAGCGATGGTGAAGTTGATACCGAGTATGTGCCGGTGGAGAGCGAGCATTCAGCAATGACCGCCTGTATTGGCGCTGCGGTCTGCGGTTGCCGGGTAATGACCGCTACCGCATCGCAGGGTCTGGCGCTGATGCATGAGATGCTTTTTATCGCTGCCGGGTTGCGGTTGCCGATTGTCATGGCGGTTGCATCCCGGTCGCTGTCCTCACCGCTGAATATTCATGGTGACCATTCGGATTCAGTCGCATCGCGCGACTCGGGGTGGTTGCAATTTTTCTGTGAAACGGTGCAGGAGGGTTATGATACTTTGATTCAGGCGGTGAAGATTGCTGAGCGGGCGAACTTGCCGGCGCTGGTCGGGATAGACGGGTTTATTCTGTCGCACTGTCAGGAACGGATTGAAACACTGGAAGACCAGGTGGTGCGGGATTTTCTGGGCAGGAGAAAACCGGCGTATAACCTGCTTGACTGGCGCAATCCGATTCTGGTTGGTCCGGCGACATTACAGGATTACTATTTTGAGTTCAAGCGCAGCGAGATTGAGGGGATGAATCAGGTTTTGCCGATAATTGAGGAGGTGCAGGCGGAGTTTGGCAGGATTGCCGGAAGGAAATATCCGGTGCTGGAGGAGTACCGGTGCGAGGATGCGGAGGCGGTGGTGGTGTTGATGGGTTCGGCATGCGGGACGGTGCGCGTGGCGGTTGACCGGATGCGGGCAAAAGGGAAAAAGGTCGGGATGGTGAAACTGCGAGTGTTCCGTCCGCTGGTGCATTCGCTGTTGAAAAAGAGTCTGGTCAAGTTCAAGAAGATAGGTGTCATGGACCGGGTGGATGCGGTCAACTCTTACGGTGGACCGCTGTTTACCGAGATAACATCGGTTCTTTATGACACGGACGAGCGTCCCTGGGTGTTTTCTTATGTGTATGGTCTGGGGGGCAAGGAGTTCACGCCCGAGGATGCGGAGATGGTGCTGGAACAGGTCTTGACCGGTAAGGAAGATGAACTGGTAACCTATGTGGGAGTGAGGTGAGCGATGTTTAAATTGGCGGATCTGGCAAAGAATAAAGAACTATTTTCGCACGGGCATCGTGCCTGTGCCGGTTGCGGTGAGGCGCTGGGGGTGCGGCAGATTATGCTCGCTGCCCAGACGACCGGGTTGCCGGTTGTGACAACAATGTGCACCGGTTGCCTGGAGATCTTTTCTTCAATTTATCCCCATAGCGCCTGGCAGGTACCGATGATCCATACGGCGTTTGAGACCTCTGCCTCAACCGCCAGTGGTGTTGAGGCGGCGTACCGGGTTTTGCGCCGGACCGGTCGGCTTAATGAGGAGATCAGGATAATTGCCTTTGGCGGTGATGGTGGAACCTATGACATTGGACTGCAGGCACTCTCCGGAGCGTTAGAGCGCCGCCATCGGTTTCTGTATGTTTGCACGAATAACGAGGCGTATATGAACACCGGAGTGCAGCGCTCCGGCGCCACGATGTTCGGGGCGGAGACCACCACCACTCCGGTGGGCCGGAAAGGTTACGGCAAGAAGCAGTTCGAGAAGGACTTGACGGCCATCCTGGTGGCCCACGGCATCCCGTACGTGGCGCAGGGCTCGCCGAGCTTCTGGAACGACCTGATCACCAAGATGCAGAAGGCGCTGGACACGGATGGGCCCTCGTTCATCAACGTGCTGGCGCCCTGCCGCCTGGGGTGGGCCTTCCCCCCGGAGGAGACCATCGAGCTGGGCCGGCTGGCCGTGAACACGTTGATGGGCTGGGTTTCGGTGGGAATGCTCACACCGGAGAAGTCACGGGTGGTGGCGATATGCGCGGTGGAATAGTCGATCGGCTTGCCGGGTTCCAATTCGCTGCGCACGGCTTCGGCATCGGCCTGCGACTGACCGACGGCCTTCAGCGGGTAGAGCGGCTCACCATGGGCGTATTCCTGCTGGTGGTGCTGGCCTTCGCGCCAGATGTCCAGCCAGAGCCGCTCGGAGAGCGCGTTCACCACCGAGACGCCG
>OGCI01002280.1_pt1 | contig 13159 bp, 15 predicted proteins | sample 1570021 | NCBI WGS metagenome assembly OGCI01 (sample SAMN06264664, study PRJEB24512) | hot springs metagenome | isolation source: Hot spring water | place: South Africa: Tshipise | collected 2015-06-21
TGGCGGGACACCGCCTGCGAGAGTAGGACGTTGCCGGGCAAGAAGAGACCAAGACAAATTTAGTCTTGGTCTTTTTTATTATGTAACAAATAATGATATAAATAGGACGGTATTTTTCGTTCTGTCGCTTCTAAAAACTGTACAATGAAAGGGTACGCATCATTTGAATAACTGTGAAGAAGATCGTACCACCATTCCGTTTCATAACGACAAATCATACTTAAATTATAAAGCAACAAGTAGTGAGCAACGACTTCATGAATATGATGTTTGTCGCGTTCAGCTTTATGTTTAAAATACAGTTGAAATAAAGGTTGTAATTCCTCGACATGTTCTAACAGCTCTCTCATACAAAACTTTTCCCCATAGGCGTGTTTCACATGAAACATTTTTTCAGAAAAATAAGTAAACAGCCCGTGTTTTTGAATTTTTACTTCGTCTTTGAAAAAATCATAGTTTTGCTTTTTTCTCTTCCTTGTCGATACTCCGTGTGCTAGAACGGATGATGATTCAGGATAGTCGGCATGAATGGTTAACAAACAGGCTTTAAGAAGCTGAACATTTCCGTAAAATAATAAAACGGGTTTAATGGATAGCGGTGCTTCGTGGGCATTGTCATAAAACTTTTTTCCGTGTTGTAAGTAGTACATAAAAGGATAACAATTATCATAGCTTTTTTTTTCAGCATCCTCTCGACCTGCTTGTTTGTAACGCTCGAGTAAAAATTGATGCACAAAATTTGATGAATAAAATACTTCCCACATTGTAAGCTCTCCTTGTGTAATTAATCGAATTATCTAACATTTTTATGTTTTCTTGACAGGAAAAAGCGAAGTTGATACTCTACTAATTAATATTTCCAAAGTGAGGGGGAAAAACAATGTGGGAAACAAAATTTGCGAAAGAGGGATTGACATTTGATGACGTCCTTTTAATCCCAGCTAAATCAGAAGTGTTGCCTCGAGATGTTGATTTAAGCGTTGAACTAAGCCCAACCCTAAAGCTTAATATCCCAATTATTAGTGCAGGGATGGATACAGTAACAGAAGCTGAAATGGCGATTGCGATGGCGCGTCAAGGTGGATTAGGTATTATCCATAAAAACATGTCGATTGAACAACAAGCTGAACAAGTCGATAAAGTAAAACGTTCAGAAAGCGGCGTAATTACGGATCCTTTCTTTTTAACTCCTGAACATCAAGTGTATGATGCGGAGCATTTGATGGGCAAATATCGGATTTCGGGTGTTCCGATCGTCAATAATGCCGAAGAACAAAAGCTTGTCGGTATTATTACGAACCGTGACTTACGCTTTATTCAAGACTACTCCATGAAAATTTCTGATGTCATGACGAAAGAAAACTTAATTACTGCCCCTGTCGGCACAACGTTAGAAGAAGCGGAAAAAATTTTACAAAAATACAAAATTGAAAAACTCCCTCTCGTTGATGATCAAGGTGTGTTGAAAGGACTTATCACCATTAAAGACATCGAAAAAGTTATTGAATTCCCGAATGCAGCAAAAGATGAGAAAGGGCGTCTTCTTGTCGGGGCAGCTGTCGGGGTTACCTCGGATACGATGTTGCGGGTGAAAAAGCTTGTGGAAGCAAATGTTGACGTCATTGTAGTTGATACGGCTCATGGACACTCTAAAGGGGTGCTTGAAACAGTAAGGAAAATTCGCGACACATATCCGAAACTAAATATTGTTGCCGGAAATGTCGCGACAGCTGAGGCGACACGAGATTTGATTGAAGCAGGGGCGAACATCATTAAAGTCGGTATTGGTCCAGGATCGATTTGTACGACACGTGTTGTGGCAGGTGTCGGTGTCCCACAAATTACGGCTATTTATGACTGTGCAACGGAAGCGAGAAAATACGGTGTTCCAATTATTGCTGATGGAGGAATTAAATATTCTGGTGACATCGTAAAAGCTTTGGCGGCTGGAGGGCATGCAGTGATGCTTGGTAGCTTGCTTGCCGGCGTTTCTGAAAGCCCAGGGGAAACAGAAATTTATCAAGGCAGACGGTTTAAAGTTTATCGTGGTATGGGATCTGTCGGAGCGATGGAAAAAGGGAGCAAGGATCGCTACTTCCAAGAAGATAATAAAAAATTTGTCCCAGAAGGTATCGAAGGGCGAGTACCGTATAAAGGGCCACTTGCTGATACGATTTATCAGCTAGTTGGCGGGTTGCGTGCAGGAATGGGATATTGTGGAACGAAAAACCTGGAAGAATTGAGAGAAAAAACTCAATTTGTACGCATGACTGGAGCGGGATTAAGAGAAAGCCATCCGCATGATGTACAAATTACAAAAGAAGCGCCAAATTACTCGCTTATGTAGTAAGGAAACAAGTGCATGTACATAGACAGAGGTGGAAGATTCCTCTGTCTATTTTTTTTTACAAGAGTATGTTAAAATAACGGTTATGTAAAACAGAGTTGGAGGGTTCAAACGTGAAGGTATGGTACAAGAGCTTCATCATTTCCATTGTAGCAATGTTCTTGTCTATGGGATTACCGCAAAATATAAGAGCGGAAGAGGATGTGCTGAATATTGAAGCGGATGCCGCTATTTTAGTTGAAGCAGAAACCGGAAAAATTTTATATCAAAAAAACATCGATGCCGTTCTAGGAATTGCTAGTATGACAAAGATGATGACAGAATACTTGTTGCTAGAAGCAATTCATGAAGGACGCGTCAAGTGGGATCAAGAATATGCAGTAAGTGAGTATGTATATCAAATTTCGCAAAAGCGCGATTTGTCGAATGTTCCGTTGAGAAGAGATGGGAAATATACGGTGCGTGAATTATATGAGGCGATGGCGATTTACTCGGCGAACGGAGCGACAGTCGCCATTGCGGAAATTGTTGGCGGTTCAGAGACGAACTTTGTTAAGATGATGAATGAAAAAGCGAAGCAGTTAGGATTAAAAGATTATAAGTTTGTCAATGCAACCGGCTTAAATAACAAAGATTTAGGAGGATTGCATCCAGCTGGTAGCGGGGATAATGAAGAAAATGTTATGTCCGCTCGTGACGTGGCAACATTAGCTTATCATTTATATCATCAATTCCCAGAAATATTAGACACGGCAAGTATTCCGCGCAAGTTTTTTAGAGAAGGGACAGACGACCAAATTAAGATGGATAACTGGAATTGGATGCTTCCGGGACTTGTCGCAGCATACGAAGGGGTAGATGGCATTAAAACTGGATATACAGAATTTGCAGGATATTGCTTTACAGGCACAGCGGAGCGCAACGGTATGCGATTTATCACTGTTGTTATGAATGCGAAAACGAATGGCAAAGGGACGCATATGTCTCGTTTTCAAGAGACGAGAAAAATGTTAGATTACGCGTTTAGCAACTATACGGTGCAACAATTGTATCCAAAAGGATATATCACAAAAAAGCATGAAACAGTAGAAGCAAAGAAAGGTAAGGAAAAACAAGTTGCGGTTGCAACAAAACAACCATTGTCGCTTGTTATGAAGCGAGGGGAAGAAAAAAAATATAAACCTGTTGTCGTGATTGAAAAAGAAACGTTAACAGCTCCTGTGAAAAAGGGTCAAAAAGTAGGATATATGTATGTAAAATACGAAGGGACAGATTACGGATATTTAACGAAAGAAGGGGAGAAGGCTACACAGGTCGACATTGTGACAAAACAAGCGGTAGAAAAAGCGAACGGATTCATTTTAGCGATGCGGGCGATTGGTGAATTATTTAGTGACATTTGGAATGGTGCTTCAAATGCCATTAAAGGATTGTTTTAAAGCTCTCTTTTTAGAGGGCTTTAAAATTTTTATTGTGATTTTTTTAAAAATTGAGTTAAAATAAAAAAATGTAGCTAGTGTTTCTACACTTTTACCTAGTAAAAACGTATGCTAGAATATGGATAGTGTACTGAAGTGACGAATAGTTGTCGGGTAGCTTATTTTTCAGTACAATATCACAATAATGATATACATAATGGGAGGAATGAACGGTGGCGATTACAGGTACAGAACGTGTAAAACGCGGAATGGCGGAAATGCAAAAAGGTGGCGTCATTATGGACGTCGTTAACGCGGAACAAGCAAAAATTGCGGAGGCAGCAGGCGCAGTAGCTGTTATGGCGCTCGAACGCGTTCCAGCTGATATTCGTGCGGCAGGTGGAGTTGCACGTATGGCTGATCCGACTGTGATTGAAGAAGTCATGAAAGCAGTATCTATTCCTGTGATGGCAAAGGCGCGTATCGGACATTATGTTGAAGCGCGTGTGCTAGAGGCGCTCGGTGTAGATTATATTGACGAGAGTGAAGTATTGACACCAGCAGACGAGGAATTCCATATCGATAAACGTCAATTTACTGTGCCATTCGTATGTGGTTGTCGCGATTTAGGCGAAGCGGCCCGTCGTATTGCTGAAGGCGCATCCATGCTTCGCACAAAAGGTGAACCTGGAACAGGGAACATCGTCGAGGCGGTTCGCCATATGCGTAAAGTGAACGCTCAAGTGCGTAAAGTCGTCAGCATGAGCGAGGATGAGTTAATGACAGAAGCAAAAAATTTAGGAGCTCCATTTGAAGTACTATTACAAATCAAACGTCTCGGTCGTCTTCCTGTCGTTAACTTTGCGGCGGGCGGTGTCGCGACGCCAGCGGATGCGGCGTTGATGATGCACTTAGGTGCTGATGGTGTATTTGTTGGTTCAGGTATTTTCAAATCAGAAAACCCTGAAAAATATGCCCGCGCTATCGTCGAGGCGACGACTCATTACGAAGATTACGAATTGATTGCCCACTTATCCAAAGGATTAGGTGGGGCAATGAAAGGTATTGATATTTCTTCGTTGCTTCCTGAACAACGGATGCAAGAACGTGGATGGTAATGTAAAGGAGCAATGAAAATGGTGAAAATTGGAGTATTAGGATTACAAGGGGCTGTACGTGAACATGTGCGTTCGATTGAGGCTTGTGACGCAGAAGCTGTCGTTATTAAAAAGACGGAACAGTTAGCACATATTGATGGCCTCATCATTCCTGGTGGAGAAAGCACGACAATGCGTCGGCTCATGGATAAATACGGGTTTATTGAACCACTTAAACAATTTGCACGCGACGGAAAGCCGATGTTTGGAACGTGCGCAGGCTTGATCATTTTAGCTAAAAAAATTGTTGGTTATGATGAAGCGCATCTTGGCTTAATGGACATTACAGTCGAACGCAACTCATTCGGTCGCCAGCGTGAAAGCTTTGAAGCATCTTTATCTATTAAGGGAGTCGCAGATGACTTTATTGGCGTGTTTATTCGAGCTCCGCACATTGTGTCTGTAGGAGGCGATGTAGATGTACTTGCGACACACGAAGATCGGATTGTCGCGGCAAGACAAGGACAGTTTTTAGGTTGTTCGTTCCATCCGGAATTAACAGATGATCATCGCGTGACGCAATATTTTATCAACATGGTGAAAGAGACGAAAGAATAAACGGGTTGCATTTTGTTTAAACTTATAGTACATTATTTCCAAGAAAATGATATAACGAAAAAGCGATGATAGGAACTAGTAGCAAGCCCTCTTCCTTCCAGAGAGCCGATGGTTGGTGCGAATCGGCAGGAATGACTTGTGAATCCGTCCTGGAGCGAAATGCTGAACGCGTGAAGTTAGTAAGCATTTCCGGTGGGAACCGTTATTTTTCTCGAGTGGAAGACGGATGTCTTCAACTAGGGTGGCAACGCGGGAATGCTCTCGTCCCTTTCTTTTGGGACGGGAGTTTTTTGTTTACTAAACAAAATAGAGGAGGAATGACGATGCTAGACTTAAAATTTTTGCGTGCCAATTTTGAAGAAGTAAAACAGAAGCTTCAACATCGTGGTGAGGATTTAGCTGATTTTGAACGATTTGAGCAGCTCGACCGCCGTCGTCGCGAGTTAATTGCGCAAGCGGAGGAACTGAAAAATAAGCGCAATGATGTATCACAACAAATTGCGATGTTAAAGCGTGAGAAAAAAGATGCGGATCATCTTATTGCCGAGATGCGCCAAGTTGGCGAACGAATTAAAGTGCTTGATGATGAATTGCGTGAAGTGGAACAACAGCTCGAGGCATTGCTTTTATCGATTCCGAACGTTCCGCATGAATCTGTTCCGATTGGCGAATCAGAAGACGACAATGTGGAAATTCGCAAGTGGGGTGAGCCGCGCTCCTTTTCTTTTGAACCAAAACCGCATTGGGAAATTGCGGATCAACTCGGCATTTTAGATTTTGAACGAGCGGCGAAGGTGACAGGGAGTCGATTTGTGTTTTATAAAGGTCTTGGGGCGCGTTTAGAACGTGCGTTAATTAACTTTATGTTAGATTTGCACGTTGAACAACATGGTTATGAAGAAGTTCTTCCCCCGTACATTGTCAACCGTGCAAGCATGACGGGAACAGGACAACTTCCGAAATTTGAAGAGGATGCGTTTCGTATTGAGAGCGAAGACTACTTTTTAATTCCGACAGCAGAAGTTCCTGTAACTAATTTGCATCGCGATGAAATTTTATCAGTAGACGACTTACCGATTAAGTATGTGGCGTATAGTGCATGCTTCCGTTCAGAAGCGGGATCAGCTGGAAGGGATACACGTGGATTAATTCGTCAGCATCAATTCAATAAAGTAGAGCTTGTAAAATTTGTAAAACCGGAAGATTCTTATGAAGAACTGGAACAGTTAACGCGCGATGCAGAGCGTGTTTTACAACTGTTAGGCTTGCCGTATCGTGTGATGAGTATGTGTACAGCTGACTTAGGTTTTACTGCTGCAAAAAAATATGATATTGAAGTATGGCTTCCAAGTTACAGTACGTATCGTGAAATTTCTTCTTGCAGTAATTTTGAAGCGTTCCAAGCTCGCCGTGCGAATATTCGTTTCCGTCGCGATCCAAAGGCGAAGCCAGAACATGTGCATACATTAAATGGATCTGGTTTAGCTATTGGTCGGACGGTCGCAGCGATTTTAGAGAATTACCAACAAGAAGACGGAACAGTTGTCATTCCAGAAGTTCTTCGTCCGTACATGGGAGGAAAAGACGTCATTTCATAAGGGGAGAACGTACTCCCCTTTTTTTATAAAAAGTGTTGACATGCTATAAGGTTTATGATAACTTAATACATGTCGATACGGAGGAGTACCCAAGTCTGGCTGAAGGGGTCGGTCTTGAAAACCGAGAGGCGTCGAAAGGCGCGCGGGGGTTCGAATCCCTCCTCCTCCGCCATCATTCAAATGTTCACGAACCACAGCGCATAAAATGGAGATTGTTTATCGAACAATTCGTTACATATCGTAACGAATTTTTGTTTTATACAACAAAAGAAAGGATGTCCCAAAACGGTCGGGACATCCTTATTTTTTCAACTTCCGGTACTGTTCGATCATGTATCCAATCTTTGCGACAATCGGTTCAATAGATTCGGCATCACGAATAATATCGTATTCGTTAATGTTAATTCGCAAAACAGGACATGCGTTAAAGCTGTTAATCCATCTCTCATATCTTTCATACATTTCTTTCCAATATTCAATTGGTGTTTGTTGTTCCATTGGGCGACCACGTTCACGAATACGTTTAATAATTTCTTCGAAGCTTCCTTCTAAATAAATCAGTAAATCAGGGTGAGGAAAATACGGTGTCATGACCATCGCCTCAAATAAACTTGTATATGTTTCATAATCGACTTTTGACATTGTTCCTTTTTCAAAATGCATCTTTGCAAAAATGCCAGTATCTTCGTAAATCGAACGATCTTGGACAAATCCTCCCCCGTACTCGAAAATACGCTTTTGCTCTTTAAACCGCTCAGCTAGAAAATAAATTTGGAGATGGAAACTCCAACGTTTAAAATCGGCATAAAACTTATCTAAATATGGATTTGTGTCCACCTTTTCAAATGAGGTGCGAAATTGAAGTGCATCAGCTAACGCCTTTGTCATTGTTGATTTTCCTACGCCAACTGTTCCAGCAATGGTAATTACAGCATCGCTTGGGATATGATATTTTTCTCGTAAATTCATTGTTCTAAGCTCCTTTTAAGAACAGATTGCAATTCATTTAAAATGTAAAATCGGTCTTGGTCACGATGGACGAAATCGAGTGCATCTCCGTTAAATCGCAATACAGGAACGTGTGGATGGGCTTGTTCAAATTGTTCCATCGCTTGTTCATAAGCATGAGATAGTTGTTGTAAATAGGCAGGATCAATGTTTTTTTCGAATTCACGACCACGCATGGCGATGCGCTCGAGTAACGTGTGTAACGAAGCATGTAAATAAATTACGACGTTTGGTTTTGACATATCGTTTGTTAAAATGTCGTAAATTTGCACATACTTTTCGTATTGTTTTCCCTTTAATGTTTGTTTTGCAAAGATTAAGTTTTTGAAAATATGGTAGTCAGCTACAACCGGTTTCCCATTGTTTAAAAACTTTTTCTCGACATCTTCGAGTTGTTTATAACGATTGCATAGAAAAAACATCTCCGTTTGGAAACTCCATTCTTCGATGTTTTTATAAAATTTACCTAAAAAAGGGTTCTCATCAACAATTTCTTTTAACAATTCATATTGGAAATAGGTCGAAATGATCTTTGCTAAAGATGTTTTTCCAACACCAATTGGACCTTCAACAGTAATAAAGGGCACGCGGAACATTGTGTAACCTCCTTCAGGTGAAACCGTCCGTGTAGACAGACAAAATTTATTTTAGCATAAAATGATCGGTCTGTATGTTGCTTTTTTATTTTGATATACTCTATGATGATAAAAAAGTACGGGAGTTTTAAAGATGAGAAATGATGAGCATTATATGCGTTTAGCGCTTGAAGAAGCAAAAAGGGCAGAGGAAATAGGAGAGGTGCCAATCGGTGCTGTCCTTGTATATCATGATGAGGTAATTGCGCGGGCTCACAATTTGCGTGAACGAGATCAACGATCCATTGCTCATGCAGAGATTTTAGCTATTGATGAAGCATGTCGAAAACTAGGTACGTGGCGACTCGAACAAACGACGTTGTATGTAACGTTAGAACCTTGTGCGATGTGCGCTGGTGCCATTGTTCTTTCGCGTATTAAACGGGTTGTGTTTGGTGCAAATGATCCAAAAGGGGGCTGTGCAGGAACGTTAATGAATTTATTGCACGAGCCGCGGTTTAACCACCAAGTGGAAGTTGTCAGTGGAGTGTTAGCTGAGCAATGCGGTGAGTTATTAAGTCAGTTTTTTCGGCGCTTGCGTCAACAAAAAAAAGAGAAAAAAAATAGTTGTTCTTCCAATTAAATTCCATGGTGTAGTCGTTGCAATTTGTATAAAAAAGAGATATACTTATACTTGCGTTAGCGATAACGCATTGCCGTGCTAAGCGGGGAGGTAGCGGTGCCCTGTACTCGCAATCCGCTCTAGCGAGGCTGAATTCCCTCTTTAGGCTAGTTTGCTGTAGAGTCTGCCTAGAGTAAGTGGTGTTGACGTTTGGGTCCTGCGCAATGGGAATCCGTGAACCCTGTCAGGTCCGGAAGGAAGCAGCAGTAAGCGGACCATCCCATGTGCCGCAGGGGCGCCTGAACCGAGCTAACTGCTCTAGTAACGTTTATGGCAGCTAGTCGACAGAGGGTGCACGGCAATTTACATAAAGCGGATGAAAAGCACTTGCGTGGTTGGCAAGTGCTTTTTTCATATGATTTTTAATGATATAATGAACAAGATATGAGCAAAGAGGAGGGCAGTTTCGTGGGTTATAAAGCTTTATATCGTGTTTTCCGACCGCAAAGCTTTAAAGATGTTGTCGGTCAGGAACACGTTACAAAAACGTTGCAAAATGCCCTGCTTCAACAAAAAATCTCCCACGCCTACTTATTTTCAGGTCCGCGTGGAACTGGAAAAACGAGCATAGCTAAAATTTTCGCTAAAGCGATCAACTGCGAGCATCGTCCAACGGCAGAGCCATGCAACGAATGTCCGACTTGTTTAGGCATTACGAACGGTTCTATTTCTGATGTGTTAGAGATTGACGCCGCATCAAATAACGGGGTAGATGAAATCCGTGATATTCGTGAGAAAGTGAAATTCGCCCCGACCTCAGCGCCTTATAAAGTGTATATTATTGATGAAGTGCATATGTTGTCTATTGGGGCGTTTAACGCTTTGTTAAAAACATTAGAAGAACCTCCGAAGCATGTCATTTTCGTTTTAGCGACAACAGAGCCTCACAAAATTCCATTAACAATCGTTTCGCGATGCCAACGATTTGATTTTCGGCGCATTGAGTTGAAGGACATTGTCTCCCGGCTGAAAACGGTTGTTGCTGAAGAAAGTATCGATGTGGAGGAGGAGGCGCTGTTTGCTATTGCGCGCGCTGCTGATGGTGGAATGCGCGATGCCCTAAGCTTGCTCGATCAAGCTATCTCTTTTAGCGATGATCGCGTATTGCTCGAGGATGTGTTAGCGGTTACAGGTGCGGTTTCACAGCGGAAAATTGCAGAACTCATTTGTGCGATATATGAAAAGAAAACTGTGGAGGCGTTGCGTATTTTCCAACATTTCATGGAGCAGGGGAAAGATCCGAACCGCCTTGTCGAAGATTTAATCTACTACTATCGGGATATGCTTTTATATAAAGCAGCGCCACAGCTAGAAGATGCTACACATCGCGTGCTCGTCGATGAGCGATTTCGCGAGCTTGCAAATATGATTCCGACGTCACTTATATACGAAGCGATCGATTTATTGAGTAAGAGCCAACACGACATGCGCCTGACAAACCATCCACGTGTCCATATGGAAGTGGCAATCGTGAAGCTTTGCTATGAAGAGGAGCGTGCGGTACAAGCTTCAATTTCATCTTCACTAGAGGAGAAGGTGAAACAACTTGAAGAACAGTTGGCGAAACTAAAGGAAATGGGTGCGAAGCCCGTTGTTGCAGAAGCGAACGAGCAAGTGAAAAGAACGGTGAAAAATATTCGAACAGATTATAAAGTACCGATAGGGCGTATTCATGAAGTGCTTCGCCAAGCAACACATCAGCATTTGTCTCTCGTCAAAGGAAATTGGACACATGTGCTCGATTTATTGAAAAAGCAAAATAAAGTATCGCATGCAGCGTTATTGCAAGAAAGTGAGCCTGTAGCAGCAAGTAGCACGGCTTTTGTGTTAAAATTTAAATATGAAATTCATTGTAAAATGGTTGCTGATAACAGTAACTATGTTAAAGATAATTTAGAGCAAGTACTGTTCGACTTAACAGGGAAGAAGCTCGATACGATTCCTGTTCCAGAAAGTGAATGGGTTCAAATTCGCGAGCAGTTCATTCGTCAACAAACGAATGACGAGGAGCGTCATGGACAGGAAGATCCGTTTATTGCGGAAGCGAAAAAGTTATTTGGTGAACATTTAATTGAAATTAAAGAGTAATGGAGGAATGATGGAAATGATGCGTGGAATGGGAAATATGCAAAAAATGATGAAGCAAATGCAAAAAATGCAGAAGGATATGGAGAAAGCGCAAGCAGAGTTAGCAGAAAAAACAGTTGAGGGTACGGCAGGAGGCGGAATGGTTACCGTCGTCGCTAATGGCCATAAACAAATTTTAGAAGTAAAAATCAAGGAAGAAGTCGTAGATCCAGAAGATATCGACATGTTACAAGATTTAGTGCTCGCTGCAACAAATGATGCGTTAAAGAAGGTAGATGAGTTGACAGCGGAAACGATGGGACAGTTCACAAAAGGACTGAACATACCGGGGTTATTCTAGGAGGCTAACATGTACTACCCAGAGCCGATATCGAAATTAATCGACAGCTTTATGAAGTTGCCAGGCATCGGACCGAAGACGGCCGTCCGTCTGGCGTTTTTTGTCTTAAATATGAAGGAAGATGTCGTATTAGACTTCGCGAAAGCGCTCGTCAACGCAAAGAGAAATTTAACATATTGTTCTTCGTGCGGTCATATTACTGATAAAGATCCTTGCTATATTTGTGAAGATACGAAGCGTGATCGTTCGATTATTTGTGTTGTTCAAGATCCGAAAGATGTTATTGCTATGGAGAAAATGAAAGAATATAACGGACTTTATCATGTATTACATGGAGCGATTTCCCCTATGGAAGGGATTGGTCCTGAAGATATTAAAATTGCCGAGTTGCTCAGACGTCTTCAAGATGAGACCGTTCAAGAAGTGATTTTAGCGACGAATCCGAACATTGAAGGAGAAGCAACGGCTATGTATATTTCACGCTTGTTGAAACCGACAGGTGTAAAAATTACTCGCATCGCTCATGGATTGCCGGTTGGCGGGGATTTAGAATATGCTGATGAAGTGACGCTATCTAAAGCTCTTGAAGGAAGAAGGGAATTGTAGTGTTTTGGAAACGAAAAGGGTGGCTACGTAAACAATTTAACGACCAACTCATTGAAAGGTTACAACGTTATCGAGATGAATGGATGGGCAAGAAGCAATTAATAGACAAAAGCGTTGAGCCTTCAGACAAAATCATATTTGATTTAAAAATTGCTGAAGCAAAATATTTATTTCTCCTTCGAGAAGCGAAAAAGCGAAAAGTATCAATTGGGAAGGGATAATTCCTTCCCTATTTTGTTTAGGCTTGTCATACAGAAAGAAGGTAGACATATATTTAAAAATAAAAAGGTTGAAGGAGAGGGAGATATGAATGAAACGGTCGTCGTCGTGTCAATCGTTAGTCTTATTGTCATCATTTTGCTTGTTGGTATTCCGGTACGTTTGATTCGACTGGTCGGTGAAGGAATTGCTCGTGTCGTAATCGGAGCTTTATTCATTTTTTTAATTAATATTGCTGGAGATGTAGCTGGTATTCATTTACCAATCAATTTGTTTACAGTAACTGTTACTGGCTTTTTAGGCATCCCCGGTATCGTAGCGCTCATTTTTATTCAACAATATGTCATTTCATAAACGGACATATCCGTTTATTTTTTTGTTGACGAATATAAGTGTTCATGGTATATTAATAAACGTCGTTGTTGATATTAAAAAAAGTATTGACAAGTAGATCGCGTTATAGTATCATGAAACATGTCCTTAATCTTCCTTGAAAACTGAACAAAACAGCAGCGTAAAAGCTAGAGATAAACTTTCTATGGAGAGTTTGATCCTGGCTCAGG
>OGCI01002281.1_pt1 | contig 13149 bp, 10 predicted proteins | sample 1570021 | NCBI WGS metagenome assembly OGCI01 (sample SAMN06264664, study PRJEB24512) | hot springs metagenome | isolation source: Hot spring water | place: South Africa: Tshipise | collected 2015-06-21
GCTTCACGCCGCGCGCTTTCCTCGAAATCGGACTTCAAGTCGCGATTGCCGCGCACGGCGCCCTCGATCGAGGCGACCAGGCCCTGGCCGCCGGCCGTTCAGCCAGCTGGATGCACGGCATGCCGCAAGCCCCCAAGGACCTGGCGCTCACGCGCGGCATCCGCACCACCTTCGGCTCACCCATCTTTCGGGACAACGTGCCAACGGCGGACGCCATCATCGTGGAGCGCGCCCGCGCCGCCGGAATCGCCGTGCTGGTAGAGTGCACCCCCGAAGGCGTTGGCAGGCATGTGGAGCATGTTCTGGCGGTTTCGCAGGCAGTGAATTTTCCCATTCTGGTTCCCACCGGCATCTACCGGGAGCCGTGGGTGCCGGCGTGGGCGCATCACGCCGATGAAGGCATCCTGCAATCCTGGATGATGGGCGATCTGGAGGTTGGCGTGGGCAACACCGGTGTGCGCGCCGCCTTCATCAAGTTGAGCATGGGGGACGACGGCATCACGCCGGTGGAGCGCAAGATTCTGCGCGCCGCCGCGCGGGCAGGCGCAAAGACCGGAGCCGCCATTGGCAGTCACACCATCCGCGGGCGGGTGGTGCTGGAGCAAATGGACGAACTGGAAGCCTGCGGCTTCGACCCGCACCGCTTCATCTCCATCCATGCTCAGGCAGAACCCGATTTCTCCCTCAACCTGGAGGTAGCCCGCCGCGGTGCGTGGATCGAATACGACGGCATCGGCTGGAGCGAGGACGAGGCGTACATCCGCCGCATCCTCGACATGCTGGATGCGGGCTTCGAGTCGCAGATTCTGCTCAGCATGGATCGCGGGTGGTACGACTGCGCCCAACCCGGCGGCGGCACGCCTCATCCGTTCACCTATCTGGTGGAGGAGTTCCTGCCCAGACTGCGTACCGCCGGGGTAGATGAAGCCACCCTGCGCCGGTTGACGGTGGACAATCCCTTCCGCGCCTTTGCCCGATAAGCCCTGCGCCAGCAAGGCATTCCGGCAAACCAGCCGGTTGTGCACAGGGCTCCTCCTTGCGAATCAATACGCTCCCGATGGATCAATTAAATGAAAACCCATTGGGAGCGTGGTTTATGGCTCTCTTCACCTTGAACATCAGCCTTCACCGCTCATCCGGCAACGTTTCAGAAAAGCGTAGAGGGCGTTTTCCTGAGTCAAAAAACCGGGGTCTCCAAAAGGCTAAAAATCGCGCAGTAACACCGCTTCCGGTCCGCGTTTAATTTCCCACGGATAGACAATGTATGCATCGGTGATGGCGGCGTAGTAGTCGGGGCGTAAAGTGCCGAACAGACTGCGGTAAGGGTTGAAGTGCAGGACACAGGTATAGGCAATGCCCCCGCTGGCGGTGACGCGGTTCTTCACCGCCGTCATGGTGCGTCCCGAACCCCAAACATCATCCACCACCAGAATGCGCCGCTCGCGCAGGAGACTTTCATCGGGGAACTGTAAGAACTTGGGCCATGCCAGCAAACGCGCCCGTTCGCGCTGTTTTTCGGCTTCCAGTTCATTGGGAAAATCCACCGCGGCAATGAAGATGTCGTTCACCTTCAGGGCTTCTGCCAGCATCCCCCCGGGCACCAGCCCGCCGTGTGTGATGAGCAGAAGTGCGTGAAACTCCACTTCAAATTGAGGGATAAGATGGTCAATCAGTTGATCAACGTCGTTCCAGGTAAGAATCTCGCGGCGCATGCCATCAGCCTGTCAGATAAATTCGGTTCTTCAATTATATAGCAAAAGCGGCTCAAACGAGCCTTTCTGCGAACCTTCTCTCGCAGGAAAAGTATAATGAAAAAGGAAACCACAGGGTCAGGGGAGCCACCCCCCTGTCGGTAGCGGGAGGAACCCATGAGCGAACTGCATCCGTATGCGCTGTTTTCCCTGCAGGAGAAGGTTGCGGTGATTACCGGCGGAGCGGGCGGGCTGGGAAGCGCCATGGTGCGGGTACTGGCGCGCGCCGGCGCCCGGGTAATCATCCTCAACCGTACGCTGGAGAAAGCCGAGCGTCTTGCCAGAGACGTGCGCAAAGAAGGCGGCAAGGCACTGGCGCTGCGCTGTGACGCGCTGCGCCCCGAAGTGCTGCGGGTGGCGCGCCAGCGCATTGTGGAGACCTTCGGGCGGGTGGATATCCTCATCAACGCCGTCGGGGGTAACCGCCCTGCCGCCACCACCGCCCCCGATCAGCCCTTCTTCCGCCTCTCGCCTGCGGCGATGAAAGCCGTCCTTGACCTGAACCTGCTGGGCACCATTTACCCCTGTCAGGTGTTCGGCGAACGTATGGCAGAACAGGGAAGCGGGGTCATCCTCAACATCACCTCGATGGCGGCGCTGCGTCCGCTGACCCGCGTGGTGGCATATTCTGCCGCCAAAGCCGCGGTGGCAAACTTCACCCAGTGGCTGGCTGTGACCATGGCGCGGGAGTACTCCCCCGCCATCCGCGTCAATGCGCTGGCACCGGGCTTTTTCGTCACCGGGCAGAACCGCTTTCTGCTGGTAGACGAAAACGGCGAACCCACCCCGCGCGGCAGGGATGTGCTGGCGCACACCCCCATGGGACGCTTTGGCGAACCGGAAGACCTCGCCGGAGCGGTGCTCTTTCTCGTCTCCGATGCCTCGCGCTTCGTCACCGGCACAGTGGTGACGGTAGATGGGGGCTTCAGCGCTTTCGCCGGAGTGTAAAACGGGTATAATCAACCCGAAAAGAAAGTACACTGGGAGGCTGTATATGACTCTGGCAAATATTGGTGTGATTGGACTGGGCGTGATGGGACGCAACCTTGTGCTGAACATGGAGCGCAACGGTTTCACCGTGGCAGTCTTTAACAAAACCACTTCCAGAATGCACGAGTTCCTTCAGGGCGATGCCGCCGGTAAGCGCATTGTGGGGTATGAAACCATTGCCGACCTGGTGAAAGGGCTGGAGCGCCCGCGGCGCATCCTGCTGATGGTGACGGCAGGTGCGCCGGTGGACGCCATGATTGCCGAACTCAAACCCCTGCTCGAACCCGGCGATATCCTCATTGACGGAGGCAACTCCTACTTTCTGGATACCGAACGGCGCAGCCGCGAACTGGAGTCCAGCGGATTGTGGTTTGTGGGCATGGGCGTCTCCGGCGGCGAAGAGGGCGCCCTGTGGGGACCCTCCATCATGCCCGGCGGATCGGCAGAAGCCTGGCAAGCCCTGGCACCCATCCTGCAAGCCATCGCCGCCCGCGCCGAAGACGGCGCGCCCTGCGTGACGCACATCGGTCCCGGCGGGGCAGGACACTATGTGAAAATGGTGCACAACGGCATCGAATACGCCGACATGCAGTTGATTGCCGAAATTTACGACCTGCTCTCACGCGGGGCTGGCATGAGCGCTGACGAACTGGCGGATGTATTTGCGGCATGGAATGAGGGCGAACTCAAGTCCTATCTCATCGAAATCACCTCCCACGTCCTGCGCCGCAAGGATGAATGGACCGGCAAGCCGCTGGTGGATGTCATCCTCGATGAAGCCCAGCAGAAAGGCACCGGCAAGTGGACGGGGCAGAACGCGCTGGATCTGGGGGCGCCGGTTCCCACCATTCAGGCGGCTGTAGAAAGCCGCTCGCTTTCGGCAATGAAGGAACGGCGCGTGCTTGCCAGCCGCGTGTTGGGCGGACCCAGACCCATGTACCAGGGCGAGACCCAGCCGCTGGTGGAAGCCGCCCGGCAAGCCCTGTACGCCGCCAAAGTGATCGCCTATGCGCAAGGCTTTGAATTAATGAGCATTGCCTCACAGGAATATCACTACAACCTGCAACTGGCGGAACTGGCGCGCATCTGGCGGGCAGGGTGCATCATCCGCGCGGCACTGCTGGAGGAAATCACCTCCGCCTACCGGCGCGATCCGGCGCTTCCCAACCTGTTGCTCGATCCGGCATTTGCTCAAGCCGTTGCCGAACGGCAAACTAACTGGCGCTGGTTGATGCAAACCGCCATCGGCATGGGCATTCCCACTCTGGCGCTCTCCAGCGCACTGGCGTACTACGACGCTTACCGCAGTGAACGGTTGCCCGCCAACCTGATTCAGGCACAGCGGGATTACTTCGGAGCGCACACCTACCGGCGCATTGACCGCGAAGGCGTCTTCCACACCCGCTGGAACGAGTAAGCCATTCTCCACAGAATCCACGCAGGGTGGGGTGGCTTCAGAAGAATGAAGGTCCCGTTAAACCAGCAGCACACCCGCAAAGGTGTGCTGTTTTGTTTCATTCAGATTTCACCCCTCCTCAGGCAGAGGGTTCTGCATCCTCCGAAGGGAGCAAGCCCAGTTTGCGGGCTTCCTCAAACGAGAGCGAATCGGGGTTGACCTTTACTTCGCCCTTTTCTTCCACCACCGCATCCCAGAACGAATCGGCATCCACCGGTGGGAGCACCTCTTCGGGTTTGGCAAGCAGTTCTTCCAGTCCTTTCAAATCCACCGGCGCTTCTTCCCCCAGCACCTCTTCCATGGGCATTTCCAGACCCGGCATACCTGCAGGCGCAGGCGCTTCCTCCAGAGGCGGGGTCAGCACACTGGTAACGGGCTTGACCAGAATTCCCATGCGCTCCAGCGTCTGGGCAATCTGCGTCTGCGCGGCAAGAATTTCCTCCACTGCCAGCGCCAGCCTGAGCGTGCCAGCGCCATTGCGCAGGTACACCACCAGCGTAAAGCGCCCGATCGGCGCCGCCGCCACCTGAAACTGCGCCCCCTGCACAAAGAGGGCATTGGCGGCATGACCATCCAGCACCTGCCTGCCCAGTTTCTCCACGGCATTGACCGCCGCCAGCACGGCCGGGATGATGTGTTCCTCCGGTTGTGGGGGCATCCAGTCACCCGCGCGGGCAGTGGCATGGCCGGCATCATCCAGCAGAACCACCGAGTAGGCGCCCAGCGAGCCGCGCAGGTTTGCCAGAACCTCCGAGAGAGATGGAGATGGGGCTTCAGGTACTTCCACCTCCGGCAGAGGAATTTGTTCTGCGGGGGGCAATTCACCGCTTTTCGCCTTGCGCGGGTTGGTCTTGCGTTCTTTTGCCGCAGGCAGAGCGGATGCCGGGGATTTCTCTCCAACAACCTCCTCCACGGCACTCAGCAAATCAGCAATGCTGATGGGCTTGGGAAGCAAACGTGCCGCCCCCACTTCAGCGCTCATCCGCTTGAGTTCTTCGTCCGGGCTTAAGCCGGTGATCATGATCACCCGTATGTCCGGCTGGCGGGCGCGCACCCGCCGTACCAGATCAAACCCCGACATGCCCGGCAGGCGGATATCCACAATCATCAAATCCACTGCCATGGTGGATGTTTCCAGCATGGCTTCCTCGGCGGATGGCGCATACACCACCGGAACCCCCCTGTACGCCGAACGCAAGGCTTCCTGCACCATTCTGCCCACATCGCGGGCGTCATCCACAACCAGGATGCGTCTCACTGTCATGCCATTCCCTCCGAAAGTCTTCTTTATTGTATATCAATTTCGTTGCAATCCACTTTGCAAAAGTGTGAGGGACGGTTTAAAAGCACAGAGAGCGCTACCCGGCGCTCTCTGTGCCAGAGCAGGGTTGCCCCTGCGAAGATGGTTTAACCGGGTTAGCCCACCCGCCAGCAAGCCACCCAGTGCATGGGGCTGACTTCTTTGAAGGGCGGTTCTTCCACCTTGCAGTGATCCATCGCCACCGGACAGCGCGGGTTGAAGCGACAGCCGGAAGGCGGATTCAGCGGGCGGGGCACATCGCCCTTGAGGATGATACGCTCGCGTTTGATGTTGGGATCGGGAATGGGAATGGCGGACATCAACGCCTGCGTGTAGGGGTGCAGAGGGTTGCGGAAGAGTTCATCTCGATCCGCCAGTTCCACCATCTTGCCCAGGTACATCACCGCCACACGCTGAGAGATGTGCTCCACCACGCTCAGGTTGTGAGCAATGAACAGGTAGGTCAGACCAAATTCCTGCTGCAAATCCTTGAGGATGTTAAGCACCTGCGACTGAATGGAGACATCCAGCGCCGAGACCGGCTCATCGCAGACGATGAACTTGGGGCGCAGTGCCAGCGCGCGGGCAATGCCAATGCGCTGACGCTGACCACCGGAAAACTCATGCGGATAGCGGCGGGCGTGGTAATCTTCCAGACCCACCTTGCGCAGGGTGTCAATGGCGATATCGAAGCGCTCTTTGGGGTTACCGATGTTGTGAATCTTCAGCCCTTCCATCACCGATTCGCCGATGGGCATGCGCGGATCAAGCGAGGCATACGGATCCTGGAAGATAATCTGAATGTTGCGGCGCATGGCTTTGAGGTCGCGCCCCTTGAGTTTGAAGATGTCTGTACCCTCGTAGAACACCGATCCAGCCGTCGGTTCGGTCAGGCGAAGCATGGTGCGCCCCACGGTGGTTTTTCCGCAACCCGATTCGCCTACCAGACCCAGACACTCACCCTCTTTGATGGAAAAAGACACATCATCCACGGCTTTAACCTGCGCCACCACGCGCTGGAACACCCCCGCGCGAACCGGGAAGTATTTCTTCAGGTTCTTGACGACGATCAAATCTTTGCTGTTCATACTTGAATTGCTCATCAGGCACCTCACTCCCTCTTGATTCAGGCTACCGACAAAGGCGCCCGGTGGTCTTCTTTATCTGAGTACAGCCAGCAACGCACCTTGTGACCGGGTTTGACTTCCACCAGTTCGGGCTCGTCGCGGGTGCAAATTTCCAGTCCGTACTGCTCGCGCAGGCGGCAACGCGGGGCAAAACGGCAGCCCGGTGGCAGGTTAATCAGGTTTGGCACGCTCCCCGGAATCACCTCCAGCCGGTCGGTCACCTTGCCCAGAATGGGGATGGAAGCGATCAAGCCTTTGGTGTAGGGGTGCAGGGGGTTTTCGAAGAGTTCTTTGACGCTGGCTTCTTCCACAATGCGCCCGGCATACATCACCGCTACCCGGTGCGCCATCTCGGCAATGATGCCCAGGTCGTGGGTGATCAAAATCACCGAGGTGCCCAGTTTCTCGCGCATTTCCTGAATCAGGTCGAGGATTTGCGCCTGAATGGTCACATCCAGCGCGGTAGTGGGTTCATCGGCGATAAGCAGTTCGGGAGACAGCGCCAGCGCCATGGCAATCATCACACGCTGAGCCTGTCCACCGGACATCTCATGCGGGAAGGCTTTGGCTTTGCGTGCCGGGTCAGGGATACCCACCATGGCGAGAAGTTCCACGGCGCGGTTCCAGGCAGCTTCCTTGCCCATATTCTGGTGGATCATCAGCACTTCCGCCACCTGATCACCCACGGTAAAGACCGGATTCAGGCTGGACTGCGGCTGCTGGAAGATCATGGACATACGGTTGCCGCGCATCTTGACCATTTCGGACTCGGGCAGTTTGAGCAAGTCCTGACCGGCAAAGTAAATTTCGCCATCCACCACCTTGCCAGGCACACCCAGCAGGCGCATGATGGAGAGCGAGGTCACGCTTTTGCCACAACCCGATTCGCCAACCAGACCCAGTACCTCACCCTGATTGACGTGGAAATCCACGCCATCTACGGCTTTGACCACGCCGTCTTCGGTGAAGAAGTAGGTCTTGAGGTTTTTGACCTCGAGCAAAGGTTTATTTTGAGTGGATTCGTTCACGGTACTGCTCCTCCAACGGGTGGTTTTATTGTTTCAGGCGCGGATCCAGCGCATCCCGCAAGCCATCGCCGATATAGTTGAACGCCAGCGAGCACAGGAAGATGGGCAGACCGGGAATCAGCGGAAGCCACGGGCGGTCGTACATGTAAGTCTGCGTGGCAGAAAGCATATTTCCCCAGGTGGGAATGGGATCCTGAATACCGAAGCCCAGGAAAGACAGCGAAGCCTCCGCCACGATATAACCCGCCAGAGCCAGCGAGGCATCCACGATGATGGGCGCCAGCGCGTTGGGAATCATGTGTACAAAGATGATGCGCGTGTTGGAAGCCCCCAGCGAACGCGCCGCCTCCACAAAGGTCTGTTCCCGCAAAGTGAGGATCATGCCGCGCATCAACTGCGCCGAAGTCAGCCAGCCCAGACCTGCCAGCACGATGACAATAAGCACCGCCTGACGGGCATCGCTGGGACGCAAAAGCATGACTTTGCCCAGTACATTCAACACTGCATCCGGAATGGGAATAAGATCCGGGTTGCGGATGAGCATCGAAGAAACAATGAGCAGAAGCGGCAAACTGGGGATGGTGAGCAGGAACTCCACAAAGCGCATTAAGACCGAGTCGATCCAACCGCCGTAGAAACCGGCAATGGAACCGACAATGATTCCGATGAGTTCAGAAACCAGCACCGAGAGCACCGCCACGGTGAGAGAGATGCGCCCGGCGTAGAGCAGACGAGAAAAGTAATCGCGCCCGATGTTATCCGTGCCAAGCAGATGCAGTTTCCCATCCACTGTGGTTCCGGGAGCCACAAAGCGGGCATTCACATCCACCTCATCCGGCTCAAAGGGGGCAATCTGCTGAGCAAAGACCGATATTACGAAGATAAAAATCATCACCCCCAGCGAAACCATGGCTAAATGGTGCTTTCGGAAACGCCGCATGACAATGGCAAAAGGAGTTTCCTCTTTGACCGTGCGCATCGATTCGGAACTGACTGTTGCTGCTTTCGTAGCCATTTTCGGGTTTCCTCCTACGAGAATCGGATGCGCGGGTCAACAATGGTGTAGAGGATGTCGCGCAGTAAGGTCGCGATGACCGTCAACACCGCTGTCAGGAAGAGGATCGCCATGGCGGTCGGGTAGTCCGAGTCCCCCAGCGCGAGGAAGTACAGACGCCCCATACCGGGCCAGGAGAAAATCGTCTCGGTGATAATGGCACCTCCGATCAACCCTGGCAGGGTAAAGACCACAATGGTTACAAAGGGGATCAAGCCATTGCGCAGGGCGTGCTTCATAATCACCACCCGTTCGACCAACCCTTTGGCGCGGGCTGTGCGCACGTAATCCTGACGCAACACTTCCAGCATGCTTCCACGGATGAAACGGCTCCACCCGGCAATGCTGACAATCGTCAGCACAAACACCGGCAGAACCAGATGCAACCCCTGATCCAGCCCGGAACCGGCTTTCACCGTGCCCAGCAGGGGGATGGTGTAATCGCGCACAGCAGTAGCGCTCCCCGCAGGCAGGTAAAACCACCCCAGACGGTTGGGCACAATGGAGAAGATCATGATGGAGAGGATGCCGAAGAAGAAGGTCGGCATGGCAGACCCCATGAACGCCAGCGAGGTGAAGATGTAATCAAAGCGGCTGTACTGCTTGACCGCCGAATACACCCCCAGCGGCAGACCAATCACCAGCGCCAGCAGGGTGGAAATGCCCATCAGTTTGACTGTATTGGGGATGCGGCTCACCAGCAAATCCACCACCGGGCGATCGCGGTTTAACCGCCACGAATTGCCAAAATCGCCGCGCAGGACGCCTTTGCTCACGCGACGCCCTTCCAGGTCCTTCAAGTACACGTACTCTTTACACCCAATGGTGCGCACACTGAAGTTGCCTTTGGCGTCCTGGAAGGTCGCCTGAATCTCTTTGTAACACCCCACAGGTACATTGGCAAAGAGTTCCTGTCCGAAGATTTTGACCGGACCGCTGGGGAAGCCAATCAACCAGCGGCTGAAGCGCACCGGCAGGTAAAGATCGAGTTCAAAGTAAGCCCGGATGCGCGCAAAATCTTCCTCGGTAATACGAAAACGACTGTTCTGTTGCATTTGTCGCAAACCGGTAAGCGGCCCGCCTGGAGCAAGGTTGAGCAGTGCGTAGGAGGCTGCCGCCGAAACCAGAATCACGATGATCATCTGGAACAGCCGGCGGATCAGGTATGAGGTCATACAAACTCCCCAATCTCAAGATTTTTCAAGAAGAATGGGCAGATGAGCCCCCATGGGAGAGAGCACCATCTGCCCATTCGAGTCTCCCAGAGTGGGATTTTACTTCACCCAGAGGTTGAAGTCAATATGCTCCCAGGTGGCGCCGGCGATCACGTAGTTCTTGACTTTGCCTTCCTTTTCAGCATTGACTAACTGTTCAGTCAGGCCAGCCAGAGTTTCGGAACCGAGCAGGTCCACCGCGCCGGTGAGCAGTTGCGCTTCGGCGTTTTCGGGGGTCAAGAAGGCGATCACCAGGTTCTTGGTCTTGACCGGGCGATAGTAATTGGGGTTGGCTTCGAAGACCATCTTCTCGCCCTTCACCCATTCCTTGATCACGTACGGACCATAGGACCACGGTTTCTCAGCCACCTCGGGCAGGGTCGCCCAATCTTTGGCGGGGACGTCCTTCAGGGTCTTGCCCTTGTAAGGACCTTCGCTCTCGATGGGCTGGTTGCTCGGGTAGAAGCCGTAGGGCGCCAGGAAGTACAGCGGATCCTGAACGCCGGGCAGCCACGTCACCGTGTAGGACAGACCGTTGAATTCAATCGCCTGAGTCTTGTCGCAGGTGATGAAGGTGGTGGCGCCAGATTCGCGGTCGCAGGCGATCTTGTAACCCAGTTCGAAGTCTGCCTGGGTAACCGGAGAACCATCCTGCCACTTCAAATCATCGCGGAACTCATACTTGACCACCAGTTGTTTCATCTTCACCGGAGTGCCGTCGAATTCGACTTCCTGGCCCTCGGAGTTGATGACTTTCACGCCCTTCTCCAGTTTGACGGGGTTGCCGGAGGCATCCAGCACCATATCGCCTTCTTTGACTTCCACGTCATTGTTCTGCGCCAGACCATTCTCGATGGTGGAGAGTTGCTTCATGGTTTCGGGCTGGAAGTCGTAGTTCAGGCTGGTGTAGGAGCGGAAGCCCATCAGACCGGCGGCGAGGTTCGCCACCATGGCGGATTCAACCAGGGTGAACAGCGAGGCAGGTTCCTGCGTGAAGCCGATCACGATGGTGTCTTTTCCGGGGATCTCCCAGTCATAGACGTTGTAGGTGTAGTACTCTTCACCCGGGGTGGGGGCGAAGCCCTGCAGGGTAGACACAGCCGAGAAGGTCTCGGTGCGGTTGAACAGCGGGATAGCGGGAACGTCCTTGGCGTACTCTTCCTGGACGACCTTGTACCACTTGATGCGCTCTTCTTTGATCAGGGTGTTGTTGGCTTTCTTGATGGCTTCATCAGCCTTGGGATTGCACCAACCCATGTAGTTCTGACCCTGCCAGTTGTTCTCGGGCAGCGGGATCTGATCGCAAGCCCACAGCGTCTGGCCACCGGGGTCAGCCTGACCAACCCACGCAAAGGCGCCGATTTCGAAATCGCGCACCTGCAGACCGGTGGTATCACCAAACCACCAGGAAGCCGGGACGTGGTTGCGCAGGATCTGGATGCCGCAGGCAGCCATTTGCTTTTCCCACACAGCCGCCCATGCCTGGCGGAACGCCGCGGTGGTGGTGTAGAACTTCAGAGCCAGCACCGTGCCGTCATCCTTCTGGCGAACGTTAGCGCCCTCGGGGAGCTTCCAGCCAGCTTCCTCGAGCAGGGCTTTCCCTTTTTCGGGGTCAAACGGATACTGCTGCACCGCGCCTTCACCCGCATAAGCCCAGTGGTTCTTGGGGATGAAGGTATCCATGATCAGTTTGGCGGCGTCTTCATCGCTGATCAGCGGGTAGCCCGCCTTCACCAGATCCAGTTTGTTGGTGCAGTGATACATGGCCTGGCGAACCTTAAGGTCGCTCAGGATGGGATGCGGGGTGGTGAAGGCTTTGCGCTCCACCTCGACGACCTGGGTCTTCTCGACAACCTGTGTCTCTACCACCTTGACCTCTTTGGTCACCTCGACGGTCTTAACAATCGTCTGAGGCTGGCAGGCGGCGAGGACAAGGCTGGCGATAACAACCAGAGCGAGAACCAGCATTGACTTTTGCTTCATGTCCTATCTCCTCCTACAGGATTTGGATTGAAAGATTTTTTCGGGCTTCAAGCCGCCCGATAGCGGAAAAATGGTTGCGCAACACCATGCTGGACTGGCTGCCAACCATCTTCTCCCAAAAGAATGTTGAACTGAACGACTTTCTGGAAAGTTTCCATAAAGGGTGAGATTTTTATACCATCAACCTTTCTGAAAGTCAAGCGATACCCCGCTTGGAAACTTGAAGGCAGAAAAGGCGGGGTGTAGATACCCAATCTATTATACGTGATTCTTGCCCGGCTATCACATGACAGCATGACCCAAAAAGGCGATAAACGTCACAATTCCTGCCTGCCAGCCAGCGCCCGCAGAAGGGTGTTCTGATCGGCGTATTCCAGATCGCCGCCCATGGGCAAGCCGCGCGCCAGCCGGGTAATGCGCACGCCCAGCGGGGCTAACTGCTGGCGCAGGTACAGGGCAGTGGCGTCGCCTTCCATGCTGGGGTTGGTGGCAATGATCACCTCGCGCACCCTGCCTTCCTGCACCCGTTCGATGAGCGGGCGGATGCGCAACTGCTCCGGTCCAATGCCTTCAATGGGGTTCAGCACGCCCTGCAGAACGTGATACCGCCCCAAAAAGCCGCCGGTGCGCTCGATCACCAGCACATCCAGCGGGTCTTCCACCACGCATAACTGCGACTCATCGCGGCGCGGGTCAGCGCAAATCTGACAGCGTTCCTGCCCCGCCAGCATGATGTTAAAACACACCGGGCAGTTTGCCGTCTGGCTTTTCACCGCCAGCAGGGCTTCGGCTAACTGCTGAGCCACTTCATCTGGCTGGCGCAGGATAAAAAACGCCAGCCGCGATGCCGTCTTGGGACCGATACCCGGCAAACGCTCAAACGCGGTAATCAGGGCTTCCAGTGGTGCCGGTAAACCAGCCATTTAGAAACCCAGTCCTCCCAGACCACCCAGCCCACCTGCCAGCGGACCGAGCATTTCTTCCTGCTTCTGGCGGGAAAGGTCCAGCGCCTGATTGATTGCCGCCAGAAGCATATCCTGAAGCATATCGGCGTCGACTTCCTGAAGCAGTTCCGGGGCGATTTCTACCGCTTTGCAGTGCTGATCGCCAGTCATCACAACTTTGATGGCGCCGCCGCCCGAAGTACCGGTGACAGTTTCTTCCGCAAGGCGCGCCTGCGCCTGCTCCATCTGTTCCTGCAGTTTTTTCAACTGTGCCATCATGTTGCCGCCCCCGCCCACCGGCG
>OGCI01002283.1_pt1 | contig 13130 bp, 9 predicted proteins | sample 1570021 | NCBI WGS metagenome assembly OGCI01 (sample SAMN06264664, study PRJEB24512) | hot springs metagenome | isolation source: Hot spring water | place: South Africa: Tshipise | collected 2015-06-21
GAATCATTTGATAAACTTGCTGGTGAATCTAAAACAGCATTGCAACCAAACTTAAAAAGAGGTTTAGATCCATTATTTACACAGCAGTATGATTTCATAAGCAGAGATTTTGATCCAAAGACTAATCAGTGGTCGGAGAAAAAAGAAAAGCTTACGTTGCCTCAGGTACTCGAAAAGACAATGGTTGCAATTTCAGACTCAATGGGATTAACATCAAGAGTAAACGACAAAGTAGTTACCGATGCGATATTAAAACAAAACGCCAAATTCCCAATTGTTGTCGATGCCAATGGTAATACATACATCAACAAATATTATTTACAGAGTAGTCAGGGTAATCGCGATCAATTGCAACTAATCGCAACTGGAGCTATTAGTAACTTAATGGGACAACAAACTACAACAGGTTTGCATCACATGACAGATGCAATGAAGAAGAACAACGAAGCAATAACACGCCAAATAGTGAAATCGAACCTCAATCCAAGAGCTGGACTTACAGCTGGAGAATATCATTATATATTCACAGACGTAATGATGACATCGTTAGCCGAAGCACTAACAAAGGGACGTAATGGAAGATTAACAATTAAGTCTGCAACTAAATAATTTGGGGGGATGAAATGGCTGTAAGAAGACTTGACCCTGAAATAGTACAACCACCAGATCCGTATGAGCCAACGCCATCGCCATATGGATGGCAACCATCATATCATGGTGATGAACCTATTTGGGATGTAATTAGCGAGGGCTTAGACAAAAAGAATAAAAAAAAGCTTGCAAAGAAACAGCCAACTCAACAAAAAGAGGAGGAACCGGATCCGCGTTCTTGGTGGGAGAAGTTATACAAACCAGACCCAAGGGAAGTCAAGAAAAATATCTCTAAAATCAAAGAAGGTATGCAAAAAGATTTGCAGGTCGGCATAGATCCACAAAAGGCGTTACAGTATAGATATGCAACGCCAACTGATTTTACTCCAGACAAGGTTGGCATCGGAATTAAATATGGGAAATTAGTAGTTGAAGGAGACAAGATATACAGAACAAGAGAATTTAACGGGAACGTTGAACCTGAAATATTGCCTATTGCCGTAATAAATAACAAGGGCAACATTCAGGTATTTAAATATAATGGTGTAGATAGAAACAAATTTGACCAATACACTTCAAAATCAAGAACAGAAGTAGCAAAACATTGGAAAAGGGATGCTTTCGAAGCGTTTAATCAAGGACTTGAAAAAAGTGTGTTAGCACCGCTAACAACTGTAAACAATATTTTTGGTGATAAATCTATAAGATACGAAGCAACGCATACGCCATTCATAACACATGCTAAATCAAAGCAATATGAAGATTACAGAACAGCTGGCGAAATCGCTGGTGAGATAGGGAAGGCTGTTGTTCCATTGAGTGTTGCTGGGAAATTTAAGTTAGGCGCACAAATGTTGGATAAAGCATGGAAGGTTGGTTTAGCTACAAGTGCGATTCAGGAAGTGCCACAATTAGCAAAAACGTTGCACGATGATGAAATGCAACCATTCGGAGCGGTAATGTCCTCCGCTCTGAATACTGCTGCCAACATCGCCGGTGTTAAAAGTGGTATGAAAGCAGCCGAAGCGATGCATAAAGCAATCGATGCAGGTAACCGCATACGTGGTGTAGCGAAAACTGCTGGAAAAGAAGTGGCGAGACAAACAGCCATAGCTGCTATGCCAACGGCACATGCGCAATTTGCTGCTATGGCATCGAAGCAGCAGTTTGCGAAGGAAATGAACAAGCAAGGTTTTGACTATGAAGCGTATAATGATTTTCTTAAAGAATATTTAGCGAATCTGGGCACTGTTGGTGCAGTCAATATCATTACAGAATTAATGGGTATAGGTGGTGCATATCGCGCGAAACAAGCGAAAGAGACAGGAAAGCCATTACGAAATGTTGTGTCCCGGTTTTTTGCTCCGGGAGCCGAGCGAGTTGATGATTTCGCGACTCTTAGCACTCACAGATTAGGTGGGGATATTCCTACAAAAGAATGGATTGATAAAACTATTACAGAGGCTAAACAGGGTGATGTAATTCGCAAGCCAAAAGATGAACAAAGATTGCGTAAAATTCTCGAGTTCCAAAAGCAGAAAATGGGTGGCGACGCAGGGGATCATCTCATTAATTATTTTAACGATAGCAAAGATAACGTGTTTACAAGTCAGGATGTCGAGACCGCTATAAAAGATGCGTATGGGAAAGGCATTATAAAATCACCCGAAGATGAACAATCTTTATATACATTATACAGAAGACACATATCAAATCCGGAAGAAACATATAATTACATAGAGAACCTTGTTAAACGTGGCTACACAAAAGAAGATATATTAAATTTATATGACCAGAAATACACAGCCGAATCGAACACGAAGAACAAAAAGGTTCTTGGTTTTATTAACCCAGAGTTGCTAACTGCTACAAAGGCTAAAAAGAACGAAATGCGTCAGGCAACAAGAAATGCAGTAGAGCGTATTTATCATCAAATCGAAGAGAATTTAGCAAGCCAAGTTAAGCCAGACGAGACTTCGACAATACAGCCAACTGAACAGACGAGTGATACAACACCAGAAACACAACAACCAACGGATGTAGTTAAGTCGGCAACAGTTCCAGATAGAAAATTAACATTAGAAGATTTAGACGAATTTTACAATACATATGCAAATCAGTATCGTGATGCTCGTATAGACCAACATCTTGATCAGAGAGTTTCTAATGCTCGCAATAAAGCAAACAGTATCTTAAATTTATACTATCGAGTTACTGGCGAGCAACCATTTGGGAAACCATATGCTGAAATTATAGATAGAGTAGGAAAGCATTTAAATGGTGAAGAGCCATCACGAACAATCACCAAAGATCCCGGTTTGAACATTTTAGATGCTAAACAGCAAGGGGATGTTGTTAGTGAGCTTGCTGGATTAGGTGACATGCAGTACGTTGTGAAGAACATGCTTGATGAGTTAGACGAGCAGTCGTTACAACGTGGTGTTGTGTATTCAGATTCTCAGTATAACGCAAAGTTATCCAAATTGCTTGGCGGTAAGTCTGCGGTTGATTTTGCGAACATGGGGAGTAATACGGAACGTGCAAAAGTCTTGGCGATGCAATTAAACGGCAAAATTACTTATGGAGAATTAGTCGATAAATTATCGAATGAATTCGGTTTAATGATTAACAAGGATGATTTGCATCGTCGTCTTGGTGTTGTAGAAGACCCTGCGCTTAAAGGAGCTACAAAAGGAGAACCAATAGGTGAAGAAACAGCGACAGAGCAATTAAACAATTTACCATCAAACACAACACAAGAGACAAAAACTGCGACAGCAAGTAAACGGACGGAGAAGACCGATAGACTATCAAAGAAATCACAAGAAATCACAACAGTTGAGCAGACTGTGAAGGCATTGCCAGCGCCAGAAGAAACAAAACAGGACGACCCAAATGTGATTGCAGTGGAAGATGCTTTTATGAAAGCAAAAATAAAGCAATTAGTAAAGCAAAAGGATATAAAAAACATAGACCCTGAAACAGCGAAAATGGTGTCGTCGCATCCAGAGGTTGCATATGTATTTATGAGTAAAACGAAACAAATAGAATCCGCAAAAGATGTAGTAGCCCAATTAGCAAAAGACGAGTTTATTAATCTCGAGAATGCGATAAAGAATGGTGAGATAACAGATCCAAACACGCAAAAGATTGTAAATGATATTCGCTTCTACGCAAAGAATGATGATAGATTGCAGGATGCGTTTCGCAAGTATTTAGATGGCAACAAACGTTTATCAAAAACGATTAAGGGCAAAATCGAAACACTATTAAATAATGAGTTATCAAACGTTAAAGAATCGTATCATCAAGCAATTAACGATTTATATGATGATACAGCGGATTTGATACATAAATATTTGACTGGTAAAATTATTGATGATATAAAGGCTGATGAAACTTCAACACAAACTGTCGATAGTGAACGGCAACAATTAAGTACCAATGAAAATGTTAGCGCTATAAATGAACAAAACAATCTGGATGCCACAACAGAACCGCAGACTTCACAATCTGTTGCAGAGTCGCCAGCAGTAAAAGAGTTGCCACCAACTGAAACAGTGCCAGAAGGTGAAATAAAAAAAAAAGAATACGGCGAATCACAAAAAAGTGATACGCAAGAAGGGGCGATAAGCAACCAGGAAGAAGCTGTAAATACAGGTCATTCCGCCATAAAAGGAATAGAACCCATCGCGTCGCAACAACAACCACCAGCAGTCATAGAGGAACCAACGACTGCTGGTGCCACTGACAAGATTGAACCGCCAAGCGAAAATATCACGTCAACGCCAAAACCTGAAGATGCAATTATACCACAAAATAACGAGCAAAGCTTTGTATCGCAGAACACATCTGACAGACAACAAATTGCGAATACAGAGCAGACGCACGATACAAAGGAAGGAGTTGCGACACGACAGCAGACCGATGCCAATGCTCAGCAACCGGAGCAAGCCATACAACAAACCGAAGTTACCGCAAACGAGCAGGAAACGCCAAGTATTACACCAGAGCATGAAACTGAAATGCAAAACGCTTTCGCACTAATTGACCATGTGTCAAATACTATCAATGAGATAGATAATTTATTAAAAGATAACGGCATAGATTTTAGCGAGGCAACGACCAAACCGAAAAAACGGAAATCTAAAACCGAAACTAACGAAGAACAAGTGGAAGCGCCGCAACAATCAAGACGTGGCAATCAAGGCAAAGAACGCGTATCAAAAGAACAGTTCGATTTAGAAGCTGAAGTAAACAAACTAAACTCCGAAATATTACAGCTTGAAGATGCGATGTCTAAAACAAAAGACAGCAAGCATTCTAAACGGTTACGTAAACAAATTTTTGATAAGAAAGAGCGTATAAGATTTTTAAAACAACAGTTAAAATCAAAGGGTTATAATAGTCTGGCGCAAATAAAAGAAAACGTAATTAATAAACTTGATGATTGGATTAGTAGAAATGAACGCTATGAGGATGATTATGTTAGTATTTGGAAAGATGGAGACAAATTAAAAGTTACATTTAAGACAACTGTTAGGTCTCCGCAGTTATCTAACTTTGCAAATACATTTGGGCTTAACGATAAAGAATTAAGTAAAGTTTTCTTTGGTGTAAGTAAGGATAAGGCAATAACGAGGGGTCTCACAGCTACATTTGCCGTCCCACAATCTAACGCAATAAAAGCAAGCTTGAAAAGTTTTAGCGACGAAATTGCTGGTATCGGTTTATTGATGTATAGTGGCAATCAACAAAACGACGATGAAGAAATAAAAGAAGGTAATATATTAAGCACATTGGCTGCAGTTGCTGGGACAGCTTTGGTTATGCGTGGTGCAGCAAGATATGCTCAAACGAAGCCAAATAGCAAGATCGCCAAATTGATGGAGCGTCTTGGTGTATCTAAAATGTTTATTGACCAGCCAATACCAAACGACAAAGTATTTGAACGATACAAAGCTGATATGTTGCGTAAAGCAGAAAATCCAAGTGAACAACAAAAATTAATTAATAAATATAACCAATACGAAGTAGCTGGAAAGGATACGGAAGAATCTACGATTTCATTGTTTCGCTCCCTTAACCATATACAAAGTGATGCCGAACCTGTAATTGAGTTGAAGTCAGCATTCTACAATGGCAAAACAAAAGCCAATGAAGCTATGCAACAAATAAGAAATGCTCAGGACTCTTATACTTCCGCTTTGGATCATTTTTATCGTCTTTATGCAGAAAAAGTAGGAGATAAATCAAAGAGTGAATTACAGGAAATATTAATTAAAACGAACGATGATTTATTTTCGGATGCTATTAATATTAAAAAGAATTTAAATCCAGAAGAATCGCGCATAAGGTTAAGCGAATTAAATACATCAGAATATTTAAAGAATAAAATGAAGGCTAACGGAATTGCAGATTCAATGCTTGACGATGCCATTGTTGTTTACGAACAACAGCGTAAAGTAATCGAAGCAATCACGGAACATCAAGCCAATGCAAATTTATTACAGAAATATGGATACACAATTGAAGAATCCGTACAAATCACAGAAAAAATAAATCAAGAATTATCAGCTGTTCAACTTGAAGCTAACGATATACGTGCTCAAATAGCAGAGCGTATAGAAGCAATAAAACAAACAGAGGCATATCAAAAATTAATCGATACAAAAAATAAGGCGTCAGGACGCATATTAAGAGATTTGCGTGCTGCCGAAAAAATATTGAGTAACGATAAAGAGCTTGCAGTATTAAACGCCCGTCTATCTATAACAAAGAAGAAGCTTGACAACTTCAAAAATGAACTGTCTGCAATAGATGAGCACACCAAGTTTGTGTTGATGTCATCACAAATGCACTACATGCCTGAACGTTGGACTTATCAACGTAGTAAAGGAGATTATGGTTTATCAATTTATATGATAGATTCAAATGGAAAGCGTTTATCATCTTACGACGACAAAGTTAATCTGTTTAAATTCTTTAAAGATACAAAGGAGCGTAATGCTTATTTAAATGATTGGTTAGAAAAGCACAATGCTAAACCTCTGGATTCTCCTGACTATCCAAACGTATGGGAAATCGAATATACAGATGTCGATGGCAACAAGATAAAAGGGCGCGTAAAAGTAAAAGAAGACTTAAATGTTCGAACTATCGAAATGCTTGTGGCGCAAACTACAGCTGCGATGCGAAGACGCTTCTTTGCTTTATTAAGAAAAACCGCTGATTACAATATAAACAAAAAAGAATTAATCGAAGAATTAAGCAAATTAAAAAGCGAAATACCCGCAGACGAGTCTGTTCCATCAAGTGAATTTGATGAAGGCACCACAAAAACAATCAATGACACGATAGAGGCGTTAGAAAAATTGAACACGCAAAATATCGACTCGCAAGTCTTAGAAGATATATTCGCGTATGTCTTGAAGCCAAAATCAAAGAGTTTAATCGAAACTAAAAACACTCGTGGATATAAAGATGAAGACGATAGGTGGATTGATTTGTGGGATGCTGGTATACAACGCATGGTTAATCGCATATCATCACAATACGCAAATGGCAGTTTAAAAAATGCTGTTGAGAAACAGATATTAGAAACAAAGACACTTGGGATTAATAATACATACACTGAATTTCTTGATGGATTGCATGGTGATTTACTGTATTCGCCAGCGAGTAAATCATTTGCAGACAAAGTATTGTCGCCAAAATTTAAACGCGCTTGGCAGGTAACAGAAAGCATAATGACTGCTGGTGCATTAGGTTGGAATACATTATCTGGTATTAAAAATAAATTGGGTGGTTTTACTACTGCCAGCATACAATTGGTGCGCAAATTTGGTATTAACAATTTACCTAAAATAGTAAAAAGCATGGTAACTGCTCCACGCGGTGAATTGAAATTTTTACGCAACATACAGTCGGATAATATATACGGAAATATACTTGATGACATTCGCAAAAGAATTATTGAAGAAGGTATTCCAGTAACAACAGCCGTCAAGTCGTTGGACGATGAATATAGTAATTTAATGGGTAAGGTGTCGAAGGTTAAGGACAAACTATACGCATTAATGCGTCTAACAGAGATATCTAATCGTTATGAAACGGCAATGAGTTTTGCGCAGGTGTACGTTGATACAAATCCATTCGAAAAGTCTGGTTTAACTAAGGACGGGTACATATCACAGGTTGTAAAGAAGGCAGCTATCTTTGTTGGAGAGACGCAAGGTATGTTTGATTTTATATACAGAACTCCTGTTGAAAAGTTTGTTATAAAGGAGGTGCCATTTTTAGGAAGATCATTTTTAACACTTGTATCGCCGACTATAAATCATCTCGCGTTAGTTAGTAATATGTATAAGCATGCCATCAAAGCAAGTGATAATACTGCGAAAAGAAATGCGGTTGCTGGCGTATTATCTCAGGTTGTGGTTGCATCGATGTTGGGTGGCGTCGAGTTTGTAGTAGGGCTATGCGATGCATTAAAAGTAAATGATATATTAAGTGGTGGTGATGAAAAGACTATCGACAAGTTAGATGGCGATTTGAGAGAGGCGCTTTACGATGCTGGTTTCGGTAACGAGACGATAGATAAGATAGTAAAGTCTGCACGTTATGGGATAAAATCAGCGTTGCTGGATGTAGATTTACATATGGATATATCAGCGTACGAACTATTAACTCCATTTATGATGAGAGCTATTGCGGAAACATTCGCTACTGATATTCCTAATATTTTAGAAAATGGTGCGGATGGATTACTCGATGTGTTATCTAAACGTATTGTTGCATTGGGTCGTGCTGTCAAAGCAGGGCGACAATATGCGGTAGGCATGACTATGGATAAAAAAGGCAACCCAACCGGTGAAGAGTATGACTTTGGCACAATGGTAAAAGAAGGATTATTTGGAGAATCGTTGCATAATCGTTACTCGCGTTTAGCATCAAATTCTGCTAACTTAGCTTATTTAAATTCAGGTGGAAAGCGTAAATTTGTAAACGAGTTATTAAGTGGCGCAAACAAACAGGAATACGAGAGTAGCGACATTGACGAAGCGATAACAGTGATATTGCAGGATGAGAAACTAATAGATGATTTTTACTATAAATACAATAATGTGATTAAATCTGACGATGTAAAGGAATCCATTAATCACAACAAAGAGTTATTAGATAACTTCATCAAGTCAAATTTAAAAGAAATTTATGGATTAATGACACGAGATGATACAGGCGTAACCGGCGCAAAAGCATTTGCGAGGAAAAAGGCATCGCTATATAATTACATAGAAGATTACATATTATCATCCAAGAGAACAGAATTAGCAAATGAAATGTTTAATAGGTCAGGATTTGATGTGGAGTTCCCATCAAAAGTAGAAGACTACGACCAGCTTGATTTATCTGAGTATTTACCAGATGGAACCATGTTGATGAATTATCCGGAACAAGATAGACCATTTTATTACGCATTGTATAAATTATACAGCAAACAAAAGAAGGAGGAAGAATGAAAGATCTTGTAGTGCTTGATGGGCTTGCAGAGGCGCTCATCTTGGAAAAGCAAAGCTACATTAAAAAACTGCTTACGTATTTTTTGATAGGTAAAGCTGTAAACGAATCGAACTCACATTTAAACGTTCCGCAATTAGCGGATATGATTGGCTGTCAGGTGAATACCTTGCAGCTATGTAAACGTATCGCAACATACTTTAAAAATGATGTTGTGGCGTTTAAACATTTCATTGAGGCGAATCCTAACATTCGTTCACTTACAGCAATAAAGAAGGCGTTATTTAACGAGAGTCCAAAGACAAGTGATGCAACGATAGCATTAAACAATGCATTGAGAAATATTATCAACACAGCCAACAGTTTAGGTTTTGATGACCGTGCGGAACTAATAAAAAAAACAAATAAGTCGCTCAATCATTTTCGCAGTAAATTACCCGATAGTTTATTAATAGGAGATACGAATTACATTAAATATAATGAATGCGTATTTTGCGGAGCTTATCCACCACCAGAAGAAGGATTTACATTAAAGTTTCTTGATGAGTTTGGATTTGAGAGGGTTGCTCTACCGATATGCAACGAGTGCATTAAAAATGAAATAGAAGAACCAGACTGGAAATTAGTCGCGAAACTATATTGTGGATATGCAGTGGAGTTAGATAATGCGTTCGAAAACATTTACAAATGATACTGCGAAGCGACAATTTAGATTGGCATTACATCCTGTTGTTACAGCATACATAAAGATTATTCGCAAGTGGTATTTTTTAAAGTTCGGTGTAACAATTTCGAAGAAGCATGCTGTTGCTTTGGCAATCGCATCCATCGATGTTGTATATCCAATGAGATTGACCAGAATATCGCAGCGGTTACGTTTGATGAGCGAAGACCCGATATACATCACATTAGATAATACATCATTGTTTTTATATAATAAATTAAAATACATAGCAGGCTTATTGCCATTTTCAAACAGGCAACTCGTCGCAACAGCTTTTGTTGTATTATTTGCTTTACATGTAAAACGCGAAACAAGTAAGCTAAAAATCAAAACACTGAGAATATATACAGACGGCGTTAAAGATAAACTCGTAAAACGTTACTCCGATATTTTGTATGATAGGGTTAAAAATTAAATTTAATTCACAAATCAAATTTAGTTTTGAAATTGTAATTTTAAATTTTATATTCGCAACAAATCATTGCGTTTATTTCTATTGATTAACTACGGAGGTTTTATGGTGTCGCCAGACAGTATTAATTCAGAGTTTATACTTCGTATTAGGAGGATAATTCCATTAAAGTTTTTTGCCAATAAGATTGGAGTAAAGACGCAAACATTTTATCACAGGTTATATCGCAAATCGAAAATGAACAAATTAGAGATGAATGCGATAGCGGAACTTATCAATCAACTTATTCGCATAGGCGCTATTGACCAGCAAGAATTAGAGCGGTACAACAAAACTAACGAGAAGGAGCAAGTAAATGAATAGCGTTTATATAATAGGCAAGGTATCTGGTTTGGATAGAGAGTATGTAGAAAAGAAATTTGCTAACGCAGAAGAGCATTTAGCGAAGCATTTCAAGACTGTTGTCAATCCAACAAAGTTAGTTCCCGCAGATACGGATTGGGAGACAGCGATGAAAATGTGTATCAAAAGTATGCTTGATTGCGACGCTGTTTATGTTATGAATGATGTAAGTTCATCTGTTGGTGGGTTATTGGAATTGCATATAGCGCGTGCCTTAAAGATACCATTGTATCTTGAAGGCGACATATAGAAATAAAAATAATGTATTATTTAAAACAATTTAAAGAGGTTCATATGTGTATGGAAAGTAATTTAAAGCACGATGCAGTGCTCACATCATTAGATGTGCCGTCAAAATTACATCCACGCCAGCCAAATATGATATGCAACATCGATATGGCAGAGAGGGTAACCCAGAATGCTTACAGCGAATTAAGAAATGCTCTCGCTATAGCCGATGTTACGCTCGATGCATTCTTTGAGCAGTATATGGATGCGGAAACGTTTTTGCAGCATATATTGCCACACTGTATGCGAGCCATTACTTCAGTAAGAAGACTAAGCGCGTCAGCATACAGATTGCTATGCGACTTCTGGGAGGCAGTCGAGTGGGGGAAAATCGAGGCGATGAATGTAGATAAAATAGATAGCAACGACGACGTCAGCTATCCACTAATAAAGCATCATCGACAAGATGACTGGAAGAGTCTGAAATTCCAGCGTAGCGTTTGGATAGAATACGAAACGAAAATCTTAGGTATAGTTTTATGGTGCAAAAAACTTGGAGCGACAACGAGCGATCAGTTCACAGATGATAAAATCGAAGAGATAGAAAATCATCTATTGTGGCTTAAAGAGCTTGGAGAGGATTTATATAATTACTGCATTAGGTTAATCATTGATGTGAAGCTTGCTTTACGCTGGGCTAACAACGAAGCTGTATATCACGATACGTTAGTAAGCAAATAAAAATAATTTAATAAGGGGAATTAATATGAAAACCTATGAAGATATTCTAAACGAAATGGCTCGTAGAATCGAACGAAAATTAGAATTTCAATACGATGATGAGCCCGAAGATTTAGAGAATGCTGTATTTGCTTGGTTTAACTGTGGTGGAAGCAAAAAATTGTTTGATGATATTAAAGATATTTATGAAGATATAAGAGTAGATGAAGATTTATATTTTGATAACTACGATGATGCAATTGCATTCCTTAAGACATTAACTTTACCAATAGATAAATGTGTAGATATTATGTTAGACAATAATTATAGACCTGACGAAATTAACACAATAAGTCTTGCTAACGTATTAGCAGAATATAGGGCAAGTGCTTGTTTTTATATTCAGCTGCCAAACAACAAAGAAAATCTTGCTCACTTAGTAGCAAAAAATTTAGCGTATGAATATGGTATTATAAGTCATTTATAGGAGGATTGATGATGAATGATTTTGATGAACTCTATTGGCATTTATATGATGATATTGCGGATAACAGGGACAACAGAAATGACACCAATAGTTTATTAGCAGCGTTGAAAGATATACGCCTGCAACATTATCGCGATGTTATCGAGAAAGATATAGAGTTCCTTCTTTACAAAGGATACAGCAAACAGGAAATTACAGATGAACTAACGCATCGATATAGACAAAATTTAAATCAACGCCAAATACAAAACGCAATCGACAGTATTATTGGTAATGATTAACAGCTCACTCCTACTGTTTTACCAGCGTTAATATCCGAGATAAGCCTCGCTTAATATAATCGCCACTTCAATAAACGAACGTCCCCGCTCTTAATAAGGCTGGGGCGTTTGTCATCGCGAGAGGCTAATTTTGTCAGTGCAACTAAAGTATTATGTGTCCACAGCTTTGCTTGCCGCTTTGTTATCTCTCGAATTGTATGCAAAAAAAAATTTGCAAAAAAGTAAAATAAATATTATATTTGTAATGCAATCGATTGCTTTTTTAATGTTTGTTTAACAATCAAATTGGAGAAAAAAAAATGAAAAAGAAAACAACAATCGACGAGAGCTTTGCAGGTTTAACCTTTACAAACGGCCGCTATAAATACGAAGGCGATCTAAAAATCAACGGCGATGTAGTCGTCAGCATTGATTTAGTCGTCAGCGGCGATGTGGTTGTCGAAGGCAATTTAACATGCTACCAAAATATAACGGCTGATAGCATCATAGCCGTTAACGTAGACGGCGTGGACGTTACTGCAGAAAATATAAAAGTGAGCGGCAGCATAACCGCCGAAAACGTTGTTGGCAGAAACGTTGCTGTTGGTGGGACTATTCTCGCCGGCAACGTAAAAGTAGGGAGATGTTACTGCGACCAATTGAGATGTGTAAATTTGGTCGCAGACGCACCGATTCACGTAAGCGGAGATTTAGAAATTACAGGTAAAATATATGCACCATTGCCCGCATACTTTGCATAGCCATCGAGCACAATTTTAACAATTA
>OGCI01002284.1_pt1 | contig 13125 bp, 11 predicted proteins | sample 1570021 | NCBI WGS metagenome assembly OGCI01 (sample SAMN06264664, study PRJEB24512) | hot springs metagenome | isolation source: Hot spring water | place: South Africa: Tshipise | collected 2015-06-21
AGCCCATACTTATCTGTCAATTCCTTGATGATTTTTTCACCCAGGGCAACTTCGGTTTTCCTGTGGAAGGCTCCTGCCTCGGTTCCTGCCTTGATGATGGCATCCTGCAGATCTTTGGGGAAGCTCTGGAACCGTTTCTCGCTGAAGGAGAGAATCCTGGTAACAATCTGATGGTTGGTCAAGATATAGTAGGGGGCTACTTCGTAGAATTTCATACTCTGGAGGCCAGCTGGTTCGTTCTCCAACGCATCCAGTACCCCTGTTTTAATGGCGTTGTACACCTCCATGTAATCCATCGGGGTTGCTTTCAACCCTGTGGCGCTAAAAGCCTTCTGATGGAGGGGAGACCCCTGTACCCGCATCTGGATGTTAGGAAAATCATTGATCGTGTAGGCAGGTTTCTTGCTGATAATGCTTCTGCTTCCGCCGCCACCATACCCAATGAAGCGGACACCCTTCTTGATCATATTGTCTTCGATGGGCTGGAATACCTTTAGATTAAGACACTTTTCCCAGTGAGGAACACTCTTGAAGAGGAAGGGAGCGTCGATGATGGGCGCTGTTTTATCCCAGGTGGCGATCCAGGCAGGGGAAATGATATAAAAGTCTACCGCCGTCCCTTGGATCATGAATTCGATGGAATCCTTTTCCGTGCCTAACGAACCGGAATGATGGAGATCCACTTCGAGAGGACCCTTGTAGTACTCTTTCAGCTTATCTCGGAAGAAGACGATGGTCTGCCAGAACACGTGACCTTCCGGTAGCATAGTGCCACCCACTAATTTGACCGCTTTAACTTCCTGCTTGGGAGCTGGAGCTTCTTTAGAACCTCCTGCCCAAACGGGCAGTACCAATAGTGCCATGCAGAGTGTCACCAGGGTGAATTTCAATGCTCTTTTCATACCCTTTTTCCTCCTCTCAGATTTTAGATCGATTTAATAAAAACTCTAACATGGACGGAATCCTTTGTCAAATAAAAACTGTTTTATGAACTTGCTTGATGAGCTACTGTGTATTCTTTCAGTACAGCAGGATCTATCTCGATCCCTATACCTGGTGCGTTGGGTATCTTGAGTTTCCCCGCGTTCAGGAGAAAGGGTTCGCGGGCAAGAGAATCTCGCAAGGGATTGGGATTCCTATCGTATTCGATTACGGGTTCATTTTCCAGAGGGACTGGCAGAGCGGTGTATGGAAAGGGGGGAAGGGTAGCTATCACCTGTAGGGATGCGGCTAACGCAACTGCGGAACCCCAAACATGGGGAATCACGGGAATATGGAAGGCGGAAGCCATCCCTTGGATGATACGAAACTCAGAGATCCCTCCACTGGCGCAGAGATCGGGTTGAGCTATGTCGAGGCATCCACGGGTGAACAGTTCTCTGAACCCGAACCGAGTAAACTCGCACTCTCCCCCTGCGATGGGAATACTACTCTCGGAACGGAGGAGCCTGTAGCCCTCGTAGTCTTCCGGAGGGATCGGTTCCTCGAACCAAAGAATCCCCCCTATTTGCTCCATCTCCCGACAGAGCCTTCTAGCGGTGCCTACGTTATAGGCATGGTTGGCATCCACGAGAATCTTGATCGACGGTCCTACCGCTTCTCGGATGGCTTTCAGGCGGGCGAGGTCATCATCGATTGATAAAAGTCCTATCTTTGCTTTCAGAATGGTAAATCCCTGCTTCACGTATCCTGTTGCTTCCTCTACTAGGGCGGGTAAATTCTTCTTGTAATCGTAGACGTCTTCCCCTCTGTAGTAATGGCCTGTGGCATAGGCTAGAACTTCTTCCCGGAACCTGCCGCCTAGAAGGTTCGAAATCGAAAGGCCGGTTTTTTTCCCAATGATGTCCCAAAGGGCAATATCTACTCCACTCAACGCATCAATGTATGGTCCCTTCTGCCCAAAATCTCTGGTAAGCCCATACATTCGCTCCCAAAGAACGGCCCGATCCAAAGGATTTTGGCCTAGAAGAAGGGGCGATAGTACATGGTGTATGCAGGCTGCAGGAGGCTCGGGCGGCCCATACTGACCGCCTTCACCCCATCCAACGATTCCCGTATCGGTTTCAATCCGGACTAGCAGGCTGTTCCGTTCCGGGAAAGCTGTCTGAGAAGAGTAGAATCTCTGTTTTCCTAAGGGAACTCGTAGTATGTAGGTTTCGATACGGGAAATTTTCATTTCACTTCCTCGATAGAATTATTTAATAAATTACTTCACCGCCCATACGGCTTTCACGATGTCTTCTCCCCCTACTTCTTTCGCGTATTCCAGTAGCACAGGGACAGCCCGTTTTTGCATTTCCGTCGTGTCAAAGGGGAAGGTCTTTATCCATCCTTTACTTTCCATTTCCTTCAGTGCGTCCGCATCGGCTTTCGTTTCCGTTCGTCTATGGAACGCGGCTGCTTCTTTACCGGCTTTCAGGATGGCATCCTGCAGATCCTTGGGAAGCTTCTGGAAGGTCTTTTCGCTGAAGAACAAGGGTCGCACGGTGATCACATGGCGGGTAAGAATGATGTTAGGCGCGACTTCATAGAATTTCATTGACATGAGGGAGGCTGATTCGTTTTCTAATCCGTCCACCACTCCCGTTTTAATGGCATTGTACACTTCTAGATAATCCATCGGTACCGGACGCATACCCGCAGCATTGAAAATCTTCGACTGAATAGGGGCTGCCATCACGCGAAGAAGGATGGTTGAGGCATCCTGCATATTGGCAATGGGTTTGCGAAGGATCAGGTTCCGGGTTCCCCCACCTCCATACCCTAAGATCCGGAGTCCTTTCTTCAACAGGTCCTGTTCGATGGGTTTGAAGGCTTCACCCGAGGAAAGCACCTTTTCCCAGTGATCAATGTCCCGATAGAGGAAGGGGGGATCCAGCAAGGAAACCCGCTTGTCCCATGTGGCTGCCCAGGATGGGGCGGCAATGGCGAAATCCACCGATACCCCTTGGATCATGAACTCCACATAATCCTTCTCTGTGCCCACAGCCCCTGAGTGATGTAGATCGATTTCCAATGGACCCTTGTAGTATTCTTTTACTTTGTCCCGGAAGAACACAAGAGTTTTCCAGAATACATAGGTATCGGGAAGCTGGGTGGCTCCCACGAGTTTGATGGGCTTTGCCTCTACTTTGGGAGCTGTGGCACCTTCCTTAGCGCCACTCCCAAAGGCTATGCCTACGATGCCTATTAGAAGCATCAGTGCTACCCATGCGATTACGCATGTTTTTTTCATTTGAACCTCCTCCAATTCCGTGTATAATTAAATCGGTCTAATTGGAGGATACGGGGAGTTACGAGATCTGTCAATGAAAAAGGTGAAGTTGAATGAAATCGCTAGGGCGGCAGGGGTTTCGCGTTCCACTGTTTCCCTAGCCCTGCGGGGAAGCCCTTTGATCGCCAAGCCTACGGCAGAAAGGGTGCGGGAAGCAGCCCAACAATTGGGATATGTATACAACCGTACAGCTGCGGCTCTACGAAACCGGAAGACTCATACAATCGGATTGGTAGAGGCGAACTTTAAAAACCCTTTTTTTGCTGCCATGTCCGAATCGGTGGAACGAGAGATCGAGCTGCGGGACAAAGCGCTTCTATTCGTGGATTCTGCCGAGTCCTTAGAACGACAGCAAAAAGCTATACAACTCATGCTAGAACATGGTGTGGATGGGATTCTCCTGTGCCCAGTAAAACATACTACTCCAGAGCATCTAGAAATTCTTAAAAAAGCGGGAGTCCCGTTCGTACTTTTCAGTAGATACATTCCAAGATTCGATGCAGACTATGTGGGAGCGGCCAATGTGGAAGGTGCTTACCAAGCGGTTCGCAGAATGATTCAGTTGGGACATAGGAAAATTGTCTTCGTGGGAGGAGAACCGTTTACCTCCCCCTGGCTGGATCGGGTCAAAGGGTTCAAGAAAGCAATGCAGGAAGCCGGGATAGAGCTATCGACTCATTGGTATTTTTGCTCTGAGGTTTCGGTAGCTGGGGGTGCTTCCAAAGTGGATGAAGTATTGCAGATACAATCCACCCCTACCGCAGCTCTCTGCTACAGCGATACAGTAGCCTTTGGGTTCATGCTTGGATTAGAAAGGCGAGGAATCCGTCCGGGAAGGGATTTTGCGGTGGTAGGATTCGACGATCTTCCCGAGTCGAAGCTCTGGAGGCCACCATTGGCAACCTTGGCTTGCCCGCCCTCACGGGTTGGAAGTATGGCCACACGAATGCTTATCGAACGCCTCGATGGAGATGAAGGACCTCCAAGGAGGGTGGAGATTCAGAGTATACTGGTTCATCGGGAATCCCTCTGTCCTGTTATGGAACACGGGAGTGGCATTACTCGAATAGATGAGTAGAATTACTATAGGGGGAGGTGTGGCGGTGAGCGAGGGATTACCAGATAGCATCCGAGAGAAATTAAAGTTGTTGAAAGCAAAGTATGTACAAAGTCTTCCCGAACGGATCGAAGCATTGGCAGTTGCTTTGCAGAATGTGGAAAAGAGGGGCGAATTCCATCGCGAAACATTCTTCAATGCTCAAAACGAAGCTCACAAACTGGTGGGGAGTGGGCAGACCTTTGGATTCACCGGCATTTCCACTACAGCCCGAGGAATAGAAGTTCTAATAGAAAAAAGCATTCAAGAACAACGAGCTCTCTCGGCGGAAGAAAGGAAACAAGTAGAAGCGTTGTTCCGGGAACTTGCCCTTCTTTCGGAGCGGACGCAGATCGAAATCGGGGTAGCTATCCCTACAGGGGTTCAAAAAGGATATACCATGATACAAAATGGAAAATCAATTCTATTGTGGAAAAGCGAGGCTCTCTATATAGAAGATCTAAAGGAGCAGATTGGGTTTTTTGGGTTTCCAGTGGAAATTGTAGAATCCATCGAGGACATAAAGGAGCACCTCGATAGAAATCTCTCCGTGGTATTGGTAGTTGGAATCGATCTAATAATGGATTCACGAATATTAGAGCAAATTTCTTTTCTGAAGAGTGGATCCGATTCTGAAAAATTGAAGATTCTATACCTCTCAGAAATGGATGATTTCAAAACCCGATTGTTGGCAGTGCGTCACGGGGGGGACAGTTTTCTTTCATCCCCCTTTGATATTCCCCGTTTGATCGAAAAGCTTGACTCTCTATTCAATGGGACGAATCAAGACCCCTATCATGTAATGATCATTGACGATGATCCAGAGCAGATTTCCTATTATGCGATGGTTCTCCAGCAGGCGGGGATGGTAACATCGGTGGTGACGGACCCCACCAACGTGATGAAAGTATTGGTAGAGGAGAAACCCGAGTTGATCCTGATGGACATGTACATGCCCAATTGTAAAGGGGAAGAGTTGGCAGCATTGATTCGTCAACAGGAAGCCTTTGTGGGAATCCCTATTGTATACTTCTCGGTTGAAAAGGATCGGGAAAAACAGATTGCTGCAATCCGAGATGGAGGAGGGGATGATTTCATTTCCAAACCCATCAAACCTGAACACCTTGTAACAATGGTGAAGACGCGAGCGGCTCGCATCAGGCAACTACGATATTTCATGGAACGGGATTCTCTCACAGGACTTCTCAATCATACCCAATTACACATTCGATTGGTGAGTGAATTGGATCGGGCTAGAAGGTTGGGAACCCAAGTCGTGTATGCCATGATCGATTTGGATCATTTCAAGAAGATCAATGACGAGTTTGGGCATCTGTTGGGAGACCATGTGTTGAAAACCCTCTCTAGACTATTTGTGGAACGGTTGCGGAAGACAGATTCCCTCGGCCGATATGGTGGAGAAGAGTTTGGGATCGTGCTTTTCAACACAAACCTGGAAAATGGAATGAAGGTTTTGAATGAGTTACGGGAAAGTTTTTCTCGTATCCGTCATCGGGGAGAGGGAAAGGATTTCTATGTTACTTTCTCCTGTGGGGTAGCCGACTTTCCCCGGTTTCCGACTGCGGAAGCCTTGGTGGAAGCGGCAGACAAGGCGTTGTATTTGGCAAAGAACCAAGGGAGGAATTGCGTTATTCCGGCTCCCTGAGCGATTCCCTTTTTAATTTTACCCATTTTTCCTCTTCGATGACCCATTCGATTCCCCTCCACCAAGCACCGCGGGGATCTACACTAGTGATACGCAAAACCTGAATCCGAACGACCCTCACTGGAACACGAGGCAGCTCTGGAAGGGATGGGAGGCTAGATAAGGGATCTATCGCCGAGAGATAGAATCCTCCTAAGTAGGGAAAGGCCTCTAATCCCAAAGAATCTAATTCGTCAGGAGGGTTGGATGCTTTACATAGTGGGGTTGGGCCTCCTATTAGGATGTTGCCTATTCGAAAAACACTAGAAAGCACAAAGGGGCTCCATTCGTTCGGGAGACAATTCCTTTCCCATTCTCGATGGGCTTTCTCGAAGGACTTGTGGCAAGCGATCGGTAGCACAGGGGGAAGAGCATAGGAAGAGGGGTGGTGGCACAGCTGGAAACAAGCCCTTTGTACTTCCATTAACTTTGCCTCTTGGGTGGGAGAAAGAGCGATGCAGACGAAGAATAGGTTCTCCATACGTACCACAGTGTAAATAGGATTACAAAAATCGGCAATTATGATAAAATACATCTATGATGCAAAAGGTAGAAAAGTGGTCCACGCGGGTAGCAGAGATCCTTTCCCAATGGCCATCCATAGAGACCGTCACTTTGGGAGAACCCGTGGGCAAGGATCTGTACGACCCCCATTTTTTTATAAGCATAGATGCCTACTATGCAGGTTCATTACCCGCTCCCGAAGAACGGTTTGAATCCTTCAGTTTTGGAGGGGGGTTTGATTTTTCTCCCTTTGGTACCAAGGATCGTTTTCTGGTGGAAGATGTTCCTGTACGAATTGAGTACATAAAGAAAGAGGTCGTTACCTCACGGATCGAAGGGAAAGAAGGGTTGTACAGTTTTCTCCGAGAGAATGGGACTTATCCCTTCTATAGGATCCTTCATTCCCGTGTATTGTTCTCTCGTTCCCCATGGTACGAACAGATCCGTTCCCAATTGGAGTGTATGCCAGCTTCCTTTTTTAGTAGTCTGCGGGCCTTTTTTCTTTCCCGATTGGAGCACCATCTGAACGACCTAGAAGCTGCCTCTATTCGGGGAGATACCCTCCTTTTCCTTGTGGCATCGGGGAATTTTGTTAGAGCCCTCTGCTCCATGGTATTTGCCGTCAACAAGTCTTTCGAACCCTCCCTTCGAATCTTACAACAGGAAGTATGGAATCTTCCCATCCTACCCGAATCCTTTCATGCTCGATTGGAAAATTTTCTGAGAATAGATCCTGAACTCTCCATGCAGAGGAAAGCTGAAATTGCAAGCCTTCTGGTGAAAAGCTTGCTTCATCTGGTTTGAAGGGTATAAGGGGATCCATGCGGTGCTTCTGGATATTGTCCTTCTGGATTCTATGGTTCTTTTTCGGTTGTTCCAAGGATGTGCCAGTGGAAGGTTTCCCCTTCTTCGATCAGGAAGGGAAAGGAATCTCGTTATTCGTCTCCGCCCCTGGAATTAAAGAAGGGACGTTTCTATTAGGAAAAGACCAGACACGAGAAGTCAAGTTTGTTCCTCATCTTAAAGTAGAGGCCGGATCGAACAGAGTACGTTTGAAGATTGCTAAATCAAGGGGACGGATATGGATCGAATTCTTCGGTTCGAACCAACGGTACTCCCTGGAATTACCAACCCTTCTAGCAGGGGGAGGGTATTTTACTTTTGAGCTTCCCCCTTCTAGGTACGAAGGCTTTCGAATCTGGGGAAAAGAAGGGAATGAGTCTCGGGAGGTGGTATTCCAGGAAGGTCGAGTGGGGAATTTCTCTTTTAATACCCGATTCGAAGAGGGTCGGTTTGTCGAAATCGCATCCTCTGTCATTCCAAACAACTTAGACAAAAATACCGTAGTTTTCAAGCTAACCTCTGGGAGTGATCCTTCTCCCCTGAAGGGAGTGCGTTTCCAGTTGATAAATAAGGAGCCTCTCTCCCTTTCTCTGATCCGTGCCACTTTCTTCGGTTCTGGAAAGGAGAAGAGAACCATTATCCTACGAACGAGACCCATCGCGGAGGATGTGTTCGTATATGATAGATGGTTGGGATTTACTCCCGTGCGGGTCCAGATGGAAGGAATAGAGAGACGAATTGGTTTAACGGTTAGTTTATTCACAATGGCCAAAGCTTCCCATGAAGGAGGGGTTTCAAACCGCGAGTCTACTTCCTCGATTCTCCCTCCAGCTAAAGCTCTTTATCCATTACCGGCTGATTTGGAAACCCTCCTATCCTTTCCACAAGACGCCTGGCGCACCAAAGACTTGGAGGTGTTCCGGTGGTCCCTCTTTCCCGAAATTCTCATTTTCGATACGAAGGACTACACCCTTCAGAAAGAATTGTTCCATCGTCTAGCTTTTTACCTGGAGAAGAAAGGGTACCGGGGTAAACTTCAGCCGGATCAAAAAATATGGGATCTGCATGGATGGAATGCTCATAATTATAGAGGAGAAGGGTTAGCTGCTTTTTTCAACGAAGCGGAAAAAACGAAATTCCCTCTGAATTCAAAAGAATTGTGGTTAGCCGATTACTTGGTAACCTATGGCGTATTGGTACGGCTCAACGACAAGTATGCTCCCGGAAGGGGAGGGATCTTGAGTGTTTCCAGAGAATCCTCCGATACTCACCGTCGACTTCTTCTAACCCACGAAGCCTTCCATGGAGTGTACTATGTGTCGAAGCCCTTTCAAGAATTGGTAGCTTCCCTCTGGAAAGGACTTTCTCCGGATGAACGGAAATACTGGTTGTACGTTCTGTCCTGGATGCAGTACGATACCTCCGACACGTATTTAGTGGTGAACGAATTTCAAGCTTACCTTCTCCAGCAATCTCAAAATATGGTAGATCGTTATTTCAAGGAGATAATGGTTCAAAGAGTTTTAGAAAAGAATCCAGAGATGGAAGGGTTTTTTAAGGAAGTGTTCGAAAAGCACCCAGATATGTTTTTGAAGCCTTCCCTCCGGTTACAGGAATTTTTAATAAAAGAGTTTGGGATCAGTTCTACCTCCCTCACCACTATACGACCTTAACCTACGCAGCTTTTCAAGTGTGCTATTTTACAATAGTCTTTCTTAATCCTTGTATTTTTAATCTACCCAAACATCCTTACTCCTCTTTACCTTGCTAGGGGAAACCAGTACATTTATTTCGAACAACCATAATTCTAAAGCAGGAGGACGGGAATGCAAGAATCCATCCATGCGTACATGAAAGTAGGTCTCATTCATTTCATGGCGTATCCCAATACAATGAAGGGAGAAGGACCCATTCTGGAAACGGTGAAAAAGATCGCCTTGGATGATTATTTCGACGTAATCGAAGTGACATGGATCAAGGACCCAGAAGTGAGAAAACAGGTAAAAAAGATGCTGGACACTGCACACATGACGGTTGCCTATGGCGGACAGCCCCGATTGCTCACCACGGGATTGAATATCAACGATCTGAATGAAGAGGGCCGAAAGAAAGCCATTGCTACTTTAAAAGAAGGTATCGATGAAGCGTACGAGCTAGGGGCAGCAGGGTTTGCCTTTCTAAGCGGTAAGTATGAAGAAGCCCGAAAGGAAGAAGCCTTCAAAGCCCTCGTCGCGTCCACAAAGGAACTCTGTGCGTATGCCAAGTCCAAAGGAAATTTGAGGGTAGTGCTTGAAGTATTCGATTTCGATATTGATAAAAAGAGTCTTATTGGCCCAGCAAAGTTGGCAAAGAAGTACGCCGAAGAAGTACGGAAGGAGTACGATAACTTTGGTCTTATGGTAGACCTGAGTCACCTGCCGCTGGTTCGGGAATCTGCAAAAGAGGCAATCTATCCTATCAAGGATTACCTCGTTCATGCCCACATGGGGAACTGTGTGGTGAAGAGCAAGGACCTTCCCGCCTATGGGGATCAACATCCGCGTTTTGGGTTCCCGGGTGGCGAAAACGACGTGGATCAGTTAGTGGAATACCTTCGGGTGTTGAAAGAGATTGGGTTCCTCAACAAACAGAATCCCCCCATCGTGAGTTTCGAAGTGAAACCTGTGGGAGATGAGGATCCGGATCTAGTAGTCGCCAATGTGAAGCGAGTGTTGAACCGTGCTTGGACTCTGGTTTAAGACTTGTCATAATATATAGAAAGAATGGCAGAGGAACGGACTCTGATCCAAAAAGAACATACCGTATATGAAGTTCTCACACGGTACCCAGAATTAAAACCAGTATTACAAAGTTTGAGCCCCAAGTTCAAGAAGTTGGACAACCCGGTTGCTTTCAATACTCTGGCACGGATTACCACTCTTGAACGGGCTGCAAAAATCGGCGGAGTATACCTACGAGAGATGCTTTATCGGTTGAATGAAGCGTTGGGAAGGGGTGCCGAATATCTAGCTACGGAAAAAGCTGCCATTCAGGATTCGCTTCGTTCGGGAAAAGCCCTCAAGAAGGTGGTGGAACTGGTGGGTAAACGATCCAATGAAGTGCCCCCTACCACCTCCCCTCCTTCTTGGATAGAAAGAGCTAGAAGGTTCCCCACGATGGATCTGAGGAAACTGGCTGAGGATCCTTTCGATCGAGTGATGAAGATAGCAGAAGGGACAACAGAGGGGGAAGGGTTCATTCTTGTCCAATCCTTTGAACCCCTTCCTCTGCTTGCGCACCTTTCCCAGAAAGGATTCCTATATCATACCGAGCGAATAGGGGCAGGGGAGTACAGGATCTATTTGATCAAAGGGAACTAGAAAAAAAGGATGTTGAATACATAAAGGAGGCAAATGCATGGGAACCACCTCCGAGTCAGAGAATTCCATAAAAGAGGGGTTGAAGGCTTTACTCAAAAGAATCCAGAGTGGTACCTCTCAGGAAGAACTGGAAAGGGCCCGAGCAGAGTTCAAAGGCCTCCTATCCAAAGCAACCCCTCTTATGATAGCGCAAGCCGAGCAGGAATTGATTGCCGAAGGGTTCACGCAACAGGACCTTGTTTCGGCTTGCGATGTGCATCTGGAATTGTTCCGAAATACCATCGAGCAGAATGAGCTCAGCGTTCCAGAAGGGCACCCTATCGCCAGGTTTCAGGAGGATCATCGGATCATTTTAACCTTGATGGATGAGTTGCGTACGGTAAGCAGGGAATTGAAGAAGAAGGGAAGTTACGAGAACGCGTCAAGGGAATTAGAACGGTTGGCCGATTTGATCGAAAAGCTCCTGGAGGCGGAAAATCACAACGTAAGGCAAGAGAACACCTTGTTCCCCCTGTTGGAGAGGCATGGTTTGGAGCAGCCTCCTGCCATCATGTGGATGGAACATACGGAAATGAAGGAACAGAAGAAGAAGTTGAAGAAGCTTCTGGAGCAAAGGAATGAGATGGACTTCTCTACCTTTGCGGATCTGTTCTTACAGAATAGTATTCTTCTTCAAGAGCAGTTTGCCAATCATACCCTGAAGGAAAAGAACATCCTGTATCAGGCTGCATTGGAGGTGCTTACAGAGGAAGAATGGAAGGATATCAAAGAGGAGTGCGATGCCTTAGGGTATTTTAAGGTATGACAATATCCTAGCAATGAAAAGGAGTATGTATGAATCTGAAAAACCTACCCATTGAAACGATAGAAGCTTTGTTGGATGCCCTCAACGTAGATATCTCCTTTGTCGATCATGAGGATCGAGTCGCCTACTTTAACACTCCGAGGGAAGGGAGAATCTTTCCTAGAACCAAGATGGATCTAGGTCGGAAGGTGCAGAACTGTCATCCTCCCCAGAGTTTGGATAAAGTAAACGCGATATTGAACGGATTCAAAACTGGCACCCTCGATAAGGCCCCGTTCTGGATCCAACATAAAGGAAGGTTCATCAAAATCGATTACTTTCCGGTGAGAGATAAGGATGGTAAGTATCTGGGGACCGTGGAGGTAACCCAAGATATAACAGAAGCCAGATCCCTCGAAGGGGAAAAACGACTTCTTTGACAAGGGGGAAGGGATCCCTCTAGACGATTCTGAAAAGGCTATTTTAAGGAGTTGATATGGCCAAACAAAATAAGGATGAAACTGAAAAGAAAAAAAACGAAGAAGGTTGTTGGGAAAAGGGGACCTGTGAGGAGCCAGATCTATTTGGCCCTCTATTCAAAATGCCGAACAAGGGACAATTCAAATTTTCCCTTTGGTATTTCCTGTTAACCCTGTTCATATTACTCATGATCAATAGCCTATTCGTACCTACTCCCGACTCTCTCGTGGGATTTAGTGATTTCAAAAAGAAAATCGAACAAGGGGAAATCGTATCTGTGCAGTTGGGAGACAATTTCTACTATGGATATACGGCTAAACCTACAGAGGCCAAAGGGACGCAGAAGGTGTACCGAACTGTTCCCGTGAATGATCCGACTTTCATCCCCTTGATGGATTCAAAGGGAGTATCCTACACGAAGATTTCCGAAAAAGGGAATGCTTTTATCAATTTCCTTCTTACCTGGGCTGTCCCCTTCCTCATGTTCTTCTTTATCTGGAGGATCTTGTTCCAAAGGATGGGGAACCTTGGTTCCAACGTATTAGCGCTAGGAAGGAACCGTGCGGCCATCGTAGCGGAAGGTACCACAGGGGTATCCTTCAACGACGTAGCGGGATGCGAAGAAGCTAAAGAAGAATTGAAGGAAGTGGTGGATTTTCTGAAGAATCCAGTCAAATACACGAGTATCGGAGGGAAAATCCCCAAGGGGGTTCTCCTGGTAGGGCCCCCAGGAACCGGGAAAACCCTACTAGCAAAAGCGGTGGCAGGGGAAGCGGGAGTTCCCTTCTTCCGAATCTCCGGTTCGGACTTCGTGGAGATGTTCGTGGGAGTAGGGGCGGCCCGAGTACGGGACCTGTTCCGTCAGGCTCGAGAAAAGGCACCCTGTATCATATTTATAGATGAGTTAGATGCCATCGGAAAAAGCCGAATGAATGTCCTAGGGGGCAACGACGAACGGGAGCAAACGTTGAACCAGCTATTGGTGGAGATGGATGGGTTCGATTCCAAAACCGGGGTCATCATCCTTGCGGCCACGAACAGACCCGAAATCCTGGATCCAGCCTTGCTTCGGGCAGGTAG
>OGCI01002285.1_pt1 | contig 13122 bp, 10 predicted proteins | sample 1570021 | NCBI WGS metagenome assembly OGCI01 (sample SAMN06264664, study PRJEB24512) | hot springs metagenome | isolation source: Hot spring water | place: South Africa: Tshipise | collected 2015-06-21
TTGCCGATAATCGTACTGGTGGTGCGTGAGAGACTGCTTGCCGAGTGTCTCAGGCGAATGATGCTCCGCCGCGTCCCTGAGCTGCTGAGACGCAACAGCAGTTTATCGCATCGCGACGTCATGACGGCGGCAATTACGGAAATGACAACAAAGAAGACGGAGCAAGAGCCTCCTCAGGAGTTTCCTGCCTTCCAGATCAGACTGCCGAACGGTGTCGCGCCGATTTACATAATTGCTCAGGTGCCTCGACGCCACCTTTCCTGGTTGCGTGAAGTGTACAACTGCATGACAGAGCAACGGCTGATGGCTTCCTCGTTGCTCCTTGATGCGGCGAGGGACGGTCACAACCTGGTTGCACTGGATGGACGAGACGGAACGTCGGCGGCTGTTTGGTGATTTGAAGAACCTGCCCACGCCCGACGAGGAAGTCGCCTGACTTGCGTTCGAGCGCGATTTGCGGTATAATCGCGATTGCAGAAGGCATCTGCCCCCGTAGCTCAGCAGGACAGAGCAACTGCCTTCTAAGCAGTGGGTCGGAGGTTCGAGTCCTCTCGGGGGCGCCATCATCGCTCTCCTCGTGGCGGCTGTAGCTCAGCTGGTCCAGAGCGCCTGACTGTGGCTCAGGAGGTCGTGGGTTCGAATCCCATCAGCCGCCCCACTGCTTACTCCACGAGCTGCAGAAACCGTGCGTAAGCCTCGTCCCAGGCAGCGGTGTTTTGCGGCGCGTACTCCACGATTTCGCTCGATCGCCCTACGAGGTCGCGCCCGTCGCTGATGCCGCGCAGTTCGCCCAGCGCAATCATCTGCAGGAGCACGTTGCCAGCCGCGGTCGCTTCGACGGGACCAGCTAGCACCGCGCGATTGCAGGCATCAGCGGTGAACTGGCACAGCAGACGGTTCTGCGTGCCTCCGCCCACCACGTGGATGACCTGCAGGCGCTTGCCCATGAGGCTCTCCAGCTGCTCCAGCACCCAACGGTAGCGCAAGGCGAGGCTCTCCAGACAGCACCGCACAAACTGCCCGGGCGTCTCGGGAGCGGGTTGACCGCTTTTGGCGCAGTCGGTGCGTATCGCCTCCAGCATGTTTGCCGGACTCAGGAAGGCGCGGTTATCCGGATCAATGATGGCGCGGAAGGGTTCCGCCTCCGAAGCCATCTGCGTCAGCTGCTCGTAGGTGTACTCCTGCCCTTCACGGGCGTAGGCGCGGCGGCACTCCTGCACCAGCCACAGCCCCATGATGTTGCGCAGGAAGCGGATAGTGTTAAATACACCGCCTTCATTGGTGAAGTTCAGGGTGCGCGTGTGGGCGTTGATCAGTGGCTCCGACAGCTCCACTCCCATAAGCGACCAGGTGCCGCTGCTGATGTAGGCGAAGTCGTGTTTGCCGTCGGCAGGGACAGCAGCAACGGCGGATGCGGTGTCGTGACTGCCGGGCGTGATAACTTCCACACTCGGCGCGCCAGTCTCCTCTGCCACCGCCCTGCGCAATTTGCCCAGCTTCGTGCCGGGCGGGACGATTTCGGGCAGGAAGTGTGTGGGAAGCCCCACGTGTCTCAGCAGGTCCTGTGCCCATTCCCCCGTGCGCGGGTCAAGCATCTGCGAGGTGCTGGCGATGGTGCGCTCGCTCAGCCTGGCGCCGCTCAGCCAGTAGTGGAACAGGTCGGGCATCATCAGCATCTTATCCGCCAGCTCCAGCAAGCCAGGGTGCTGTTGCTGAATGGCAATCAGCTGGTAGATGGTGTTGATGGGCATGAACTGGATGCCGGTGGCGTCGTAGACCGTATCTGCGCCCACCATGGTCTGCACCATCTCCATGATACCGTCCGTGCGGTGGTCGCGATAGTGCACTGGGTTGGTCACCAGCGTTCCGCGCGCGTCCAGCAAACCGAAGTCCACTCCCCAGGTGTCCACCCCTGCCGAGCGCACGGCGTCGCCATACTCCCGCACGGTCAGGCTGATGCCCTGCAGAATCTCCGCGTATTGCCGGAGCACGTTCCACGTCAGCGCGTCGGGCAGGCGCAGAGGGGTGTTGGGAAAACGATGCATGGTGCGCAGTTCCAGACGTTGACCGTCGTAGACGCCAGCCACAGCGCGTCCGCTCTCGGCGCCCAGGTCGAACGCGATGTATACCTGTTGAGACACGGTTCGCTTCCACCTCCTGTTGCGGTATCACCTGCGGAATCTGTTCGTGCTACGAGCGGATAATCCTGCTACCAACCGTTGCGCCACCACCTTGAAAACGAGGCTACTGCCGAGCCGAGAACCCCCGCCTCATCGGCTCACTGGGAGGTCCGCCCTCCACCCCACGTGTCATTGTGAGGAGCGAAAGCAACGAATCAATCCCCCCGCGACGCCGTGTCATTGCGAGGAGCGCAGCGACGAATCAATCCGCCGCCACACCGTGTCATTGCGAGGAGCGCAGCGACGAAGCAATCCCCTATACACAGCCGTCAGCCGCAGGGGATGGCTTCACCTGCTGGCGCAGTCGCGCCATGACACGACATCTCTGGCGGACGAGGAACCCTGCCGAGCCGAGAACCCCTGCCTCATCGGCTCACCAGGAGGTTCACCCTCCACCCCACGTGTCATTGCGAGGAGCGAAAGCGACGAAGCAATCCCCCCCGCCACACCGTGTCATTGCGAGGAGCGAAAGCGACGAAGCAATCCCCCCGCCACACCGTGTCATTGCGAGGAGCGAAAGCGACGAATCAATCCGCCGCCACACCGTGTCATTGCGAGGAGCGAAAGCGACGAAGCAATCTCCCTCACTTACCGACAGTCCGCGTGGGATTGCCTCGCCTGCCGTTTGTGGTGCGAGGGTGTTTAATGACAGCGCCGCATTTGTCTTCTGGGAACCTAACACCCTGCCCCTTCCCTGCGGGAGAAGGGGAGTGGGCGCCTCTCCCCGCGTCGCGGAGAGGTCGGGAGAGGGGTTTGAAAGCCCTTGCAACAGCGTTTCTACGATCAATGCTGGCACCTGTGAGCATCGTGGGAACACCCTTTTAATGGTGCTGACTCCGCCATCGCGTAGCGGGTACACTGTAAAGGGAAGAATACGATCGGAGGTGTTGCGTTGCGAGCCATCAGTGGGAGATTGCTTTGCCCTTCCTGTCAGGAGGTGCTGGTGCCGGTAGACCGGGACGGTGTGGAGATCGACTACTGCCCCAACTGTCGGGGCGTATGGCTGGATCGGGGCGAACTGGATAAAGTCATCGAGCGGGCGTCCCTGCGTGCGCCGCGTGGTACTCAGGCGCCACCGCCACAGTATTACGATGATGATGACGACGACTATCGCCACCGCAAGCGCAAGCGAAGAAAGTCGTTTCTGGAGGAGCTGTTCGATTTCGATTAGGGCTGTTGATTCCTTGCACCGTTTCCCGTACAATCTATGGTGCAATGGATGAATGGCACACTCTGAACAAGGCACAGCGAGAAGCGGTAACTCACGGCAACGGACCGCTTCTCATTTTTGCAGGTGCAGGCAGCGGCAAAACGCGCGTGCTGACCATGCGTATTGCCCACCTCATCTCTCAGCGGAGTGTTTCGCCTCGTCGCATCCTCGCGGTCACCTTCACCAACAAAGCCGCCAATGAGATGCGCGAGCGCATCGAGAACCTCGTCGGTTCCTGGCAGGTAAGACAGATGTGGGTGGGTACTTTCCACTCCATCTGCGCGCGCATCCTGCGTGAAAGCGGTCGAGCCATCGGGGTAAACCCGGAGTTCGTGGTTTTCGACGAAGACGACCAGCTCAGCGTGGTGAAAGAGGTACTCCGGCTGCTGGACCTCGACGAGAAGCGGTTCGCGCCTCGTTCGGTGCTGAACTTCATCAGCAGGGCGAAAGAGAAGATGATCCCGCCGCACCTGTATACACCGGTGGACTACTTCACGCAGATTGTGGGCAGGGTCTATCCTCGCTATCAGGAACGGCTGGAGGCGTGTCACGCGCTGGATTTCGACGACCTGCTGATGAAGGCTGTACAGCTGTTTGATGAACACCCCGAGGTGCTGGAACGCTATCAGAGGCGGTTCGAGCACGTGCTGGTGGACGAGTTTCAGGACGTGAATCAGGCGCAGTACCGCATCGTGAAGCACCTCAGCGCGGTGCACCGCAATCTGTGTGTGGTGGGCGATGATGACCAGTCCATCTATTCGTGGCGCGGCGCGGATGTAGGCATCATCCTCTCCTTCGAGCGCGACTTCCCCGATGCGCACGTGGTGAAGCTGGAACAGAACTATCGCTCCACCCAGCCCATACTGGACGCCGCGTTCCATGTGGTGCATAAAAACCTGCGACGCGCCCCCAAGCGGCTGTGGACGGACAAGCGCGACGGCTTGCCCATCACCGTCACCGAGGTTCCGGATGAGCGCGAAGAGGCGCTTGTCGTTGCCCAGCACATTGCGCTGAGCGTCCAGCAGCTGGGGCGAAAATACGGCGACTTCGTGGTGCTTTACCGAACCAACGCACAGTCCCGTACCCTTGAAGAGGTTTTCCTGAACTACCGCATCCCGTACCAGATTGTGGGTGGTGTGCGCTTCTATCAACGCAAGGAGATTAAGGACGTCATTGCTTACCTCCGGCTTATTCTGTCGCCCAGCGATGATGTGAGCCTGCTGCGCATCATCAACGTGCCGACGCGCGGTATCGGGTTGCAGACGATCGAGGTCATACGCCAGCTGGCAGCAGAGGAGGGCATCAGCCTGTGGGAGGCGCTGGGACATCCCGCACTCGCCAATCGGCTGACTGCGCGCGCGTATCAGGCGGTATGGCTGTTCCGGCAAATGGTGGAGGATTTGCGCGCTTTGCGGGAGAAAAGCACCGTGACGGAACTGCTGAACGAGGTTCTGAAGCGCACCGAGTACCTCCAGCGCCTCGGAGATACCCGCGACCCCGAGGTGCAGTCGAGGGTGGAGAACGTGAGAGAACTCCTCACCGCCACACAGCAGTTCGACGCCAGTATGGAAGCGGAGCGAGGACTCGCCGGCTTTCTGGAAGGCGTGGCGCTGGTGGCGGATGTGGACTCACTGGACGAGGAGAGCGACCGCGTGACGCTGATGACAGTGCACGCCGCCAAAGGGCTTGAATTTCCCATCGTCTTTCTGGTGGGCATGGAGGAGGGCATTTTTCCGCACATCCGCTCCATCAACGATGACCCCAATGTGGAGGAGGAGCGCCGGCTGTGCTACGTGGCGATTACCCGTGCCAGAGAGCGGGTGCACATCATCCACGCTCGCCTGCGCAGTGTTTTCGGAACTACCAGCGGGATGGTCGAGTCGCGCTTTGTGCGAGATATTCCGGAGGGACTGAAACTGTACTGGAGCCACACCGAGCTGGCACACCCCCTTCCCGGTACGCCAGAGCGAGCGCCGTCTGCACCGAAAGCGGAGGACGCCTACCGTGTGGGACAGCGCGTGCGCCATCACAGGTTCGGCGAGGGGGTCATCATGAAGGCAGAGCCACAACCCGATGACTATATGCTGACGGTGGTCTTCCCGTCGGCGGGCATCAAGCAGTTGCTGGCATCCATCGCCAAATTGGAGAAACTATCATAGGGAGTTCCATAGTCTATGCGTTTGGGTATATTCAAGGGCATTCTGCAGAAGGTGGATACGCTCCTCACCGGACGTGGGCGCGTTGATGAGGAGCTGTTTGAGGAACTGGAAGAGGTACTTCTCACCGCCGACATCAACGTGCACACCACCATGCAGGTGCTCAATGACCTGCGCCGTGCCGTGCGTGAACAGAGGCTGAAAGAGCCTTCAGAAGTGAAAGCCGTGCTGCGCGATAGCCTGCTGGCGTCCCTGCAGTCGGGGGGCAGTTCGCGTCTGGCGGTATCGTCTACGCCCCCCACCGTGTATCTGTTCGTGGGGGTGAACGGCGTCGGCAAAACCACCTCCATCGCCAAGCTGGCGCATCGGTTGCGACAGCAGGGCAAGAGCGTGATCCTGGCAGCTGGAGATACCTTCCGCGCCGCCGCCATCGACCAGCTGGAGGTCTGGGCACAGAGGGTGGGAGCCACCCTCATCAAGCATCGCGAAGGCGCTGACCCGTCGGCGGTTGTCTTTGATGCTATCGCGGCTGCACGCAACCGTGGGGTGGACTACGTGCTGGCGGACACCGCCGGACGGTTGCACACGCGCTCGAACCTGATGGAAGAGCTGAAGAAGGTGCATCGCGTCGCCGAGAAGGCGCTGGGGCGCCCCCCGGACGAGGTGCTGCTGGTGCTGGATGCCACCACTGGACAGAACGCCATCCGACAGGCACAGGAGTTCGTGCAGGCGGTGAACGTGACGGGCATCGTGCTGGCGAAGCTGGACGGTACCGCACGTGGCGGTGCGGTCATCACCATTCACGATGAGTTGAAGGTGCCTATCAAGCTGGTGGGCGTGGGCGAGAAGCCTTCGGATATCGAGGATTTCGACGCCGAGGAGTTCGTCCGTGCGCTTCTCGGTGATGAGTGACACTGAGGTGAGACGCGGTCCGGAACAGGAAAAACCGGTAGATTTGACGTTCTCCCTCCTCCGCGGTGACCCTTATAATGGGGGCGGAGGACAGCGGAGAACGCGTATGTTCATGAGAACACTGAGAGACCTGATACATTCGCCTGCAGTGTGGGTGAATTCGCGGCATCCGGTCAGAGTTGCCATCGCGCTGATGCAGAGTTTCGGCATGGATGTGTTGCCCGTGATGGACGCCGATCAGGTAGTGGGCGTGGTTTCCGCTCGTCGTATTTTGCAGATGCCGGAGGCAACGCCGGTATCCGAGGTGATGTCTTCTGAGGTGCTCCTGCTGGATGCGGAGATGCCCATTCGCGAGGCAGCGATGAGGATGGCGGAAGAGGGAGTAGACGTCGCTTTTGTCGTGAATGATACCCTGCTTGGTCTGGTGCGCGCCACGGAGCTCATTCACGAGGTCTCCCGCTCGTACGACCCGCTTACCAGATTGCCGTGGCAGGATGCGCTCAGAGAATGGAGTATCGAACAGCTCCGCCGCGGCAACGAAATCTCTGTCCTCTTCTTCGATATCGATAACTTCGGGCAGTTCAACAAACAGTATGACCATGTAACCGGCGACCGGGTGCTGGAGATGGTAGCCCAGACTGTTCAGCGTGAACTGGACATCGACCTGACCATCCTCTGTCGCTATGGCGGCGATGAGTTCGCTGTCGCCACCCTTTACATGATTGACGAAGCACGACAGCTGGCGGCGCGTATTGCCCGACGGGTGGAAGAGATACAATTGCCCGGTGTGCGTGACACGATTTCGGTCTCATATGGTGTGTTCGGTGGACGGCGCACCCGGGAGCGTGAAATGGTGCACTATGCCGCTACGGTGGACGACCTGATTATCCGCGCCAGCCGGTTGTGCCAGCAGATGAAACAGCGCAAAGGTACGCTGGCTCTTCTGCAACTCCCTCTGCCGGGAGTGGAGGTTGAGGAGCAGGAACACCCCCGTGTGCAGGTGGTGGGAATCAGCTACGTGGTGCTGGGCAAGGAAGCGGAGGCGTCGGTGGAGTTGAAGCTGGCTGAGGCGCGCGTGTCGCGCGAGGTGCGGGGCGATGCCAAACAGCCTCCAGAACTGCTGATGGTGCAGGCGGCACGAGACGCACTGCTTGCTCTTTTGCCGACCCTGGCACCCGTCCAGGTTCATCACGTGTCGTCGGTCAGTGTGGATCTACAGGAAAAGGGCGAGAAGATGGATGGGGTGATGGTGGTTGTGGAGGTTCAGGCGCCCTCCGGCGGTCAGTTACTTTCTGGCTTTGCGCCAGTACGTCAGAACCCACATCGGGCGGCGGTCAACGCTTTCCTGTACGCCCTGAATCGTCCTCTCTCGAGGTGGCTTTCGCCACGAGACCAACAACCCTCCACGTGATTCCGGCAACCACCATCAGTGCGACACCGAAGCAGACCACGAGCATTCCTGCGCTGAAGCTGAGCGCCCAGGTGGCGCCTGCCACCCCGCCCAGAAACGCCCCTGCTCCCAACCAGCCTTCCTGAAGCCACGAGGGGGAGCTGCGCCGTGCCGTGACGAGTGTACTGACAAGCGCCAGGGGCAGCATCAGCCAGATGGAAGCCCATAACGCAACGTGCGGTGCTATACGCATCAGCACCAGCGCAGGTACCAGCAGGTAACCTCCTCCCAGTCCGGTGATCCCGCCCAGCAGACCAGCCAGCAAGGCGCCAGCCGACACAGTCCACCACGCACGCTGGGAGGGCAGGACAATACGGTCGTCTGTCCCACGAAAGACACCTTCAGCCAGCGTGGGGTACGCCTGCCAGACCATTCCCGCGCCCACGGCAATCAGCACTAACAGGAGATAAGGCTGCAGAACGGACCTGCGCCGTCGTGAGAGCAGTCCGTTACCTGTCAGCCCCGCTGCGATGTAGATGCCCCATATCGCCAGGATGAAGGGGTGGAACGGGATTTGCTGCACCAGCACCACAAGCGCGCCCACACAGGCACAGCAGATGAGTATCCACCCGGCAGTGCTGGCTCGTGGCAGGGGAAGCCCCAGAAGCATACTGCCAATGGGCAGGAACAGGCTGTGTAGCCCCAGACTGCTCAGCCCGTACAGCGCACCGAATGTCCACCCAAGCACCAGCAGAGCCAGTCCGCGCAGGGTTCCAAACAGCCAGTCGGAACGCGGTTGCGACACACTTCGCCTCCTATTGCCTCAGCCAGACTTCGATGCGTGGGAAGGGGTAGAGCATATCATGCGGGATGCCGCGCTTGCTGAAGGTCAATCCGTCCACGCGGAACGTGCTGTCGAACTGCTGGGCGAGGCGAAACGAGCGCCGCAGCTCCTCGAGGAACGCCAGCGCCGGAGCGTGACGCACGCGCACCGCATCGTCCACCTCGAACTGGCTGAGCACCACCACCTGCGCCTCTCTCAGTACGGTGGTATCCCATTCGCTGGAGGGCACAATCAGACGATACTCTGTCACCTCACGGGCACGTTCCGCACGCCGTGACGGCTGTAACTCGCCCCAGTACGGGCTGAGCGGTGGGGTGTAGAACCAGGGAATGGTGGCAAACGCGATGGTGCTTCCCTGCCGAACTTCCCGGCGGATGAACTCCAGCGCAAGGATGCGCGGGTCTGGCGCGAGCAGGGCAGAGGCAATAGAAACAGACCATAGCGCTGTATGGATGGCAATCAGGCTGGCGACGGTTGCCAGCACCAACCTGCCGCCCTGTCGGGTATGGCGCCACGCCTCTGCTATCAGCCATGCGGTCAGCACCATCAGTGGCGGCACCACCGGCAGGAGGTAACGAGCGAACCGCACAGCAAACGAGCCGAGAAACAGGTAATACACCAGCACAAACGTCCACAGGATAAGAACTACCGGACGTCGTGAAAGGGGGGCGATCACCATGCTGAGGGTGCTCAGCAGAAGCAGTGGCAGCCCCAACCCGAAGCGCAGGTTCACCACATAATGGTAAATCCACCCGAGACCCGTGTTCACGAACACCAGTCCATGTCCCTCGCGCACATGGCGGGACTCGTAGCTCAGGTCGCTCCAGAACCTCTCTGGATTCATCCACATACCCGGGCAGACGAGAACGAATGTCACTGCGCTCAGGGCACACAGTAGCACTGCTCTTGCCAGCCATGGCTCTCTTTGCTCGCGGGCGTGCAGCCACAGCGCCATGAGAGGCGCCAGGATCACCAGCGCGGTGTTGTATCGTGTGGCAGATGCCAGCCCGACGAGCACTGCACCCGCAATCATGGCGCGCTTACCGCCCTTTTCATATAGCACGAGAGCCGCCAGCAGAACGCCGGTGGTGAACAGCGTTGCCATGGAGTCGGTGGTCAAAAAGCGGCTGTGCAGGGCGTGAAGGGGCGATACCGCTACCAGCAGTGCCGCGACGAGAGCGCATCGGTAGCCGCACACGCGCTTGCCCAATTCCCACACCAGCAGGCACGTGAGGACTCCAGCCAGCACCGAAAGCCATCGCCCCGTCAGGTATAGCCCCGCAAGCGCCTGATACTGCGTGAGGTCAGAGGGCAGGGTCAGCCAACCGTAGGTGGTGCCGATCAGGATCGCGAGGTGCAAAAGATACAGGTACAGCGTGCCGTAGTTGTAGAATTGAGGGTCGAACTGTCCGTGCGGGAAATCGAGCCCCAAGGTATATCCAAGTATCACCCACTCGTCGGGGTGGAAGGAGAAGTAGTGAGACGCATCGGGTATTCCCCAGCGAATGCCCATCAGGCGCAACAGCAGAGCGGTCGCCAGAACGACCCACAGCGCCGACCGGAAGAAACGCCCAGAACCACCATTCATCTACACGAGGCTCGCCTGTCTGGATGTCTCCGCGCGGACGACCTCCTCAAACACCTCGAACACCTGAGGGTCATACAGGGTGCCTTTGCCAGTTAGCATCTGCTCCAGCACTCGCAGGCGCAAGGCGGCGTCACTGGCATCCTGCCCACGCAGGGCTTCCACGAAGTCGCCCACGATATGTAGGATTCGCGACGCCAGCGGAACCTCCTCTGCCTGCAGTCCGTCAGGATAGCCTGTGCCGTCCCAGTTCTCGTGGTGGTGGCGGATCAGGGGCGCCAGCCTTGCCAGCGAGGGAACCTGCTCCACCATACGCTGGCTCAGCACGCCATGCAGTTTCAGTACCTCCTGCTCATCGGGGGTAAGCTCACCAGCTTTGTTCAGGATGGCGTAGGGGATGCTTACCTTACCGATCTCCTGCAGGAGCGCTGCGAATTCGATATCCTGCACGAGGCGTCCAGATACTCCCAGTTGCCTGGCGACCTCGCTGGCGTAGTAACCACGTCGCTTCGCGCTGCCAGTGGTTCCGTTCTCGCGCACCTCGACGGCGCGCGCCAGCGCCTGTAATCCCTCGTGGTAGTCGCGGCGGATCTGTCGGGGGAGGAGCCACAGCGCGTAGTAGCACAGGAAGCCCACACTGCCCATCACAACCATGTAAACGAGCGTCTCGAACCTCATGCCACAGCCTGCCTTGCACCGGTCAGTGCGGCGCGCGCCGCTTGCTCTGTGCCGAATTCTCCTGCTGCCAGAGCGTCCAGAAAGGCGCTCACCACATCCGGATGAAACTGTGTTCCGGCACCCTTTTTGAGTTCCTCGATCGCCTCTGGCACACTCTTCGGCTTGCGATATGGACGCTGTTCGCCTGTCTCATCATCGCCTACCATGGCATCAAAAGCGTCTACGACGGCGATGATATGCGCCTCGATGGGGATGTCGCCCATCTTCAGCCCGAACGGATAGCCCTTGCCGTCGGGGCGCTCATGGTGCAGGGCAATCCACAGCGCAATGGGTTCGACATGTTTGATGCCGCTGATGACCTCAGCCCCCTTCAACGGGTGCGTTCGAATCATCTGCCAGTCCTCTTCAGTGAGGGGCGTCAATTTGTTGAGCACAGTTTCGTCCACCCCGACTTTACCCAGATCGTGCAGAGCAGTGGCTTCGGGTAACAGCTCGATATGACGGGCAGGCACTCCCAGACGCGATGCCACACTCACTGCCATCTGGCTGGCGCGTCGCAGATGTCCCGAAGTATAGGGGTGGGCGTGTTGCACCAGCAGACCGAGCGCGCGGATGGTCTCGCGGTAATCGCGTATTTGCTGCACGCGCTGGCGGAAGCATTCTCGGGCGGCGAGGAACGGCACCGCCACCAGCAGGAAACCCAGCACCTGGTAACTCTGGAGCAACAGTACCAGCAAGACGGTCAGAGGCATCACCAGGATGTAGTTGGGCGCGACGTAACGAAGGGCGTACTGCCAGATGTTCGTGAGTGCCTCGTGGTTGTACAGAGAACCTGCCACGCTGACGAGCAGGGCGTTTATCAGCAGGTAAGCCACCGCCGCCACGGTCAGGGCGAAAAGCGTCGGTGCCGTGAGGAAGTCTCCGGACGGGCTGCGAAGCCAGTGGAACAGCAAGCCTGCCACACCTGCACTGATAGCGGATTGCGCAGCATTGAACATTCCCCAGCGCAGGCGGTGACGTAGCGGATAGTTGCGGTTCAGCAGTATGCCGGCGAGCAGGGTGGGGAAACTGTCCACCACCATGGCGGGCAGAGTGCCGTACAGCGCGATCACCGTGCAAACGATGGGAAAGCCAAGCGTCACCTGAGCGCCGCCGTGCATCAACGACACCGGTAGCAGCTCAGTTATCACGGCGAAACCGAGGATGGTCAACGCGCCGAGCGGCAACCATTGAGTCGGTGGGGTGGTGAGAAATGCCACAAGCACTGCCCCCACCGCAATCAGGATGATTCCGCGATGATAGTAACGTATGAGGAAGTCGCTCCACTTGAGCAGGGTCCCCCGCATTTCGCCTCTCCCTGGTACCGTGTTTACGAGCCTGTTGGGGTCAGCAGCGACAGCGGGCTGGTGGCACACTAACACATGCATCTAGTACGTCGCCGACGGTGGCGGTGGTGGTTTGGGCGGCGGGTAGATTTCCAGCTTTGCACCGTAAGTAGTCGCCCAGACTACCAGGAGCAGCAACATGGTAAGCCAGTACTTCACTGCGAGCGTCCTCCCTGTGATGTTCCGTCCGCGCCGCTAAGCGAACAGACACTCACTCCGCTCCTGTGCCGCCCAAGCCCGCTCGACGCTGCTGGCACCAGCAGGCTTTATGCAATTGTCTGGAGGCTACTCGTCCTGGAGCGCTGCTGTCCGGCGGTTCAGTGCATCCAGCACCGCGTTGACCACGGCGCGATTGACATCGTTGCGTACCAGTGCCGAACCGGTGAGTACGTCCTCACCGTACTGGGAGATCATGTTGATCACAGCAACCACGATCTGTCTTCCCGCAACCATGACAGTGGTATTGATGTCCTCGACGGCAATCTGGTCCGTCATGTTGCATGCCTGCTCGACAGCACGCACCGTCGCATAAGCAATCAACCGAAGCTGATTGGACTGGCTGCCCTGTCCGGCAGCCTGTCCAGAAAAGGTCTCGGAGCCGCGTTGTAAGTGGACGGTCGCCTCGGCTCTGGTACCGTTGATGGTCAGCTCTACATCGGCGACGCGGAGTCGGTTCCTCGCGGAGCGCAGCAGGGCGCCTTGCATTTGGGCAACGCTGATTTTGCGGTGATCCACGACAAGCCCATGAGAGGCAAGCAGGGCAGATTCGATGTCCCGCACCA
>OGCI01002286.1_pt1 | contig 13121 bp, 6 predicted proteins | sample 1570021 | NCBI WGS metagenome assembly OGCI01 (sample SAMN06264664, study PRJEB24512) | hot springs metagenome | isolation source: Hot spring water | place: South Africa: Tshipise | collected 2015-06-21
CACCCTTTCACTCAGGCGTTCCAGTTCCCGTGCCGCCTCTTCATAACGGTTATGAGCGTTGGTTAGATGTGTTCCGATTGTTTCAAACTTCTCCTGGAACCGCCGGAGTTCTCCTTGTAGGCGTCGGATATGGTCAAGGATCTCGGTTGCCCGGCGGTCAATCTCCAGTCCCCGCAGCCCCAGGACGATCGCTTGCAGATATGCATAGATTGTGCCGGGTGAGACCGGGATGACCCGTTGGGCAAGCGCGTAGTCAAGGATCCCATTCTTTTCCTCACTGGGTCCGCTGGTAATTATTTCATAATACACATTCTCGGCCGGGATATACATCAGGGCGAAGTCAAATGTCCCTTCATCCGGCAGGATATATTTACTGGCAATCGTCTCAATGTGTTTTTTAACATCGTTCAAAAACTGTTTGCGACTGGCACGGCGTGTAGTGTCATCGGTGGCGCTGAGCAGACGCTTGAAATTCTCCAGGGGAAATTTGGCGTCAATCGGCACCAGACGCCCGCCTAACCGCACCACCGCATCCACCTTAGCACCGGAACGAAAAATGTACTGCGACTGGTAATTATTGGGCACCATCTCCTGCAGGATGTTGTCGAGAAAGAACTCACCCAGTTCGCCCCGTGGTTTTGGTGCCCGCAGGATTTGTTCTAAGTTAGCGATATTTTTCCCGACCTCATAAATCTGCTGTGATGCCTGAGAAAGTTCTCCCAGCGCCCGGGATACATCGCTGACCACGCGGGTGGCATTATCAAGCCGGGTGTTGATCTGTCCGGTGTTTTCGGCAAGCAAGCGGTTAATCTCGGCAAGGCGCTGATTGATTAACTGGGTGTTATTGTTCAGTGACTGTTCCTGTTGCTGGCGCAGACTTTCCAGTTGCTGAAAGATAAGGGCGGTATCACTGGCAGGCTTTTTTAGCCGGCTGAACATTATTATTAAAAGGATAATTGTGATTAAAAGGATGATAAAACCAACCGTGGTAATAATAATTATACCGGTGGACATATTTCAGGATAAACTAATCTTAATAAAGGTCAAGTAGCACAGTTTATTCTGAGGAGGTTCGCATTGACAACCCCAGTTACCGGGATAAACTTTTTTAGTATTAAACCTATATTAATAAGGGAGGTTATGTGAGAAAGTATACGATTTTGTTTTCGCTGGTTGCGATTGTCCTGGCTCGGCCCGATCAGCAACCTTCCTGTTACCAATCAGGAGGGTCTTCTGTAGCTGATTTTATTTTTGATGGCGAGGAGTTTTTGATTGATACCAGTATTGTTTACGCTTTTGCTCCTGATTATCAATGGTATCCAGCGATAGGTTTTGATGGCACAAACTACCTCGTGGTCTGGCAGGACCATCGTAATGGTTACTGGGATATTTACGGCACCCGGGTCAGTGTTGACGGTACCATTCTTGACCCCGGTGGGATCGTTATTTGTGGCGCACCTGTAGACCAGATGTATCCAGCGATAGGTTTTGATGGCACAAACTACCTCGTGGTCTGGCAGGATTATCGGAGCGGTGTTGGATATGAAATTTATGGTGCCCGGGTAAGTCCGGATGGTTCTGTTCTGGATACTGCCGCGTTGTTGATTTCCCGGCAAGCAAGCGGAACCGGCGCTCCGGGGATAGGTTTTGATGGTACAAACTACCTCGTAGTGTGGTCAGAATGGCGCAGCGGTAGTGGTTACGATATTTATGGCAAACGGATTGCACCGTCAGGCATATCTGTTGATTCTATTGCTTTCTGTGTTTCTTCGGCAAGAAACAGTCAGAGCGCCCCGGGGATAAGTTTTGACGGGACAAACTATCTTGTTGCCTGGGAGGACTATCGGCGCGACTCTATTTATTCCGACATTTACGGCGCGCGGGTAACGCCGGCTGGTACTGTAATTGATCCGGTTGGGATAGCGATATCAGGCTATGAAAGAGGACAGTGTACACCGGTGGTTATTTTTGACGAAACAAATTATCTTGTCGTGTGGCGTTACGGTGCGGTTAATTATGACCTGTGCGGGGCGTGGGTGACACCCGCGGGTGGTGTTCTGGAAAGGAGATTGATTGTTCAGCAGGAGGGTGAGCAGGTTTCTCCTGAATTGATGGTTGGTAGAGATGGGCAGGTTTTTCTTGTTTATCAGGGCTGGACCGATACCGCTGCCAGCCGATCGTACCACACAGTAAGAATCTGGGGAAAACTTGATATCATGACCGGCAGGAGTGAGGACCAACTGGTTGGGGAACAACAATTACCAATGGTAAATGGCTCGGTCTTTCGGGGGATGTTATGGCTGCCGGGATTACGGTGTCGGGTCAGGGGCAATGTTGCGCTGGTTAATATCTCCGGGCAGAAGGTAATGGATTTAGTTTTGGGAGCAAACAACATCAGCCATCTGGCACCGGGTGTTTATTTCATCAAAACTGGTGCCAATTTTCTGGTGGCAAAGGTTGTCGTGGTTCGATAAGGTTATCTCGGCAAGGTTATATTCAGGATTATAACATTAAACCGTCACCGGTCAGAGCCGTATTTTATATTAGAGCCAGACAGAGCGGTTCTTTCACGGTGTTCAGCGCTGAAAATAACGAGAGCAGCGGTGTAAGTTGTGGTAAGAAGATGAGTAAGCGAACCGGGTTCGGTCTGGTTTTTGTTTTATGGGGTATGTCCGGGGTTACCCCGGGGGTTATCCCCGGGGTGGCTTTCTCCGTTGCGGGGATTTTCTGTCTCTTTTTCTTCTGCCGGTTCAATATGGACGACGGTGCTCGTGACATCAGGATTGGCAAGTTGAATCTGTCTTTCTACCCGGGTGGCGATGTCATGTCCGGCGCTGACCGAGATGTTGGGGTCGACCTGGATATGGATATCTATCGCAATCTTTTTCCCGGCGCCAGAGGCACGGGCACGAAAGGCGTGGTAACTTATGACACCAGGAATGGCAGAGATGGTGTTGTGGAGTTCATTGAGCGTGCCAGGATCTGGTGCCCGGTCCGATAGGTTGTGCACCGCATCCCGGATGATGCGGATACCGACATAGAGAAGAAATGCCGACAGAAGCACCGCAGTGAGGTGGTCAAGAAATGCCCAGCGTTCACCACCGATGAGCGCACCGGCAATACCCAGTGCGGCGGCAATTGAGGAGAAGGCGTCAGTGCGATGATGCCAGGCATTGGCAATAATCGCCTGGTTGTGGTAGCGATTGCCTACCGCCCGGGTGAGCCAGTAGAGGAGTTCTTTAAGCACGATTGAGACAAGCGCCAGGTAGAACGGAAGCCAGTTACGGATGCCGTTATCTCTGTGGCTGAGCGTGATAACGGCACTGATGGCTATGTAAAGGGCAGCAGCGAAGAGCAGGATGCCAACAAACAGGGCGACAATGCTTTCATAGTGAAAGTGTCCGTAGTGGTGGTCAGCATCCGGCGGGCGTTTGGCAGCGGTAATACCCCAGAGCACGGGGATATCACTGGCCAGGTCAGAGAAACTGTGCAAGCCATCAGCGATAATGGCACTGGAGTTGCCGATGACACCTGCGGACACTTTGCCCAGAGCGAGAAGGATGTTGATTACCATACCGAGTATGGTGACCCGGCGTTCGGCACCGAGCTGTTCCTGAAGCGGTGGTGCGGGTGGTGGGTTTATCAGACCGGAACTGCTGTTGCCGGTAGTGTCAGCGGCTTGGTGTAACATTGGATTGTTTATTAACAGGTTATTTTTTTATTGTGTTAAGTCAAGAGGAAGACCGCTTGCCCGGAGCACGATTTGCGGTTAGTATTAAAAGAGGCGGAAATGATTAAGAAAGACGCCGGCTTAAGAAAAAGGTTAAAGGATGTCCAGCGCTCGGTGCTGGCTAATGACCTTCTAACACTGATTTTACTCATAGTTGCCCTGGCCGGGACGGGCGCTGTTTTCTGTGGGCTGTTTTTCCTTTCCGGATGGGTGATGCTGTTGTTTCTTTTACCGGTCGGGTTCTGGGCGTGGCGCTGGCTGGGCAGGTTGCGGTTAAAGGACATCGGTTATCAGATTGAACGGACATTTCCCGAGATGCAGGGTCGGGTTGTCGCCGGACTGGAACTGTCTGATTACCAGGGCGGGGTGGAAGGTTATTCTCTGGCTCTGCGCGATGCGGCGGTGGCGGCGGTGGAGAAGATGCTGTCCGGGTTGCCGTTAAACCGTGTGGTCTGCCGGCAACAGTTGCTATGGGCGCTGGCTGGTGCTGTTATGGCACTGGCGATTCTGGCTGGTTATATTTATTGGGGTGGGGTTCGTGCCCGGGTGGGTTTAAGCAATGCCTTTGTGCCCGGGAGGTTACCGCTGGTTTTTGAGGTAAGTCCGGGTGACACCGTGGTTGTGCCCGGCGACGAGGTGCGGCTTTTCTGCCGGGTTCAGCCGGCAGGTGTTTTTTCCTCAATAAAATTAGAGATTGCGGGTGCGGAGCGTCTGCGCCGACCGCTGGTGCTCAGGGGTGACAGTTGCGCGTTCACGATGGCGGTACAGAATGGTTTTCGCTACCGGTTTGCCATTCTCGGGCAGGGGACACGCTGGTTTGAGGTCGGGGTGCAGAAAGGGTTAACACTTAACACGCTGGTTTTTGAACTCCAGCCACCGGCGTATTCCGGTTTACCGGTGCGCCAGGTGCAGGAGCGGGATTTAACCGTTTTGCGCGGAACCGAGGTGCGTGTTTCAGGAATGGTGGATGAGGAGGTGACCGGAGGCGGGCTGGTGATTGGTTCTGATACTGTGTCGGTGGCGGTGGATCCGGCTGACCGGCGCCGGTTTAACGCCCGGTTCACTGCCCGGGAGGACGGAGAGATGGTTGTGGAGTTATTACGGGACGCAAAGCACCGCACCGGTAGCGGAGAGCAGGTGGCACGGGTGCCGGTGCGGGTTCTGGCGGACGAGGCACCGTTTGTCAGGGTGTTTTTGCCCGGTCAGGATGTTGACCTGCCGGTGAGTATGCAGGTTCTGCTCGGGATTAACACTATTGACGATTACGGGCTGGGCGAGCTGTGGTTGCACTATGGTAAGGAGAGTATTAACAGCGTTGTGCGTTTAAAGAGTTTGAGGGGCAGACATGAGGATACAACGATATATGTGTGGGACCTATCAAATTCTGGTCTGTTACCCGGGGATGTGATGCGTTATTATGTCCGGGTTACGGATAATGATGAGGTGTTGGGTCCCAAGACGACAAGGAGTGAGGTTTATGCGGTGCGGTTCCCGACCATGGCGGAGATCTACTCTTCGGCGATGAACCAGACCCAGACTACCCGGGAGGAACTGGTGCCGTTAAGTGCCGAGCAAACCAAACTGGAAGAAGAGCTATCCCGTTTGAGTGACGAGTTGAAAAGAACCCGGGGACTATCCTGGGAGGAACGGAAAAGGCTGGAGCGGGTGCTGGAGGAGCAAAAGGAACTTTTAAGCCAGGTGGAGAGGTTGAGACATGAGGTGGCGGAGATGAGCGCTGATATGCTGGAGGGGATGTCCTGGGATAATGAGACCTATGCCCGGTTGCAGGAGTTGCAGGAGTTGCTCGCCCGATTGCTGCCGGAAAGACTGCGCGCAGCGTTGAACGAACTGAGCAGGCAGTTGCAGAGTAATAGTGCTCAGGTGCAGGCGGCGATGGAAAGGTTGCGTCAGGAACAGGAGGAACTGAAAAAGAGGATTGACCAGGCGCTGGAGTTGCTGAAAAAGATAATGGAAGAGGAACGGCTGGAGGCGCTGGCAAGACAGGCAGGAGAACTGGAGAGGTTACAGACAGAATTGAACCGGCAAATCATGTCCGATAGCGGTCAGGCACTGACCGAAAAGCAGGCGGAGATTAATGCTGCTCTTGACAGTTTAAGAAAGGAGCTGGCGAATCTCGCTCAGGAGATGTCGGAACCAGAGATTGCGGAGTCGCTCAGCGCTTTACAGGAGAAACTGGTGGCGGAGAAGACGACAGAACTGGCACAGGAGTTACTGGAGCAACTTCAGAAGGACGAGCGGCGCCGAGCGAAGGAGAAGGGCGAAAAACTCCAGCGTTCAATGGCGACACTTGCCGAGCGATTGCAGTCGTTAAGTGAAAGGATGAAGCGCCGGCGCTCGGCCGAGGCGGTGCGCCGGATGCTTGCCGGTGCCGACGCCTTGATTGCGATATCCAGGGCGCAGGAGGAACTGGAGAACCGGTTGCGGGCAGGTGCGGAGCCAGTGGGTCTGGTGGGCGAGGAGGCGGGGTTAAAAGAGGCAACGCGGATGGCGGCAGAAAGCCTTGCCAGTCTCGGTGCCCAGACATTGAGTGTGCCACCAGAATTGGGGCAGGAACTGGCCCGGGGTTTGAATCTTATGGAGGAGGCGGGCAGGGCGCTGGTTGAAGGTGGAAACGCCACCGGGCAGATGGCAATGGCAAGAAGGAGTTTGAACCGGGCGGTGGTTTTTGTGCTAGATGCGGCAAGCCAGGCGGCAAAGGGGGGCGGGATGAAAGGTGGTTTGCAGGATTTACTGGAACAGTTGGCGCAGATGACCGCCGAGCAGATGCAGATCAATGCCGGGATGTCCGGTATTCCGATCCCGATTCCGATGTCCGGGCTGGGTGCGGAGCAGATGCAGAAGTTAATGGAACTGCTTGCCCGACAACAGGCTTTGCGGGAGCAGCTGGAAAGGCTCCTGCAGTCAATGGGCGGTGAGCGACCGGGGTTGACCGGCAGGCTGGACGGTCTGATTGAGGAGATGAAGGCGGTCGAGCGCTCCCTGGCGGAGTTGCAGGTGGACCGGAAATTGATCCAGCGTCAGGAGGGAATACTTTCCCGGCTTCTTGACGCCCAGCGCAGTATTCGTCAGCAGGGTTTCAAAGAGGAGCGGCAGGCAGAGACAGCAAAGGAGTATACCATTACGCCGGTGCCGGGATTGCCGGAGGATTTGGGTGAACGCAACCGGTTATTGCGTGAGGAATTATTGAGGGCGCTGAAGCAGGGCTATCCTGCTGAGTACGAGCGATTGATTCGTGCTTATTTTGAGCGGCTTTTACAGGAGTGAGAAGAAAATAGCGATGGTAGCAGGAGATGGTGTGTTATGGTGAAGAGGTTAATGCTGGTGCTGGTGTTAATTTTTGTGGCGGGCAGGGGGCAGGATCTGCCCCGGGCACAGATGCTGGAAGGTGCCGGGCAGCTGGAATCGGCTTTTTTACTCTATAAGGTGGTGCTGGAGCAAAATCCTGATAACCGGCAGGCGGTGCAGGGTTTTATTCGCACCGCCCGGGGACTGGGTCGGTTTGATTCGCTTTTTCAGGTTCTGCAGCGTTATGAGAAGCAAACAGAGGGGAATGGTGACATAGTTTTAGGTGTCATAGAGGCGCTTTTCGGACTGAGGCGTCGGGGTGCGGCACTGAATCGGGTCAGGGTTTTTTATCAACAGTGGCCAACAAGGCTTTTGGAACTGGTTGAACTGTTAAGGCGTTATGGCGAGAATGGTGTGGCGGCAGAGTTACTGGAGGGGGCAATTGCCAGCCAGGGGTTACGGATCCATTATGCCGAGCGTTTAATAGAGATTTATGAACAGGAGGGAAATGTTAGCCGTCCTGCCCGGCTGGTGGCGGAGATTGTTAATGCCGACCCGAATCAGCTCGCGCGTCTGCTGCCACGGCTTGCGGATTATGGTCGGAAAAGTAAGGGCAGGGTGGCAAAGGAACTGGAGCGCATCCGGGATAGCAAGTTAAGGGCAAGAGCCATGGCTGAGGTTTATGTTGGTGCTGGCGATGACGAGACAGCGGTGCGATTGGTCAGGGCGGTGATGAGCGGGGCAGAACTTTTGCTTCTGGCACGTAAATGGGAGGAGACGGGTGCGTGGGGTGCGGCATTGCGGTTGTATCAGGATTATGGTGCCGGTGCGGATCGGTCCCGGGTTTTGCGCCGCATGGGGCGGATGGATGAGGCGCTGCTGGTGCTGGAAAAAGATTCTACTCCAGAGGCGCGGCTGGAACTGGCAGAGTTTTTCCGGGAGGAGAAACAGGAGTTAGAGCGGGCGGTGCAGTTGTATCACGATGTCTTAAGGAGGAGACCGGGGCATTATGGTGCACTTCTGGGGCTGGCAGGTGCACTGGTTGGACTTAAGGAACTGGACAGCGCCCGGGCGGTATTGATGAAAATTGGTGAACCGCGTGACAGTGTACTTTTCCTTCTTGCCCGCGTGCTGTTTTACCAGGGGAAGTTTGATTCAGTGCAGATTGTGGTGCGGAATTTAAACGGACGATTTCCCCAGAGCCCACTGGTTAACGATGCCCTGGAACTGGCGCTTTTGAGTTTGGGTGGTGAAGGGGTAACTACACTTGCTCAGGCGATGCTTGATTATGAAAGCGGCGATGAGCAGGAAGGGATGAGTCGGTTAAGGAGGCTGATGCCGGGGCAGGACAGGATTGCCCAGGAGGCTTTTTTCCTTTTTTCCCGATTCCTCTACCAGCAGAGAAGGTACCGAGAGGCGCTGGCGGTTCTGGATACATTTGCAATAAGATTTCCGAATAGTGAACTGGGAGCAAAGGCAGGACTGGTCAGGGCAGAGATTTATCAGGATGGTTTTAAGGACGAGAATCGGGTGCAGAGTATTCTGGAGGGGTTAATTGTTCAGTTTCCAGGTTCGCCCTATGTTGAACTTGCCCGCAACTGGCTGAAAAGGCTCAAGGGCGAGATTGCGCCCGGAGAGGTACGTTGAACTTATTTGTAACCTGTTGACAAAATTTAGGTTATTGGTATGCTAATGAAATGGCACGAGCCCAAACGCTGGCGGACCTGCTTGCAGAACGCCGGGTTATTTCCAGCCCGGAGTTAGAAAGAATTTTTTCGTCCATCCTGGAAGATTTAGCCCATGCCCATCAACAGGGACGGTTGCACGGTGATATTAAACCCAGGAAGGTTGTTCAGGTAGAAAACGGTGTCTGGCGACTGATTGATTACGGTGTATCCAGGGTTGGAACCGCCCGTTATATTGCTCCGGAAAAGGCGGAAAAGAAGCCGGTTGATGCCCGGGCAGACCTTTATTCGCTGGGGGTGGTGCTCTATGAGGCGGCAACCGGCAGACCACCATTTCAGGCAGAACTGGGGGCAGAATTAATTAAGGCGCATATTAACGAAATACCGCCTTCACCACGGGTGGTGCGTCCGGATATCTCACCGGAACTGGAAAAGATTATTATCAAGGCACTGGCAAAGAAGCCCGAGGAGCGTTTTCAGAATGCCCAGGAGTTTCGGACCGCCCTGAGCGCACTGATACCCAGGGAGAAAAAGGAGGTGCCGAAGGAGAAAGTAGAAGAAAGGACCTCCCGAAGTTCCGAACATGGGGTAAAGAGTTCCACCACTGCTGCCGATGCCACTGTCCGTCCGAGCAGTACCGTTGCTCTCGCATCGGCGCGGATGGCATCCTCAAGACCAGCAAGCACCACCGCTCCTGTCGGGACAGCGGAAAGGATTCTGGAAAGAGGCGAGGTGGAGCCGAAACGACGCACGGCATGGGTTGTCTGGGTGTTGCTATTTGTTTTGGTGTTAGGTGCGGTGGGGATCTTTTTTCTAATAGGCGGTTCAGGTTCGGCGGTGCCTGATGTGCGTGGTCTGCCTCAGCTGGAGGCGGTAAATACTATTACCAAGATGGGGTTTAAAGCGGAATTAGGAGAAGATAAGGATGATACCTTTGCTCTGGGGACGGTGGCCGAACAGATGCCAGAACCAGGGAAAAAGGTAAAAAAAGGCGGGGTGGTAAAAATCAGGTTGAGCACCGGGATGATTGTTCTACCAGAAGTTGCCGGGCTTTCTGAGACCGAGGCGCGGGCGCAGCTGCGCACCGTGGGTATTGATAGTTTGACAGTGTTTCGGGAGTATAGCGATCAGTACCGTTCAGGAGTAGTTATTAGTTCTGAACCCAGGGGAAAGACAAGGTTGCGACTCGGCACTCCGGTGCGATTACGAATAGCCGGAGGCAGGGCAACCTGTCCAGATTGCGGGGCAAAACGCGAGCCCGGGGCACAATTTTGTACCCGGTGTGGTTACAGATTTGCTGAATGAAGGAGGTTTTGAGATATGAACCGAGGGGAGATGCAGAGAAAAAAACCGGCAATGTGGAGGATGATTATTTGTTTCTTGCTGGTTTTTACAGTGGCTTTTGCCGAGAAGGTCTGTCCCAGTTGCGGGACGGTTAATCGAGATGATGCCAAGTTCTGTAAGAAGTGCGGGGCGCGGTTGCCCGAGCCGGAGACGAGACCGTCTCTACCTGCTTTGAGGGTAGAGGTTAATGTTGTCGGAAGTAGTGTTACTGTTACTTCTACCCCGTCCAATGCTGTTGTTTTTATTGACGATGTTGAACAGGGCCGGACACCTTTGGTGCTGGATAATTTAAGTCCGGGTAGACACCTGGTTGAGGTGCGCTATCCTGGTTATCGGAGTTATTCCAGTAGTTTTAACATTACCGCCCGACTGGCGACGCTGGTGGTTACCTCAGACCCGGTGGGAGCAGAGATCTGGGTGGATGGAGTTTATAAGGGCAAGACTACCGAGGCCGGTCTGGTGGTGTCAAGAGTGCCTTTTGGGCAACGTTCAATTCTTGCCCGTTTTCCTGATTATGAGGATGCAACAAAGCTGGTGGAGGTAAAAGAGGCGGGTCCAATTGGTGTGCTGGTGAAGATGGGTAAAGGCAGGGGATTTTTGAGTGTTGCCACTCGACCGAGCGGTGCTGAGGTGCTTGCCAATGGCAGGAAAATCGGGGTGAGCGACCTGGTTGTGGGTCTGGCACCGGACCGGTATATCCTGAGTATTTTAAAACCTGGTTATGTGGACTGGCTGGGATATGCTGATGTGCGGATTGGCGAAACTACCTATGTACGGGAGGCACTCCAGCGGTTGCCGCGACGGCAGGTGCCACTTTTGATTGCCGGTGCTGGTTTTCTCCTCAGCGGGGTGGGCGCCGGGTTGATGGCAGAGAGAAATTATCAGTTATATCAGGCGGCAGAGAGTAAGGAGGCGGCACTTAATTATCGCCGGGAAACGCAGAAATGGGACCTGTTCCGTAACATCGGGGCGGGAGTTGGTGCGTTAGGAATCGGTGCTTATTTTGTGATTAAATGGTGACGTTATGAAAAAGAGATGTGTTATATTGATGGTGTTTCTTTCTCTTGTAACGAGCTGCCGGAAATGGGAAAATCCTTACGACCGTCCACCCAACCCTCCGCAACCGGTAATTCCAGAAAGTGGTGCGGTGAATGTTGATACCAATATTACCCTGTGCTGGTCGTGTTCCCATCCGGATAGCCAGGAGACACTGCGCTATGATATATATTTTGGAAGCACACTACCACCGGCACTCCGGGACACAGGAATAAGGGATACCTTCTGGACTCCCCATAATCTTTTGTTGCTGACAGCTTATTACTGGCAGGTAAAGGCACGGGACCGGTTCGGTGAGAGTGCGGTTGGTCCGGTTTGGTCCTTTACTACCAAGCGGGCAAATCGTCTGCCCTACGTTCCTAGAAGTCCCCAGCCCGAGAGCGGGGCGGTAAACCAGCTGGTGAGATTAAGATTTTCCTGGAGCGGGGGAGACCCGGACCCGGGTGATACGGTTGTTTATGATGTTTACCTCGGGACAAGTGTTTCGCCGTCACTGGCAGTTGCAGGATTGGAGAGTACAGCATGGAGACCGACAGGGCTGAAGTACGACTCCACCTATTACTGGCGGGTGGTTGCTCGGGATGCGGTTAACGATAGTGCGGTTGGTCCGCTCTGGCGGTTTACAACCGTGTCCGCTATCCAGTTCAGTGAGCCGGTGGACACATCACGCTGGCGCATCGGCTCGAATCAGACCATTCGCTGGACCGGTGGTTTGCTCGGTGATTCGACAACCATTTACTACTCCAGTAATGGTGGTACGACTTGGGCGGTGCGCGTCGGCAGAGTTTCGACACCCGGCAGTTACAGCTGGACACTACCGGTAAACCTAATTCCTACCAGTAATGCCCGAATTCAGGTTCGGACATATATCGCCCAAGATACAATGATAAGAACATCGCCACGGTTTGAAGTATACGATAACCGTAAACCTTCAGCAATTACAATTATTTCTCCGGACTCCACGTCGGAGTGGGCGATTGGTTCTACTCAGGAGATTCTCTGGAGCGGTGGAACGTTTTTAGGGATGGATTCTGTGGTAATATCCTATTCTACTAATAATGGCACAACCTGGACACGACAGGGGAAGACAACGCGTCCGGGCAGATTTTTGTGGACGGTTCCTGGTCCAGCAACAGAACGGGCAAAGATCCGGGTACGGGCATACTGTGTTGATTCCTCTTCAACCGGTATTAGCGCCACTTTCAAGGTGGTGGAGGGTTTACCTCCAATCACAGTTACGGTGCCCAACGCCCAAACAAGGTGGCGCGAAGGAGCGGATGAGACAGTACAGTGGACCGGTGGACCGCTGAACGCCGATTCTGTGACAGTTTATTATTCTACCAATGATGGGACAAACTGGATCCGGCACGGTCGGGCAGGTCTTCCGGGTAGTTATAATTGGGCTGTGCCTGGTCCGGCAAGCACAACCGCACGGGTTGCGGTACGAGCGTATCTCGGTGGCGATTCGGTGGTCGGCATGAGTGCCCGTTACGTTGTCTACGATTCTTTACCACCAGCGCCGATAACTGTGACTTCACCCACTTCAGGGACAAGATGGACGATTGGTTCAACCCAGACAATTACCTGGACCGGTGGAACGATTTTGGGGATGGATTCAACGGTAATTTTCTATTCCAGCGACGGTGGAACAAATTGGGCACGGCAGGGCCGCACAATTACACCGGGAACTTTCCTGTGGAATGTCCCTGCTCCACCAACAGTTAACGCCCTGGTTCGGGTACGGGCATACTGTGGTGTTTATACAAGTGAGGGAACAAGCGAGCGGTTTACAATTGCCACTGCCGGTGGCACGCCGGATACGGTGGTGGCGACTGTTACGGTCGGTTCTAAACCTAGGGCATTGCTCTGGGATAGCATGCACAACAAGGTGTTTGTTGCCAATTATAATAGCGCCAGCGTTTCGGTAATTGATGGTATGACGAATCAGTTGATTACCAATGTGCCGGTTGGTGCCAATCCTTACGACCTGTGTTTGAATA
>OGCI01002287.1_pt1 | contig 13119 bp, 9 predicted proteins | sample 1570021 | NCBI WGS metagenome assembly OGCI01 (sample SAMN06264664, study PRJEB24512) | hot springs metagenome | isolation source: Hot spring water | place: South Africa: Tshipise | collected 2015-06-21
GGTCTCTTTCCTTTGCGAAGGGTTAAGTCTCAGCAAATCCAGATGGGACTCCAATAGAGCAAGCGCAAAAGGCGGAGTGGGTGTTTTGGTGAATAGAGAGAGTAGAAATAACGTCCATTGGAGGGGGGTAAAAAGGGCAGACTCTTGTTCAGCCCAAGCGATTCGCAATGTAACTTCATCGGGAGAGAGTAGATTGGCATTTTTCCATGCATTTCCCCATTTTTCCAGAAAAATTTGCACTTCATTTCTATTCCATTCACAAACGAGAAGCGGTGAAAAATCCATTGCGATAAACTCGCTGAAGTAATTTGGAGATGTTGCAGCAATAATGCGGGTGTTTGGGTATTGTTGTAATAAACCCTTGAGAAAATCGGCTACCTTATCCATCTCAGTAGGGGTAATTTCATCCAAGCCGTCGAGAAGTATGATTAACCTATGCTCACGGATGGATTTACGGACGATCCGAAGCAACGATCGACGAACAGATGAGGAAAAGTGCTCTTTTGCGGCTTCGGAAATGGTCATCAGGACATCAGCTTTTTTTTCGATCATGGGTAATAAAAAAGAAGCATGGAGATAAAGGGGAAGAGAATTATACAAAGTTTCAAAGGGATGGTCATAGCGAGCGATTTTGAGCGCCGTTTCGATGAGAGCAGTTGTTTTCCCCGAACCAAGTTCTCCAGATAAGATCAAATGGGGATTGCCTTTTGCGAGGATTTCCAGAAGATTAAATGATTCTTTTCGGTAATGGCTAGCGAATAACGGGTCGTCTAAGATCAGGGGGACCGTGTCCCTTGTGATGTCTTCCCCTATAACTTCTGCTTTATTATCATAAGGAAGGACAAGAGAGATAACTCGTGCAGGGATCAGGAGCTCATCTAAAGCAAAAAGACGATGAAGATGATGACTTTTTTGACAAAAGCGAACAACCTCTTTTCGATATTGGATTTCGGTGTTTGTTTGGACGGGTTGGAAGGTTTGAATCGTTTGAAGGAATGATTTCCAGATGTGTCGAATTTTTTCTCGAAAATAGTAGAGAAGAAAAGATGCTAAGCTTGCTGTAAATACCCCTATCAGAAATGAACGAAAGTCAAAATGCCAACCTTTCATCGTGAAAGCTCTTTATCCCCCATAGAGTATTCTCCCACAGGAGGGACACAAAGCGAGTCGATCTGGAGAACGCGATTCTTGGATTAGCCCCCCCGTTAGTGTTGTTCCACACGATGAGCAGCATCTATCTTGTACGCGACTAACTGCAATGCCGTTTTTTCCGATACGAATCGATTGATAACGTTCATAATATTCTGCTTCAATGCTCGAAATTGCGACCGACCTTTCATTCTCAAGCCTTTGAATATCTTTCTCCAACTCTGTTTTCTCGCCTAGATATCTTGAGTTTCTTTGGAAGAAGTTTTCATTAACTTTATTTAAGTGCGCTTTGAGGTCTTGTAGGATTTTCGTTTCTTCTTCTGTGGCGATCATCGATTCGAGTTGTCTGTCTTCCAATACCTGCAAGTATCGCTTCAGCGCTTTTACTTCATCTTCCATATCTTTCAATTCTTTCGGGTTTTTGATCCGTCCACCATATAACTCTGCTTCACATTGCTCGATCTTTTTATTTTGTTGTTCGACATCTAATTCAATAAGACGCAATTTTTTCTCGAGCTCTTTTACAATTTTTTCCTGTCGCTCATGGTCTTCTTGAGCTTGACGTAAATCTGAATCGTTCTCAATGAGCTTGGCCAATTCATTGAGCCTTATTTTCGCTTGGTCCAATTGGGAGTCGATTTGTTGAAGGCGATAAAGCTTGAAGACTTGGCTCATACTTTTGATTATAAAAGCGAAAACCAGATTGACAAGGGAAAAAGTTATATTTCGTTAGAAAGAAGGATCTACGTGTACAATTAAGAAAACTAACTGCTCATCGATTTATGGCAATTGCCTCGCTATCAATGAAAAAAACAAAGCATTTCGACCGATCTGTCATTTTCGTCATTATTTTGGTTTTTTTGACTCAAGTTCCCTATTTGTTTGCTTTTCTACAAAGTTCTGATTCTTTTGTCTTTGCCGGATTTTTATTTAACCCCTTGGACGGCAATACCTATCTATCAAAAATGCGCCAAGGTTGGGAGGGGAAATGGTTATTTGAGCTTACTTATAGCCCTGAGAAAAATAAACCAGCCTTCTTATTTGTTTTCTATATCTTGCTCGGACATCTCGGTCGAATTTTTCATCTTGACTTAATCATTATTTTTCATATTGCGCGCTTTGTTGCGACTTTGATTTTGAGTTTAACTTTGAGAAATTTTTTTGCGTTTCTACTTGAAGAAAAAAAGAGCGTTGAACTAGCTCTCCTTTGGGCGATGTTTGGTGGTGGGTTAGGGTGGTTAGCTGGATTGTTGGGTTGGTTCACGCCGGACTTTTGGGTGGCAGAGGGGTATGTTTTTTTATCAACCTTCGCAAATCCGCATTTCCCCTTATCAATCTCACTTATGCTGTGGATGCTGACATTGTCAGAATCAGGGTTAGGGCACAAGGTTAACACATACGGATCTTTACTCGCTGGGGTTATCCTTGCTAACCTTTCGCCTTTTTCCTACCTGATCGTGGCAGTTGTGTTGGGCATAGCGGCTATAGCGACGAAGGGTAGAGACATCGAGGTAGGTGTTAAGTCAATCCTCATTAGATTGTTCTTGTTTGGGATGGGAGGAACTCCATTTTTGTTTTATCAGCTCTGGGTCGTCCGCCAAGATCCGATATTGGCGGAATGGAATGGGCAGAATGTCACTCCTTCACCGAATGTTTTTTTGCTAATCCTTGGCTTTTTTCCAGTGATACTTTGGGCAGCTTGGGGTATGATTCGAGCAGTGGTGGAGAAAAATTCAAAATTTATTGTCCCGATCATTTGGATCGTGGTTTCATTACTTTTTGTGTATTTTCCTTCGTCTCTCCAAAGACGTTTTCTTATCGGTCTATACATTCCTCTCGTTGCTATAGCCGTTTATCAATTGCAAAAGAGTTGGCTAACTGAATCAAAATCAACCCCAATAATCAGGTTTTTTGGGATAAATCTCTCCCTTGTTTTCTCATTCTTAACAAATGGGGTATTTCTGTTTGCGAATATTGAAGCTGTACAGCGGCACGATCGATTCATATACCTGCATCAAAAAGAAGCGGAAGCTCTCAGATGGATGGAACTTAATTTACCCAATGATACAGTTATTTTAGCTAGTCCAATAAGCTCGATGTTTATTCCAGCTTGGACGGGCTTAAGGGTTGTCTATGGACATCCTTTTGAGAGCATTCAGGCAGAAGAAAGACTCCAGATGGTCGAAAATTTCTATCAGGGAAAACTATCCCATAACGACCAAATGAATTTTTTGGCCAATCAGTCTGTAGATGCGATCCTATGGGGGATTCGGGAAAAGGAGGATTATTCATTCGACTTAGAAAAACAACTTAATGAGTTCTACCCAATCGTCTATAAAAACGATGGAGTCACGATCTATCAGGTGGCGCCTTGAGCCTATGAGTCGATCTGAGAGACATTGGCTATTGGGTTATGCTATCTTGATCCTGTTATTGACTTCGATTCCTTATGTGATTGCTTTCCAAGCAACTTCCTCTCAAACGCCTGTTCGATTGTGGAGCTTTTCTGGATTTTTATTTGGTGTCGAGGATGGGAATTCTTATATTGCAAAAATGAGAAGAGGAATGGAGGGGGAATGGTTATTTCGCAGCCCTTATAGCGGGATGGAACAAAGGGGGTTGCTTGCTTTTTTCCCCTATTATTTATTGGGAAAACTAGCAGGAGGGACTGCCTCTCACGAGCAATTGGTCATCCTGTTTCATTGGTTCCGCATCGGAGCCAGCCTACTGTGCGTTTATGCTACGTATCTTTTTTTACGTGAGTTTCTCGAAAGTGTTTTTTTTAAGCGAGTGGCGTTGGTAGTCATCACATTAGGAGGCGGATTAGGGTGGATAGCATTGCTCTTTCAAACAAATGCGTTTTTACCCCTAGAATTTTTCTCTCCAGAAGCTTTTGGATTTTTGAGCTTATATGGTTTGCCACATTTGAGTTTGGCTCGAGCTTTGTTGTTGTTTGCTTTGGTAGAGTACTTGCATTTATGGAGGGACACCGATAAAAGGAAACGGAATTCGATCATTTGGCGTTTAGGGCTATTCTGGTTAGGAGCAGGATTATCTCAACCGATTCATGCAGGCATATTGGCAATTGTTATTTTTCTGCATCTGGCTGCCATGGTTATAGTCAGTCGGTTGAATTCCTATCGAAAACCCGATTGGCGAGATGTTAAGAGAATAATCCCATCCGTGATTTTAGCAAGTCTACCCGTTTTGATTCTTCTTGCTTACACCTCTGTTGGTTTTTTTACCGAGCCTTACTTGAAGATATGGGCATTGCAGAACCGTCTACCCACGCCGCATATCTCGCTATATCTTTTATCTTACGGATGGCTTGTCCCCTTGTTGATTGGTGGAGTATACCGAGCGCGTTTGCTAAATCGCGAGAAAAGACTCCTGCTCTTCATTTGGATGGGCAGCGCGTTTGTCTTGATTTTCACTCCAATTTCGATTCAAAGGCGGTTGATTGAAGGGGTTTGGGTAGTAATCATTGTCTTCTCATTTCTGTTTTTAGAATCCCTGAGTGCTGCGCTTCGCCAATGGTCTCGGCAAATTGGGCTAATTCTATTACTTTTTTCACTGCCTTCGTCCTTTATCCTGCTGGCAGGAGGTATACGAAGTGGAATGTCGTTTTCTACACCAATATTTTTCCCCGCAGGTCATGTCGCTGGATTGGAATTTCTGAACCAGCAGAGAGAGGCAAAAAATGCGATTGTTCTTGCCTCTTATCAAACCAGCAATGCGTTACCAGCATACGCTTTTGTACGGGTCATCATAGGGCACGGGCCAGAAAGTCCAAATAATGATGTAATTGCTGAAGACGTCGAAAGGTTTTTTCAAGCGAAAACGCCTGACTCATTTCGCCGGGAATTTATTCGCCAGCATAGGATCGATTATATTATTTGGGGGGCTGCTGAAAAGGAATTGGGTGATTGGCAACCATCTTTAGAGAGTTATCTCACTCCTCTGTATGAAAATCAAGAGCTTACCATTTTTGAGGTTGTACGTGCGAAAATCACTCCTTGATCCCAAAGAGTTGGTTCTTTGGATTTCACCATTGCTACTCTTTGCGCCGGGTTTTATGGGTAACAAGGTGTTTTACTGGGGTACTATCCTCCTACAATTTGTCCCATGGCGTCATATCGCGCTTGAACTCATGAGGGATGGGAGTATCCCTTTATGGAATCCATACTCGGGTATGGGAGCCCCTCTCTTGGCGAATTATCAATCTGCTCTGCTTTATCCGCCAAGCTGGATTTTACTTAGCCTAGAAGCGATTGGGGGGATTCTCTGGTCGGTGAAAGGACATGGTGTCCTTTTGGCATTGCATTTGGGATTTTGTGCTGTGGGGATGAAACGATGGTTGGAAGAGTTGGGAATCAAGAAAAGCGGACAAATGGTTGGAGCGATTGCTTTCGGTCTTTGTGGCTATTTAGTTTCCCGAGCCAGCTTCCAATCTATCCTATTCTCTGCGAGCTGGATGCCTTGGATTTTCCTTTATACCCATCGATTCTTCGAGTCTGCGGAAAAGACAAGAAAAAGGACATATTTTTGGTTAGTGGTGGTCATTGCAATGAATTTGTTAGCAGGGCATGCCCAAACGAGTTGGTATATTTTGTGGGCGACAACCGCATGGCTACTTGCAAGATCTTTTTGGGGCGCGCATAAAACCAATTGCTCTCTTTGCATCGATATTCTCAAAAACTTATTTCTATGGTTCAGTGCGATTGGTTGGGCTATTCTAATCTCGGCTGCTCAATTGTTCCCAACTACCGAATACCTATTGAACTCACAGCGAAGTGGCGGCATTGAGCGCGAGTTTGGGTTAATGTATTCGTTTTGGCCTTGGCGGTTCTTATCCGTGTGGATGCCAAATTTTTTTGGAAATCCAGCTCAGGGCAATTACTGGGGGTATGCAAACTACTGGGAGGATGCTGTTTACAGTGGTTCAATGGCTTTATTTCTTGCGATCTATGCATTGATTCGCTCATTGGGTAAATCCCTGACATACTCGACGGAGAATGATCGTCCTTCCCTGAAATTCACAGTTTCATTTTGGTGGTTAATGAGCGGGGCGGCGATGATATTAGCATTGGGGAAAAATTTACCCTTTTACTCGTGGTTATTGGATCAAATTCCCGGTTTTGATTTATTTCAAGCACCAACCAGAGTTTCATTGGTTGCACAGTTTGGGTTAGCGACTTTGGCCGGAATTGGAGTCGAGCTTTGGGAATCCCCGAGAGGTTGGGTGCGATACTGGACTCGGTTGGGAACGGCCGGATTCGTTTCAATGTTCTTGGTCTCTTCATTTGCCTACTATCGATACTCTGATTTCTATCCGACCATTATGCGTTCTTTTCAACAATTTGGCTTATCAGGTTTCATTTTTGGAATCATCCTGCTTTTGAAACCCAATGACCATTTATCGTATTCTGGTGAAAAGATCAAAGATGCGCTTTCTTCAAGTAAAGTATGGGGAGTAATAGTCTTTTTATTCTTCCTTGCGGACTTAATGGCAATGGGTTGGGGGTTGAATCCAGTCGCAACGGTTGAAATTTACCAAAAGAGCAGCGTACAAAGCGTCGCTTCGGATGAGGATTCTCTTTCTCGACGCTATTTTCTAGATTCAAGCGATGAATATGAAATCAAATTTGAAAAATTCTTCCGTTTCGACACCTTTCAAACAGTCGATGATTGGTGGTTATTACATCAAGCTATGATTCCCAATCTAAATTTGCTCGCCGAACTCGCCATGGTGAATAATTTTGATCCCTTTGTGCCGGCGCGCTTTGCCGATTGGTTGTCGGCTATAACGGAAACCAAGGAAAAGGGGCAAGAAGAAATTTATCATAAGCTATTGAAATTGAGTGCGGTTGGTACTGTGATTGAGATGAGCGGGGATGAATTGCGCTTCAATTCTATCGATGGAGACGATCGATTTCGTTTTTATCCCTGTGCCACGATAGCTAGCAATTCGATGGATGCACTTCAAGCGGTTTTGAAGCATTCCGATATTGGGAGTAAGATGGTGGTGCTAGAAACGGATAAAATGATAGCCTCTGGTTCATGTGAAAAAAATATAAAAAAACTCGATTGGTCAATCCTCATCCAGGCAGAAAATGCGCATAATATAAAATTGCAAGTTTCTACCAATCAGGAGGGTTGGTTGGTGATGAATGATACTTTTTATCCAGGTTGGCGCGTTTGGGTCGATGGAAAGCAATCGATGATACTCCCTGCTAATAGTGTTTTCCGAGCGGTTTGGGTCGAGGAGGGGACTCATCTGGTTGAATTTCGTTATCGGCCGCTCTCTTTTGCTGTTGGGATCTGCCTAAGCCTGGTAGCTATAGCGGGTCTCTGTTTCTTCCGATGGTACAAAATATACAATGTATAAAAAAGCTTTAGACCCATGGATAATCCCTGTGTGGATCACCCTTATCTTGTGTAGTTGTTTTGTTATGTTTACTTTGATAAAAGTTGATGGAGATATTTTTCAGTTTATTTTCATCGGCACGCGTTTTTCAGAAGGAGATCCACAAGGGAGTGAAGGATATGATGGTCAATTTGGTTATTATATTGCAGTAGATCCAAACCCCCAGAGGGTGAAGCATCACTTAGATGTTCCTGCCTATCGCTATCAGCGAATCCTGCTGCCCTTGATGGCGAGAGCGCTGTCGCTGGGAAATGATCAACTGATCGCTTGGTGGTTAGTTATAATTCCCTTGCTTGGGCAGGTGGTTGGGGTTGCATTCGTGGCAAAGCTAATTCATGAGCTAGGCCAGAAACCCTTGCTCTCGCTGATTTATGGTTTGAGTGCCGGTTGTTTGCTTGCTATTCGGGTAGCATTGCCAGAACCGCTCGCTTATGCATTTGTAGCTGCAGCTGTCTATAGTTATTTTCATAAAAAGTATATACTCGGTGCCTCCTTACTCGGCTTAGCATTTTTTACAAAGGAGGTTACGATTGTATTTGGAGCAGCATTTCTGCTTTGGTTGTGGTTGCAAAGATTGTGGAAAGAGAGTTCTGTTTTGCTCGGAATGGGATTTTTGCCATTTGGACTGTGGCAGCTCTGGCTTTGGCAAACCTTTGGCGTGATGGGAATTGCCAGCGGAGGGGCAAATGCGACCGGGTTCGAATGGATACCTTTCATGGGATTATTTCGCATAGCAAGCTACAGTCTGGTTTACTTTTTAGCCATGTTGATAGTTTTTGCACCTCTTGTTGTTGTTCCTTCTCTTTGGGGTGCGTGGAATTCGTATCGAGAAATCAGAGAAGGCTCAACCGATTTCATAACCATTGCTTTATTGCTCCATGCCTTAATGATGTTTTTTTTACCATTTTCGACCTATCGGGAAACAGGTGGAATCTTACGGCTTTCTGTGGGTTTTGTCCTTGCCTTTTTGTTATATGTAGTTAAAGAAAACAAATCAAGGGCGAAGCGGTATTTACCATTTTGGCTGGTTTACAATGTTTTTTTGTTCCGATAAGGAGACCGGTGATGGATATCAGGGATATCAAGCCTTTGGCAGAGGGGTTGATTGAAAATATCGGAAAAGTAATTGTGGGAAAGACACGACCGATCAAGTTGGCGGTCATAAGTTTATTTTGTCAGGGACATCTATTAATAGAAGATGTGCCTGGGGTTGGAAAGACAATGTTAGCCCGCAGTTTGGCTAAAACTGTCGGCTTGAGCTTTAGCAGAATTCAATTTACCCCCGATATGTTGCCAAGTGACATCACTGGCGTTTCAATTTTCAATCAAGAAACTCGCCAGTTTGAATTTCGCGCAGGCCCGATATTGTCCCAAATCGTCTTAGCTGATGAGATTAACCGAGCCACGCCGAAGACTCAAGCAGCTCTGCTAGAGGCAATGGAAGAGAGGCAAGTTACTGTCGATGGGGTGACTCATCACATACCCTCACCCTTTATGGTGATGGCTACTCAAAATCCGATCGAATATGAAGGCACCTTTCCGCTGCCTGAAGCACAGTTGGATCGTTTTTTTATGCGCCTACAAATAGGCTACCCAACTTTAGAAGACGAAATTCGCATCTTGGATGATCAGCAATTTCAACATCCGATTGAAACATTGGAGACCGTATGTAGCACTGAGCAACTTCTTGAGATACAGGAGACTATCAAAGGGGTTTATCTCTCGCAGGCGGTAAAACGTTATATTGTTACCCTTATTCGATACACACGTAACCAAGCGGAAGTATATCTGGGTTCTAGTCCGCGCGGGAGCATAGCATTAGCCCGGGCATCACAAGCAAAGGCAGCGATTGAGGGTAGAGACTATGTCTTGCCGGATGACGTCAAAGATCTAGCTGTAGAGGTGTTAAGCCATCGAATCATTCTAGCCCCTGCAGCTAGGTTGAGAGACTACAATGAGAGAGATGTTATTCTGGAAACCTTAAATAACGTTGCTGTTCCCGGAGGGGACCCGATGCGAAGGGCTGGATGAATACCCCTCAGAAAATCGTAATTGGTTTATTCCTTTTGTCTCTCCTGAGTGGGGTGATCAGCGGCGCTTCCCTTTATTACCGCTTAGCTTATTTTTGGGGTGGATTATGGATATTTACTTGGTTATACTCACGAATTGCCTTAAGGGGAATTGAATTCAAGCGGGTGGCGAGATACCATCGTTCTCAAGTGGGACAAATATTCGAAGAGCGAATTGAAGTAACTAACCATTCAAGGCTGCCGCGGTTGTGGCTAGCGATCAGTGATGAATCGGGTATGGTGGGGGTGAAAGGGTCAAGAGTCATTAGTTACCTAAAATCTAAAGAAACGCGATCATACTTCGTGCGGACACGTTTGATAAAGAGAGGATATTATTCCTTGGGTCCAACTCGAATTCTAGCAGGCGATCCTTTTGGATTATTTTCCGTTGAGAAGAATTTTCCGGCTAACGAGTATCTCTTAGTTTATCCAATGACCGTAGACCTAGAGGGGTTCCCTAATCCAGCTGGCTGGATATCAGGTGGAGAAGCCATCCGCCGCAAGACGCATCAAATCACACCAAACGCAGCAGGGGTACGAGAATACATCCCCGGTGATCCTATGAGTCGCATCCATTGGCTTAGCACAGCGAGACGTAATCGGTTGATGGCGAAGGAATTTGAATTAGACCCTTTAGCAGAGGTGTGGATTTGGCTGGATGCATCTAAAGGTAATCAATATGGGGAGCTAACCTACAAGATTGATTTTCATCCTCGAGAATTATGGAGACCAGTGGTGAAGTTGCCGATTGCCCCCACGACTTTTGAATATCAGATTGTAACCGCAGCATCGTTAGCAAAATATTTCTTGCGCTTGGGTCGGGCAGTGGGACTTGTTTCTAAAGGAAATAATTTTTATGTTTTACCTGCTGAAAGGGGTTACCGCCAGTTGGGTAAACTTTTGGAAGTATTTGCAATTCTTGAGGCGGAAGGAGACCTGCCGCTACCTGTACTGGTTGAAAGTCAGGGAAAACTTCTTCCGCGTGGCAGTACTGCAATCCTGATTAATGCCTCGCTCGATATGGGGTTGAGTCAGTCAGCTGCTTTACTCGCGGGTCTTGGCCATCGCCCTATCGCAATCTGGGTAGACCCAACGACTTTCGATAAGACGTTAGATAGAGAAATGGGAGAAAGACTTGTTGACACAATTCATAGTCAAGGTATTCCCTTTTTTATCATCCAGTGTGGAGATGAAATCCATAATGTTCTGTCGGCGAGGTCTTCATCTCCACTACAGGGTTCTTTATAGACCGGTTTATTCACTCAATTCAATGTATATTCGCTTATTGATCTTCCCCTTGCTTTTATAGTCGACCACGCGAATCCTGCCAATTTCAGCAGTGTTTTGAACATGTGTGCCACCATCCGCTTGTAAATCTAAACCGACAATTTCTACTACCCGAACGAATTGGATGCCTTCGGGCAGCAAATTGATTTTGGTACGGATTAGGTCGGGAATTTTAAATGCCTCGGCGCGTGGCAAAATCATTGTGCGAATAGGATGGTTCTTTTTGACCTCTTGGTTTACCGCATCTTCGATAGCAGTGACTAACTCTTTATGCATTGTTTCGAACTCAAAATCCATGCGACCCTTGAGTGGATCCATGTCCCCGCCAGTCACTGTGGCACCATAATCGCGAAAAATGACACCACAGAGAACGTGCATGGCGGAATGCGTGCGCATGAGTTGGTAACGACGCTCCCAATCAATCAAACATTCCACAGTATCTCCAATAGAGGGGAATTCGCTTACCGAATCTAAGTAGAATAATACATCCTCTCCAATTTTTTTTACTTTTTGCACCGGAAGATAATTGTTTTTCCACACGAGATGTCCTGTGTCCGAGGGTTGCCCGCCACCCCCTGGATAAAAGACTGTTTGATCGAGAATCAAAGCATGATCTTCTGGAAAGATCTGAATTACACTCGCTACATTACTCTGAAGATAACTGTCGTTTTGATATAGAAGAGTGGTCATAATTTACTCCTAATTATTTGACGATGCTGCTGTAATGATTGTAATTGATTTTTCTATAAATTATTTTCAAAACCCAATCAGACGTTCTTTGAAAATATTTGAGCAAAGGTGTTGAAAATCAAGGGGGTGGGATATAATCGAAATAAGGATGCATCGGTATGGAACAGCTTGTTTATTATTATCCCCATGGTCATGAGAAGCATTATCAAGTTGGTCATCCAGAGCGCCCTGAGCGTGTGGATACGATCGTCCGCACTTTACAAGATAGCGGTCTCTGGGACTCGTTTCCGAAAGTCAAACCAAGCGAGATAGATTTAACAGCAATTACCTCAGTTCATTCTTTAGATTATCTCCGTCAGTTAGAGATTGCCTGTCGTCATGGTGATCCGTTGGATATGGATACCTACACAACTCCCTCTTCATGGGAACTAGCATTAAACACTGCTGCTGGGGCTACGGCAGTTGCAGATGCTGTTTGGAGGCGGCAAGCCAAGCGAGGCTTTGCACTAACCCGCCCTCCGGGACATCACGCCACTTCTAAACATGGGATGGGATTTTGCTTGATTAACAATGTTGCGGTTGCAGCAGATTGGTTAATTCATGCGCATTCCGTTCAACGGTTGGCAATCTTGGATTTTGATCTTCATCATGGAAATGGTACACAAGAGATCTTCTGGGAACGGTCAGATGTTTTTTATATTTCCACTCATCAAATGCCGTTGTATCCAGGGAGCGGTTATTTGGATGAAATTGGCGGAGGGAAAGGTAAGGGATACACTGCGAATTTTCCTTTGCCGCCAGGGTCTGGGGATATGGCCTTTCATAATTTGTTGAACGAGATTATTTTGCCCTTATTAAATCGGGTGCAACCCCAGATGCTCTTGATTAGCTACGGCTTTGATCCTCATTGGAGAGACCCTTTGGGGCATTTGCAACTCTCTGCCAGACAATATGGCGAGTTGATCCGCAGCTTAACAGAGTGGAGTGATGTCTTTTGCGAGGGTAAGATTGCTCTGTTTTTAGAGGGGGGGTATGACCTTGAATCAGCAAAGGCTTGTTCGATCGCTGTGGTCAAAGCGCTCCTCGGAATGGCTTTTGATGACTCCCTAGGTCCTGCTCCTCGCGAAGAAGGACGCTCGTGGATGAAACTTGTTGAGCAAGCAAAACAGATCTGGCAAATCTAGTGATGTGAGGTTATTTATGGGACAAATCCGGATTAAATGGGTAGAAGATCGATTGATGGTCGGTACTGATTCAAACAATAATTCGATTGTCATTGGACGAACTCAGACGGCAAATACCGGTGAAGGAGTGAAACCAGCGGAATTGCTTTTGATGGCAGCGGCTTCTTGTTCAGGCTATGATGTAGTCGAAATCTTAGAAAAGCAGCGTCAGCCTTTGCGCAATTTGGAAGTTATTTGTACTGGAAATCAAAAAAAGGAACCACCCTATTCCTTTACTGAGATGCATTTGCATTATGTCCTTTACGGCGATCTT
>OGCI01002288.1_pt1 | contig 13116 bp, 13 predicted proteins | sample 1570021 | NCBI WGS metagenome assembly OGCI01 (sample SAMN06264664, study PRJEB24512) | hot springs metagenome | isolation source: Hot spring water | place: South Africa: Tshipise | collected 2015-06-21
AAAACACTGGAGGGCGCGCTCAGGACGCCTGGCGGTGTGCTGGCAGATATCCTGGAAGTAGACCCCAAAATGGTGGAGATCAAGCCTCTGGACAAGGTCACCGTACCCGCCTACACGGGTTCCACTCGCTTCCGCTTCGCTCAACCTGTCTCTTCCGAAGGAGGTGCGCAGTGATCGCTGTCGGGCTGTTGGGGCTGGTGCTGGGCTTAGTGGTGACCTATCTCGTGCTGGATATTCCGATCCCTGCCGAGTGGGCGCCCTACCTTTCGCTCGCTGCGCTGGCGGGTTTGGATACGGCGTTCGGGGGCTGGCGGGCTGCGTTGGAAGGACGGTTCCACCCCGATGTGTTCGTGTCGGGCTTTGTTGTGAACGCTTTACTCGCTTCGCTTCTGGCTTATCTGGGCGACCGAATGGGCGTTGACCTGTTTCTTGCGGCGGTCGTGACGCTCGGCGGTCGGATGTTCCTGAACTTGTCGCTGATACGACGCTACTATCTCAACGAAATCTCGCTCAAGAGGCAGCGCGGATGACAACGATTGCCGGACTGGATATCGGCACTACCAAAGTCTGCTGTCTGGCGGTGCAGGTGCAACCTGACCAACCTCCCCAAGTGGTCGGGGTTGGAGTTAGTCCGTGTCGTGGCTTGAAGCAGGGACAGGTCGTCGATATGGAGCAGACGGTTCAGGCAATCCAGAAAGCGGTTCAGGAAGCGCAGGCGATGGGGGACATCGCCATTCACGAGGTGTTCGTGGGAGTGACGGGCGCGCACATAGAGACCGTGCCCCGCCAAGCCGAAATCGCCATCACACGCCCCGACCACGAAGTCACCGAAGAAGACCTGGAGCGCCTGCGCTCGTTCATCCAGCAGGTTCATCTGCCTCCAGACCGCGAACTGCTCCATGTGCTATTGCGCCAGTACACTTTGGATGGTCAGTCGGGTATCCTAAATCCTCTCGGCATGAGTGCCACCCATATTCGTGCCGAGGGCATCTTGATAACAGGCGGTTTGACTTTCCTGCAGAACATTCGCCGCTGTGTGGAGCGCGCGGGTCTGCAGGTCAAGAGTCTGGTGCTGGAGCCGTATGCCTCTGGGCTGGCAGTGCTGAACCCGCAAGAGCGTGAGGTCGGGGTGGCTCTTATTGATATCGGCGGTGGCACGACCGATGTCGCGATTTTCGCGGAGGGCAATCTGGTCTATACGGGCGTTGTCCCACTGGGAGGCATGAATGTCACCCGCGATATCTATCTGATGTTCCGCCTCAGCAGTATTGAGGAGGCGGAGAACCTAAAGCAGAAGTTCGGGTGCGCCCTCGCCGAGCGTGTGCCCGAAACCGAAGTGGTCACCTATCGTGAGATGGGCACTCATCAAGAGCGACGCGTCCCCCGACGCTTGCTCACCGAAGTGATTGAGGAGAGGATGCGCGAGATTCTGGAAAAAGCACTGGAAGAGATAGAACGGTCGGGACTGCTCGACCGGTTGACGGGCGGCATCGTGCTGACTGGGGGCGGTGCCTGCCTACCTTGCACGGCGGAACTGGGGCGCCAAGTGTTGGGGCCGCTGCCCGTGCGTATAGGCGCACCTCAATCCCATCTCGTGGGGCTATCGCCAGCCCACCAACACCCCACCTACGCCACCGCCGCGGGGCTGGCGCTGTATGGCTACGAATGTCTGGACACTTATGAACATCCTGCAATCTTCACAAGATTATGGGAACGATTCGTTCGTAAAATCAAGAGTTTTCTCAAAAGGAACCGATAGAGTCCCAGCGAATAGGAGTACGAACATGGCAAAGGAACGAGCATTTCATCAGGAGGAAGAACATCTACCGTTGCAAGCGACCCTCAAAGTGGTTGGAGTCGGTGGTGGAGGTGGAAACGCCGTCAACCGCATGATAGAGGTCGGATTGCAAGGGGTGGAGTTTATCGCTATGAATACCGACGCCCAAGTTCTCAACCAGTCAAAAGCACCGATACGGATGCAACTCGGCGTGAACAAGACCCGCGGGCTGGGGGCGGGGGGCGACCCGAATGTCGGACGGGGCGCCGCCGAAGAGAGCCGAAACGAAATCCGTAAAGTGTTGGAAGGTGCCGACCTCGTCTTTATCACTGCGGGCTTAGGGGGCGGAACGGGCACGGGCGCTGCGCCGGTCATCGCCGAAATCGCCCAAGAACTGGGGGCGTTGACCATCGCCGTCGTCACCAAACCGTTCAAGTTTGAAGGTCCCCGACGCAGTAAAATCGCGGAAGAAGGTGCCCAAAACCTCAAACAGTATGTTGACGCAATGATCGTGGTGCATAATCAGCGACTCATCGATGTGTCTGACCGAACGACCACCATGACCGAAGCGTTCCGAATGGCGGATGATGTGCTACGAAGTGGTGTGCAGGGCATTTCGGACATTATTCAGAAGCCGGGCTATATCAATGTGGACTTCGCCGATGTGCGCACCATCTTCAGCGACGCAGGTACCGCACTGATGGGCATCGGCAAGGGCACTGGGGAACAGCGAATGGTACAAGCCGTGCGCGAAGCCACCACCAGCAAACTCTTGGAGACCTCTATCCACGGTGCAACCCGAATGCTGGTCAATATCACCACAGGTGAGGATGTGGGCATCCACGAAATCCAAGAGGCGATGGACCTGCTCTATCAGATGATTGACCCCGATGAGGGCAACATCATCTTCGGGCATGTGTTTGCCCCCGAAATGACCGAGGTGGTGCAGGTCACGGTCTTGGCAACAGGGTTCCCGCTTACCGAGCCAAGCAAATCCGCTTTAGTGGAGCCTCAGGCTCAACCACAACCGGAGCCATCTACGGTACTGGAGCCGGGCTTCACGCGCTCTCGGGGGGTTCAACCGCAACCGCCTCGCGTCGCTCCTCCAGAGCCGCGCGTCCCCGAACGCAAGCCCCAATCGGCAGATGACTTGGATATTCCCGCCTTCCTAAGGCGCCGAGGCGACAAAGCCTAACGGTGTAACCCCCAAGAAAAGAACTCCTCCCTCATACGAGGGAGGAGTTTTGCTTTGCAAGACACCTCTATCAACTCACTGCCACTTCTCCCAAAGTTGAGGATACTGGTTCGGGTTGAGGTCGATGCGAGAGCAGTAGGTGTTGTTGTCGCGCGCGCACTCGGTTTCAGGAACCCCATAGAGTTGTTCAAACGGGGTCGCTTTCACATGCCCATCCGCATAGACCACCGAGACCAGCTTGGAGTGTCGCCCGTGCGGTCGCTGGTGGAAGCCTGCGCCAGGAGTCAATCCCTGAGCCGTCGGGAACGGCGAGTAAACCACATTCATGTACAGTCCGCGCCCCTCCCAAAGGGGATAGCTACTGGTGCCACTGGGAATTGAGTCCATCGCGAAGACATGGCTGGCGGGTTTCTCCAGTTGAGCCAAGTTCTTGCTGGGCACCGACCACGGATTGCCACACGCCCACAGATACCCAGCAGGCGAGGGATACGCGGCGCCGTATCCAACCCTCCCTTCGCAGTTCAGACGGTGTTCTGCGGTTCCCGGTGCCCCCTGCGGGGTGGCTTTCGCGCTGGGACAGCGGGAGTAGAGATTGCTCTTGGAGTAGGGTTGAAGCCAATACAGGTAGCCGATGGAAGTACACACGCCGTTGTAGTTGTTAACACCACAGAAGCCGGGCGGGGCAGGCATGGCGATTTCGGCGGGCACATACACCTCGTCGTAATCTTGCAGGTACATCATCGCCGCGATGCCTATCTGCTTGCAGTTGCTGATGCACATCGTCTGGCGCGCTTTTTCGCGTGCCTGGGCGAATACGGGGAACAGAATCGCCGCCAAGATAGCGATGATAGCGATGACCACTAAGAGCTCTATCAAGGTAAAACCTCTTCGTTTCATACAAGCCTCCGATAGACTATTATACCCCAATTTTGTGGGGTTTTAGAGGCTATCGGGTATGCTGAAGGCGTGAGCATCTCAAGAACTCCTAACCTATGGGTACGGCTTGTAGGGCGATGGTCGCTCCAGTTCGCGTGGAAGTTGTTTCAAGGGCTCCCGATGGGTGTCGCCACGCGTGTGGGGGCAGGTTTCGGGTTATTGGCTTACGCGCTCTCCCGCCGCTACCGACGGATTGCGATGCAAAATCTCCTGCGCGCCTTTCCAGAGTGGTCTCCGGCTCAAGCGCGTGCCACAACCAAACGGGTGTTCCGCAACTTCGGCGTTGCGCTGGCAGAGTTCCTCAAAGCGCCCTCGATGAGCCGTGCCGAGATTGAGAAGCGTCTGCAAGTAGTGGGGCTGGAACATTTGGAGAGCGCGCTGGCACAGGGCAAAGGCGTGTTGCTCATCACGGGGCACTTCGGCAACTGGGAGCTGATGGCGCGCTACCTGTGTATGTTAGGCTACCCGATATGGGTGATTGCGCGCCACACCGAAGACCCCGCCACCACCGACCTCATCACCCTGCTGAGAGAGCGCAGTGGCTACAAGGTGATTATGCGCGACCAAGCCGTACGCCCTGTGCTGAAAGCCCTGCGCGCCAACGAGATGGTCGGCATCTTGCCTGACCAGAATGCAGGCGATGTGTTCATCGAGTTCTTCGGGCAGAAAGCGGGCAGTGTGGCAGGACCTGCGGTGTTCCACCTGCGCACCGGAGCGCCCCTCGTGCCCCTGTTCAATGTGCGTCTGCCGGGAGATTATCACCGCGTGGAAATCCTGCCCCCGATGCAGTTCGAAGCCACTGGCGACCTCAACGCCGACAGCGAGCGCATTATGCAAGCGTTGAACGATGTGTTGGAAGAGTATGTGCGTCGCTACCCCGACCAGTGGCTGTGGCTCCACGACCGCTGGAAATCGGCGCGCAAGCGAGGACTCGGATGAGGGAGGTAGCACGAGCTAAAAGCCCGTGCTACCCGAAGGGTTAGGCGTTGGGGTCGGTCGCAGCAGGGTCTTGGTTGAGGCGAATGGGACGCCCTGCACCACCCACATTCGCAGCAGGGTGTTGGTCCATAAACACCGCGTGCGGGAGGTTCTTCACATGCCCGTCCGCAAAGCCCACATTCCAGTTATCGGGAATAGGACCGCCGTTGGGACCCCTTGACTGACCGTGCCACATGGCAAAGGCGTCAAACGCCACCGTGATTTCGGCAGGGCGCGCCACTTCGGCAAGCGTCTTCGGCTTAAAACGCCACTGGGAAGCGTTCCCACCCCGCAGGCGGTCCGAATAGGTATAGACCAACCAGGTGTTATAGATGTAGTCGTGCCCAATCACTTGGTAGTGGCGCAGACCCGTGAGCTCAAAAATGGCGTTCTCGCCTCCGTTGCCCATCCAGGTAACCGAGTCTGCGGGGCAGTACCAGATGCCCTTCTGCTTGCGCGTCTGCATTGCGGTGCCCGTCATCCCACCCTTGATATAGGGGTCGACCAAGAGCGGGAAGTAGAGCGGATAACGCATCTGCCCGCCCATATTGACAGGAGCTGCGTTGGGAGCGTTGCCCACGACCTGTCCGATGGGTTGGTAGATGATGCCCGCCACATTGTTGCCCCCGTTGAGACACGCCGTGCCGTTGGCATTCACCCAGCACACGGTGGTGCGCACCCAGAGGTTGAGCATCGTACCGATTTGGTTGGGGTTGGTCGGCTCGGTCGGACCTGAGGGCACATTCATCGCGGAGGGCATCGTCTCGTCGTAATCCTGGGCATACATCAACACGCCGAGTGTAATCTGCTTGAGGTTGTTCAAGCACTGGGTGCGAGTTGCCGAGTCGCGCGCCCGCGCGAACACCGGGAACAGAATCGCTGCCAAAATCGCAATGATTGCGATGACCACCAATAACTCTATCAAAGTGAACCCTTTTCGCATGATTGTCCTCCTTTAGAGGGGTGAGTAGCCGCCTTGCGAGGGATCCGTTTGGGCAGGGGGCGCCTGGATTGGCTCCACATTCGGGGCGCTTGGACGCATAAAGAAGAACCAGCTCAGCGCCAGCGCCAGCACCGCCACGACCAACAGTCCCACCGCAAGCATCGGATTCTCGCGTAAGTTTTGCATTCGTGATGCCTCCTGGGATTAGTCCACACAGCGGTTCCAGATGAGCCAGCGCAGGTTCGCCGCGTTGAAGTCGCGCAGCTCTTCGGGATTAGCACAGTTAGCGTTGCTGGGTGGGCGTGGAATGACCGCTTCCAAGCGTCGCCACTTGGTGCTGCCGTCGGCGGTGGCGATGTTCAAGCCACCACTGTGCGGTGCGATGATGGGTGCAAAGCCTGCTGTCCCACTGCGAGCCAGTCCTTGAATAACTTGGCGGAAGTTGGCAGTGCCTTCACAACCGCCATATGAGTTGTTGTCAGCCGAGAAACCGAAGCAGTTGCCGCCCATCTGCGGGGAGTTGCCCGCTGCGGTATCTGCCAATAATACAAACTGGGCAGGCTTTTTCAACATCGCCAGATTGGGCACCATAATCGTCTCGTCACCACTGGGAAGACCGCCTCCAACCCAGAACCAGCTGGCGATATGGGTGTTGTAGCCCACTGAAAGCCAACCACGATGCGCCCAGTTGTCCAAGTCTACCTGACCAGGACCCGGAAACTTCGGCGCGTTGGGGCAGAAGAACACATCCTTATTCTTCACATACGGCGAGACGACCGTTGCCCAAGTCTTGCGTAGGTTGTCAGGAAGCCCAGTCCCTCCAGGTCCAAGAACAATACGGTTCGGCGGGAGGGTCGATTCGTGGTCAGTGGCATACAGTAAGATTGCCTTGACGAGCTGGTTCATGTTAGAAGAACAGGTCGATTGACGCGCCTTCTCGCGCGCCTGCGCGAACACAGGGAACAGTATCGCCGCTAAGATGGCGATAATCGCAATCACGACTAATAACTCAATCAGGGTAAAGCCCTTACTCTGCCGCATCATCAAACCTCCTTTGAGGGTGCCTCCATCGCAAACGGTTTTTTCGCCTGCGACGAGGATATGCTATTATACATCAGTTTTAACGAGACTCCTGCTGGAATTGGGGCAAATTGGCGAAAATCCATCCCCAAAACGCGTCCGAAAAGGTAGCGGTGATAATGAGGGCATAGGCGTCCACTTCGGGGGGCAAGATCGGGCGAACCTTGACCGCGTCTTTCAAGGTCATCACAAGGCACTTTGAATCGATGGCGTTGAGGTCGCTTGCTTGAAAGGGGTGATGGTCGGCAAACAGGTGCGTTGCGTTAACCTGCACTCCCAATGCCTGCACGCTGTGGACGAAGCGCTCAGGGCGCGCAATCGCACTCACCAGCGCCACGCTCCGCCCCTGCAGGAAGCTCAGCGGATGTCGCTCGTGCGTGCGCAGGTTAATCCACGCGGTCGGCTCCACACGCACCGAGAAGGTGGGTAGAGAGTCGATCGGCGGTGAGAGCATTTTCGGCGTTGACCTCACCCCCTTGCCCCCTCTCCGTTTACGGAGAGGGGGAATGCCCTGCTCCTCCCCCCTCTCTGCTCGCGGAGAGGGGGGACACAGGGGGGTGAGGTTCGTCTCCACCTGCGATTTTTCAAACATCTTCTGCGGCGACTCAAGAGTGCCCCCCACACCCAGAATCGCGCTCGCACGGCGCACCCCGCTCGGAGGCTCCCTCAGCGGACCCGCGGGCAGGCAGTAGCGATTACCGAACGGCTCGTCGGCGGGCAGTGCCACCAAATCGACCGTGCGCGCAAGGGGCAGATGCTGAAAGCCGTCATCCAGCACCAGCACCTCAGGCTCCCAGCGCGCTATCGCTTGGCGCGCGCTGGGCACACGCCACTTGCCGACCGCTATCGGAATATCGGGCAGGAGCGTGCGAGTCTCAAGCGTCTCATCGCCCACCTCCTCAACGGGGGGATACTCGTTTGGCTCTATCAGGGTGGTCGTGCGGTAGCGTGTGCCCCCATAGCCGTGCGTCAGTATTGCAACGCGCCGACCGCTCTGTGCCAAACCTTGCGCCAGCGCCGCCGTGATGGGCGTCTTGCTCATCCCGCCCACCCACAAAGAGCCGACGCCTATCACGGGCACGGGCGCCACCCAACGCCGTTTAATGCCCCACCGATAGAGGCTCTCATAGGCACGCCAACCGAACGCATAGAGCGACGCCAACCCCCGCAGAGCAAGCGGGGGCGAAGAGGACTGCCAATAGGTCTCTACAGAGCGGGCAGAGGGCATCGTTCGCTGAGTTCTAAGATTTTCAGGCTTAACTCCGAGTGCCAGAGCAGACCCTCATTCGTAGGGCGGATGTGCGTTCGCTCCACCTGCACCCAGCCCCGCTCTTGCAGGCGCAAAAACAGGGGCAGGAACCCCTCACACACGGGCAAGCCGAAGCGCGCATCCAGCTCCTGCAAGTCTACGCCATCGGTCAGGCGCAACCTCACCATCAGCGTCTCGGCAACGCTCGCCCATGCCATCAAGCGCTCCGACTCCAACACTACGCTCTCTCCCTCTCGGAGCCGTCGCACATATTCGCGCGGGTGCTTGATGTTCGTCCAGCGTATGCCCCTGTAGTAGGAAACGGCGCCCGCCCCAAAACCCAGATATGGCTCGTTGTGCCAATAGAGCAGGTTATGCCGACACCGAAAGCCTGCTTGGGCGAAGTTGGAGATTTCGTACTGCTCGTAGCCCGCTTGGCGCGTGAGCGACTGCGCCAGTCGGTACATCTCGACCTGAACCTCCTCATCGGGCAAACTGAGTTGCCCCTTCTGATAGAGGTGATAAAAGCGCGTGTTCGGCTCCAGCATCAGCGCGTACAGCGAGAGGTGCTCAGGCTGGAGGGCAATCGCTCGGCGCAGGTTCGACTCCCAGCGTTCCAGCGTCTGGTTCGGCAGGGCGAAGATGAGGTCTAAGTTCAGGTTCGTAAAACCCGCACGCCGTGCCATCTGAACGCCCGCTATCACATCGTCGGGAGAGTGAATGCGCTCCATTCGTCGGAGTTCGTCGGGGTCGAACGATTGCACGCCCAAGCTGAAGCGATTGAAGCCCGCTTCGCGCATCCTTTGAAGTTGGTCTAAAGTAAGGCTTCCGGGGTTCGCTTCGGAGGTGATTTCGGCATCGGGCAGGATGTGAAAGCGCTGGCGCAGGTGGCGGAGCAGGTCTGCCAACTGCTCGCCACTAAGGAAGGTGGGCGTGCCTCCCCCAAAGAAGACCGAAACGACGGGGTCGCCCTCGCAGTCGGCGCGCTCGATTTCGAGATGGAGCGCCGACAGGTAGGCATCCACAATCGCGCCTGCCATCGCATAAGTGTTGAAGTCGCAGTAGCCACACTTGCGGTGGCAGAACGGGATATGCACATAGATGCCAATCGGTGTCGCGCTCACAAGCAGATTATACCGCTCTTACTTCCAAGCGCGGAGCATAATAAACTCGCGTCGGGGGACATCGTACTGAGCGACCCGTTCGGCACGGCGCGCTTCCGCCAACAACTCAGGGGACAAAGGAGGCGGGTGATGAGGCGACTGACCTGTCGCTATCGCATAACTCATCGCATACACGCGCTCACACAGTGGGTAATACGGCAACGGCTCAATTCGCTGGAAGCCCACCTGCTGAAGCAGGCTCGTTAGGGTGTGATAGGTAAAGACCACCAAGTGTCGGGGGATGTCCAGTCCCACCCAGTCTGCCCCGAAGCGCGCGTGCCCTTGCGAGTCGAGGTTGGGCGTCTCCAGCCAGAGCCAGCCACCCTTGCGTAGCAGGCGGTAGCAGTCCGAGAACACCGCTTGCGGGTGATGCACATGCTCTATCACATGGTTCAAAGTGATGCCGTCGTAGGCTTCGGACTGGTGGTGGAGGGTATTGATGTCGCCTTCAATCACGCTCAGCCCGCGTTGGCGTGCGACTTTCACCGCCTCAGGGTCAGGTTCCACACCCACACACTGCCATCCTGCACGCTGGGCGAGGAGCATGAAATCGCCACTGCCACATCCCACATCCAGTAGGCGTGCGTTAGGCTTGGCTTTCGGGAGGTGTCGCCCTCCTGCGTCCAGCAGGGCGCGATAGCGTGGCATCAGCCACGCCACCAACACCCCGAGCCTGCTGGAGGGTCGGTCGTTCGTGCCGAAGCGGTAGTTGCGGTAGCCGTTGCCCAGAATGCGCCTGAGCTTGCCTGCGATACTCAACTGATGATACTCAGGAATGCTTTGCGCCGAGTGGGTGTAGTACTCGGCATAGAGTTTACCGACGGCTTGGGGGGTAGGGCGGGGATCGAAGTAGCCACAGCCACACGCCTCACAGCGATAAAAGTCCCACTCGCCAGGCGTGCCCTTGTAGACCTTATCGCGCAAGTTTTGATAAAGAGGACGATGCGCCGTGCTTGCACACACGGGGCATCGCCCGACGCTCTCTAACTCCTCAGGATGCCACGCGCTCAGGTGCCCATCTCCCATGAGTCGAGGTACTTCGCCTGCTCAGGGGTGAGTTCGTCGATCTCCACACCTAGCGCTTGGAGTTTGAGCCGTGCGACCTGCGCGTCGATCTCGGCGGGCACGGCGAACACATCGCGCGGGAGCTTGCCTTGATTCTGCACGATGTACTCCACGCTGAGCGCTTGGTTGGCGAAACTCATGTCCATCACCGCAGCGGGGTGCCCCTCGGCGGCGGCGAGGTTAATCAGGCGTCCCTCGCCCAGCAGGAAGATTTTGCGTCCATCCTTGAGCGTGTACTCATCCACGAAGGCGCGAATCGTGCGCTTGCCTGCGGAGAGGCTCTCTATCGCGGGGATATCTATCTCCACATTGAAGTGCCCCGTGTTGCACACAATCGCCCCCGACTTCATCTGCTGGAAATGTTCCTCACGAAGCACATGGTAGTTGCCTGTGACGGTTACGAAGATGTCGCCGATTTGCGTGGCTTTGCTGAGGGGCATCACCTCATAGCCATCCATCAGCGCTTCCAACGCCTTGAGCGGGTCGACCTCACACACAATCACATGCGCGCCCATCCCGCGCGCTCGGCTGGCGACCCCGCGCCCACACCAACCGTAGCCAATCGCGACGAACTTGCGCCCTGCCAACAGCAGGTTCGTGGCGCGCATAATCGCATCCACCGTACTCTGCCCCGTGCCATAGCGGTTGTCAAACAGGTGCTTGGTGTAGGCGTCGTTGATGGCAATCACGGGGTAGGCTAACACGCCGTCCTTCGCCATCGCACGCAGGCGTATCACGCCTGTGGTGGTCTCTTCGGTGCCCCCGATGACCGTCTCCAGCCCCTCACGGCGCTCGGTATGGAGCACCGACACAAGGTCGCACCCATCGTCCATCGTAATGTGGGGCTTGAGGTCTAAAGTCTGATGGATATGTTTATAGTAGGTGTCTTTATCTTCACCTTTGATAGCGAACACAGAGATTCCTTCATATTTAACTAAAGCAGAAGCAAGGTCGTCCTGCGTGGAGAGCGGGTTGGACGCACAGAGAGCAATCTCGGCTCCCCCTGCTTTGAGGGTACGCATCAGGTTGCCCGTCTCGGTGGTCACATGCAAGCACGCCGAGATACGCACTCCTCGGAGCGGTTTCTCTTGTTCAAAGCGTTGGCGAATAAGGCGCAACACGGGCATCTCGTTGTCTGCCCATTCCATTCGGAGGGCGCCCTGCTCGGCTAAGGCTATGTCCTTCACATCGTAGTTCATCCTAAATAACCTCCGCTAAGAGTGTACCACAGTAGCGCAGCGGCTTGAGGTAAAATAGGGGCGTATCCTAACGCTCTGTATGAGGTGAACTATGAAACTGTTTCGTTTTGAGACCGAGCAGGTCATCCCTGCATCGCTGGAAGAGGTCTGGGACTTCTTTTCCAGCCCTGTGAACCTGAAGACGATTACGCCGCCCTATATGCGCTTTGACATCCTGACGCCCGTGCCAGAAAAGATGGAGCCGGGCATCATCATCGCCTACACGGTCAGCCCCCTGTTCAACATTCCGCTGCGCTGGGTGACCGAGATTACCCATGTGGAGCCGTTGCGCTTCTTTGTGGACGAACAGCGCTTCGGGCCATACAAGTTTTGGCATCATCGCCACACCTTCACGCCGATAGAAGGGGGTGTGCATATGACCGATTTAGTTTACTATGCGCTTCCCGTGCCGATTATTGATGGGCTAATCAATTCCCTGATGGTGCGTCGGCGGATTGAAGAGATATTTGAGTTTCGTCGGAAGAAGGTTATTGAGCTTTTTGGTGAAGCGCCTAGCCGAGAGAAACCGCTGGTGAGTGCCGTCTGGTAAAACAAGGTAGGGAAAACAACTTCAAGAGCGAACTGTGCCGATGTGGGCAGTTCGTCTTTTGGCACGCCAATCCAACCGATCGATTACGATGCAGTCTGGAAAGAGGTGTTGCAGACTCTCTTCCAAGACTGTCTTGCTTTTTTGTTTCCGAATGTTGAGGCGCGGATTGACTGGGGCACTAAACCTTCATTCTTGAATGTGGAGATGCCGAAGCTGTTTGCCCAATCTCGTCGGGGGATGCGCCGTCCTGACCTTGTGGCGCAGGTCGCCCTGCAAGGAGGCACGCCGGCACTGGTTGTGCTTCACACCGAAATCCAGGTCAGTCCCGACTCCCAGTTCGCCGAGCGAATGTTCATCTACTTTTATCACCTGCGCGAGCGGTATGATATGCCCGTGATGAGCCTTGCGATACTGGCAGATAGTAATCCCAACTGGCGCCCGACCACTTACGAGTACCGCTTGGAACAGACCTTCGTTCGGTTTGAGTATCAGGTTGTGAAACTGCTGGACTTTGACGAGCATGCGCTGGAGGCGAGCGGGAACGCGGTGTCGCTCTTTGTGCAGGCACACCTTACGTCGCTTAGGCATCGGGGCAATCTCACCCTGCTGGCGGAGGAAAAGAAACGGCTGTTTCGCCGAATGTTCGAACGGGGGTATAATGCGGAACAGATACGCTATCTTTATCAGGTGGTGGACCATCTTATGAGCCTACCGTACGACTTAGAGCGCGAAGTGGAGGCTGTGATTGAGGAAATCAAGCGTCGGCGTCGGCGTAAGTGGATTGCGCCCCAGGAGCGTCTTGCCGTAGAGCGCGGATTGAGGCAGGGCTTGGAAGAGGGGCGTCAAGAAGGGCTTCAAATCGGGCGTCAAGAAGGGCTTCAAATCGGGCGTCAAGAAGGGCTTCAAATCGGGCGTCAAGAAGGGCTTCAAATCGGGCGTCAA
>OGCI01002290.1_pt1 | contig 13115 bp, 12 predicted proteins | sample 1570021 | NCBI WGS metagenome assembly OGCI01 (sample SAMN06264664, study PRJEB24512) | hot springs metagenome | isolation source: Hot spring water | place: South Africa: Tshipise | collected 2015-06-21
CCGCCCCACAGCCACGGTGACGCATTAGTTTTAGTCACCACTGTCTACTTTTCTGCCCTGTTATTCAGATCAGACGACTCTCTTTGGTTGTCTTCAACCAGATAAATTTCAGTGCAGGACGACCACCTTCCTGACACCAGCACCAGTGGCAAGAAAATAAACGCCGGGAGTTAACTGGCTGATGTCATTCATCCCGCTCTTTACCATCAGCACCTTCTGCCCGTTTCTGTTTATAAGTGCACCACCCGCATCCATTGCGAGCGGAACCGTTCGCCTTAAAACGGTTACCCCATTTCTGAAATCTTCTCTTTCTTCCTTCCGGTCTTCCATAAGTGGGATTGGATAGCCAAAAGATGCCCACATCACCTTATACGGTGGATTTTCGCCCTGGGTCCAGACCAGCAGGTCGCCAAAACAGTTCGGTGCATACACCGGTTCGCCGATGCTGAACACCCGGCGTACGGTGCCGGCGGTCCAGCCGGTCATAAAGTAATACCGGTGATAACAGATGTCCTTTCTGCCCGCAGAATCTTCCTCCCAGAACAGATACGACCAGACCGTTCCCAGATGGGCAAGCACCGGTGCGGTTGAGGAGCCCGGAGTGGAGTAGCCTCCACCATTACCGCCGATAAACTGAACCTCCAGATTACCCTGCGCATCCTGATCCCAGGCAGCGGCAAAACTCTCCCCTGGCTCCGCAAAATCCAGGCTGGGATGGGACACAACCCGGTTGCTCTCAACCAGCATTTCCTCATCCTGCCATACACCTCCAATCTGACGGCGCCGGACAATGCGATAAGGAAGACTCCGGGTAGAATCAAACTCCTGCCAGATAACCGCCAGCCCATCACTAAAATGCTCAACCGCTGGTAGCTGACACCGCGCGCCGGTGCCGGTAGACACAAGGAACCGCTCACCGAGCAACTGTCCGTTCTGGCAGGTGCGATAGAATACCTTACCCAAACCTGACACCGGTTCTGTCCAAACAATATGCACCACGCCGTTGCTGTCCGCACAAACATCAGGATTACCGCAGGTGCTAGTAGACTGACTGACATTCAGTGGCATCATCCTTAATTCCAGATTCCGATAGAAGATGTTCTTCACCCCGGCGCTATCTGTCATCTCCCAGACCAGGTGGCGATCACCATCTCTGCCCCAGGCGATACCGGGATTGTGTCCCGGGTAGCTCAGAATCGGACCACGCCAGGTGCGACCGGCGTCCCCTGATAGATACACATAAACCTCATCGGTGGAATGGATAGTCAGGACAACGGTATCCAGTTCTGGCAAACCGCCGACAAATTCCGACCGGCAGGCAATTTTATGACTGTTATTGGGTGCGGTGGCAAAGGGGACATTTGTGGAGCAAACACAGCCAAACTCATACTGGGCATAAACCGGCACCACCGCTGTCACCAGGAGGAGGAAGACACCTAACACACCACGCAGAGAACACCTCCTTTAAAATTCATCTTATCCTAACCCGTGATTTACTCCTGTCAAGTGATCACTCCTCTATCTTATTTAGAGCCAGAAAAATGAGAAAAATAACGCCCGGGGTTCGGTTCCATTTTCTAACTAACATTCTACCATACAGTTAAAAAATATTTTTCCCTTTCCGGGGTATACCCCGGGCTCCCCCGGGAGTAATTACCCGGTTCACTCGCAGACCAACATTCAAGACAAAATACTATTTTTCACCGGCTCGGAATAACACCGCTATCTGGTAAAAATTTCCTATTGACATTTGTCCGGTTTGTTTTACAATTCAACCGCAAATGATATACAAAAACATTAACTACCCGATCGCTATTGCACCCGGGTGTTGACCAGGGCAAGAAGGAGCAGAAAGGATTGAAGGTTGTTGCTGGGAGTTGGTTAAGTGTCAGTGGGGCAGTAGCTCAGTTGGGAGAGCGCCAGAATCGCACTCTGGAGGTCGCCAGTTCAAATCTGGTCTGCTCCACTCTTTTTTATTTTTAAAGGAGGGGAAATGGTCATCCTGCCCCGTTATGTGTTCCTGACCAAAGGGGTGGGTATCCACCGGGAAAGACTCGCCTCTTTTGAAGCGGCACTGCGCGATGCCGGCATCGCTCCGTACAATCTGGTTCGGGTGTCATCCATATTTCCGCCCTACTGCCGGATTATCTCCCGTAATCGGGGGCTGAGCCTGCTCAACCCCGGACAGGTGCTGTTCGTTGTAATGAGCGATAACGCCACCAATGAACCGCACCGGCTTATCTCCGCTTCCATCGGCATCGCCATCCCGAAAGACCCGTCCCGTTATGGCTACCTTTCCGAATACCACTCGTTTGGTGAACGGGAGGACCGGGCAGGTGACTATGCAGAAGATCTTGCCGCCCAGATGCTGGCAACAACCCTGGGTGTTCCGTTTGACCCGGACCTGAGTTATGACAAGCGCAAGGAGATCTGGAAAATCGCCAAAGAAATTGTCCGCACCCAGAACATTACCCAGACCGCAATTGGCAACAAGCACGGGCTCTGGACAACTGTGGTTGCTGCTGCGGTACTGATTACCGATGTTCCCGAGGAAAAGGAAAACGAATCCAAAACCGAATTCCAGGATTAATAAGCCCGCTTTAAACGCAGGCGAGGGTAATAATGAGTTAGAATCTGCCGGTAACTGTAACCCCGCTCTGCCATAGCAATCGCACCATCCTGACACAAACCAACCCCGTGCCCCCAGCCGCGCCCGGTAAACCGAGCCGTTCCCGAACCCAGGCTCATATCAAAATAGGTGGACTTCAAGCCAAGCGCCATCCGGAATTCAGAGCCGCCCACCGTTACCGTGCCCCGATCGGTAACAAAGTGCAGTTTTTTTACCCGTTTGCCAGTACGATCTTTTTCCAGGCGCAAGGAACGCACCCGCACCTTTGCCCCGGAGAACTTTAATCTGCCTAAAACCCTTTCCAGGCTATCCTTTTTAACAGTTACCACCCAGGTGTGGTGCTTGCTCCGGACACAGAAAGGAGTTGCACCACGGTGATGGCCTGGTGCATCTATGACGCTGACCAGAAACTCCTCACTACCATCAGCGGTGATACCACCGCAACAGGCATGGTAAAGAACCATCGCCGGTGCGTCCTGATAGTAAAGCACCTCTCCCCGGGTCTCGTCAACCGCCTGATTTGCCAGCGACATCTCCGCACCGGCACCCCGGTACTCCTGGTCACGCAGGAAAGAATCATAAAGGTCGTAGCCCAGACCTTTACGTTTACCCAGCCGTGCCAGGGTAAAACTCCGCGCGGCGACCGCCTGCGCCTTTACCGCCTCATAGGTGTTCTTGTTTATCGGACCAATCTCAGCCACAATAACACCGTAGAGATAATCTTCCAGAGAAAGCTGATTAACCACCACCATGCCGGTATCAGTAAGGACAAAGGCACGAATCCCACCCCGATACATCCGGGCACCCACATTGAGCAATCCGGCACCGTTAATAACCACCGTATCCCACGCCTTCTGCCATTCAGCACCGTCAATTTTTATCTGCACCTCACCGTTGTTGTGGCTCAATTCCACCACACCGCCAGGACTAACCCTGCGGTTTAATCCACCGGTGGAAACTGTTAAAGGGCTGGCAGAGTGCACCCTCACACCACTCTGTCCGGTGGTTAACCGGACACGGACAGTTATCTCGCCCTTCACCCTGTCCCGGGTCTTTTTTGCCCTTGTTGTTCCAGAAAAAGCCCCACCCCGATGATTGGTGTAGTGATAACAGGAAAATAATACGAGAAGGAGAAAAGGTAAAACAGGTGCGAAGCGGCGCGACACCAAGATTAAATTTATTTTACCCAGCGCCAAAGTCAAAGATTAACCGGGTACGGGATAAACACCATTTTCTGACCGGGAACTGTCAAAACCCGCAACGCTGGACACCACAGGAGAATTTACCTAAAATAGTCCATGCAACATCGGGATCGGCGGGTAGCAGATGCAATTCGGGACATCGTCGCCGAAATTGTCCTGACCAAACTCTCTGACCCGGCAATCGGGTTTGTAACAATAACCCGTTGCTCGCTTTCCCGCGACCTGCGTAATGCTACCGTTTACTTCTCGGTCATCGGTGACGAGGCACAGCGCCAGCGCTCCCTTAGCCATCTGGAACACGCCCGTAAGTTCATCCGCCATCTGCTCGGTCAGCGTCTGAAAACCAAATTTCTGCCCGAACTGCATTTTAAGTTTGACGAGGTCCTGCTGCAGGAAAGACGCATTGGTGAACTGCTTGACCAGTTAGAGAAAGAACCGACCCAGGACGCTGACCCGCACGAGAAAGATACCGGCTCCTGAATCCCGGCGGCAATGCGCGGTGTTATTAACATTAATAAGCCTGCCGGACTCTCTTCCTATGATGTTATCCGGCGGTTAAAACCCCGACTCAAGCCGAACAAGATTGGTCATGCCGGAACACTTGACCCGATTGCCACCGGTGTCCTCCTCATCCTCCTTGAGGAGGCAACAAAAATCAGCCAGGTGCTTATCTCCCTGCCCAAGGAGTATAAGGCGGAGATGACCCTGGGTATCGCCACTGACACCGATGACATCACCGGCAACACGATCGCCACCGCACCGGTGCCGGATATCAGTGCCGATGCGTTCCGCAATCTACTGAGGGAAAGGTTCACCGGCACAATCCTGCAAACACCACCCCGATTCTCGGCATTGAAAAAAGAAGGAACACCGCTCTACCGGTTCGCGCGCCAGGGTATGGAAATCACACCACCCGCCCGCCGGGTCAGCGTATACGAATTGGAACTTGTGGAGTGGCAACCACCTAAAGCCCGGCTGCGAATGGTGGTCTCATCGGGCACCTATGTCCGTGCCCTGTGCCGGGACATCGGACAGGCGCTTGGTTCCTGTGCCACACTCAGCGCACTGACCCGACTGCGCATCGGCAGGTTCACCATCGCTGAATCGGTCACACCTGAACGGCTATTGAACCCTGATACTGACTGGCAGAGACTCGTGGTGCCGATTGAAAGGGCGCTGGAATTTCTACCCTGGATGCTCATCTCCGATACCGAGGTAAACGCGCTCCTCCAGGGCAAAATAGTTCCTCACCCTGGTGGTGATTTACCCCCAGGCACCGCCATCGCCCACAACCAGAACAACACCTTTCTTGCCCTGGTCCGAACCGACCATCAGCAACTCAAACCGGAAAGGGTTATCTATGCGGACTGAGAAAAGACCGGTTGCCCTCACGATTGGTGGATTTGATGGGCTGCATCTCGGTCATCAGGAAATTATCCGTCAGGTGTGTGAGATTGCCCGGGAAATTAACGGCATCAGCGCCCTGTTGACCTTTCATCCCTTGCCCGGACAGACCATTCTGTCCGAATTTCCTTATATCCTCACCCCGCTGGAGGAAAAAATACCGCTCCTCACCGAACTGGGAATAGAATTCACCCGGGTTCTGGAATTTAACACCCATCTCCAGGCAACCGAACCCGAGGAATTTATCCACCGCCACATAATCGCCGATTTTGACCCTGCGGTCATCGTCATTGGTGCTGACCACCGTTTTGGCAGACAGGGGCGGGGCGACCCGGTACTCCTTAACCAGCTCCTTCAACCCCGGGGAATAAAAGTAAAAGTGGTGCCTGATGTTATTCATCTCGGCGCACCGGTGCGCAGCACCCGAATCCGTGAACACCTCCTCCTCGGTCATGTCCGGCTTGCTGGTGAACTGCTGGGCAGACCTTACAGCCTGACCGGAAGGGTTGTCCCGGGGACCGGCACCGGCAGAAAATTGGGATTCCCCACTATCAACCTCCAGCACCGGGAAAAGGAAAAACTCATTCCAATGGAAGGGGTTTATGCGGTTATTGCCGACACCTCAGTAGCCATGTTTCCCGGGGTGGTAAACATCGGGTTCCGACCAACCTTTGGCGGTAAAGACCGCGCCATTGAGGCACATCTCTTTAATTATCCAGAAGACGCCGGACCGGTTAACACCATCACCATCCATTTCTTAGAGCGCCTGCGTCCGGAAAGACCGTTCAGCACACCGGCAGAACTGTGCCAGCAGATTAAACAGGACATAGCACGGGCACAGGAGTTGTTTTGCACCCACCGTGCTTTCCGGTCAATCATGCCACCTGTTTAAAACAAAAGAAACCGTGTTGGAACATTGCTATCGGTTTATCTTCGGGTTATGGGCAATCTGTTTACTGCCCTTTGCCCTCGTTGACAAGCCGGCACGAAACCATAACATTAACTTTATGATGTCCCTTGTATTTGCCATTACTTTCATTATCCCGGGTTATCTTGCGCCACCTGACTCCTTTATCTATCCCCTGCGCACCGACACGATGACGGAACTGGAGTTTACCATCGTTCCCCCGCGCAATTTCTCAGGCGCCCTGTTCTTTAAAATTGACTGGGGCGATGGCGAGACCCTGGACTGGATTGGTCCGTTCCGGGCACCAGTTGAACCCACCCGTTATCATAAGTACCGCGCACCGGGAAACTACATCATCCGGGTAATAAGCAAGGACTCATCAGAAAACCTTTCTGACTGGAGCTCTCCCTGTTCGGTGAAGGTCATCCCATCGCTGGTTAAATGGTTCTTCCCGACGATTGAGGCGATTGTTGCCGCACCCACGCTGGATGAACACGGTAACATCTACATCGGCGATGACAGCGGCACATTCTATTCCCTTAACCCGAACGGCGAACTGCGCTGGACATTTTCCTGCCGTCAGCCGATTTACGCCAGTGCCGCAGTGCACCGAGGACTGATCTACCTTCCATCCCTTGACTCTCATCTCTATTGCCTTGATACGCTGGGCAAGCTCCACTGGTCGGTCAACCTCGCTGATGAACTCTGGACACCTCCCGCAATCAACGCTGATGGTACACTTTTCTTAACCACCGATGCCGGCAGACTGGTCAGCCTCACCCCGCAGGGCAAGATTCGCTGGAGTGTAAAACTGGGTAACGAAATCTCCTCGGCACCAACCATCGGTCCGGACGGCATGGTGTATGTCTCTGCCGACTCCTTCTACTCCTTCACCCCAAAAGGGAAGCGCCGCTGGGCACTCGCTGTACCGGAAGACGCCTACTTTTTCGCCGCTGCGGTGCCAGACCGGGACGGTAATCTCGTTGTGGGCAATTTTGACGGTCACATCTACACCATCCGTCCTGACGGAAAAATCCGCTGGCGCCTACCGGTGCCGGATGAGGACGAAATCCGCACCGAGGTCATCTACGGTCCGGAGGGTACGACCTTCTGGGGTACAGATGGTTACTACCTCTGCGCCCGCAAGGACACTGGTGCGTTACGGATTATCTACGAAGCCAACGATGTCATCTGTGCCACTCCGGCGGTCAGCGCTAACGGCACCGTGTACATCCTTCCTGATGATGGCACTTTTTATGCGTTTGATCGGCAGGGCAGACTTTTCCTTAAGCAGGATATCGCCTATGGCGATAAGGACATCTACTACACTTCATCACCGGTAATTGGACCTGATGGCACGGTGTATGTTGGATCCTGGGATGGCGGGCTGTATGCGTTTTACGGCGATGCACCGCCTGCTGAAACCATCTGGTCGCAGTTCCGACAGAACGCCCAGCGCACCGGTCGGGCAATAACCAAAAAACAAAGGAGATAAATGTTTAAGATAATCTTTGCTCCCCGGGAATATTTTCAGCGGCTGGCGGAAAAACCGGTCTGGACGGTGCCATTAATCCTTGCCCTTGTTCTACCCCTGTTCATCGCCACTATCGCCAGTTCTTTTATGCCCCGCACCAGTCTTATTGAAAGCATCCAGTCACGTATTGACCGCACAAAAGAGTTTATTGACCAGCAGGCGGAAAAAGGAAAAATGCCGTCTGACCAGAAGGAAGCAGCAATTCAGCGGATAGACGAAACCTCCCGGAACGAGATTGAATTTTATGAAAGGTCGTCCACCATTGCCATCCTTCTCCGGTCCCTGGTTCGCAGTCTACCTGCGCTGATCTGGTCAACGCTCCTTTTGTTTATCTGGAGCACAATCATCAATCTTCTTTTGCCATTGCTCGGCGCCAGTTCCAGTTTTGCCCGTGCCTTTGCCATCACCACCAATTCGGCACTGATCCGCATTCCGGCAGCAATATTTCATGCGGTCATCATCCTTGCCACCGGTAACCTTACCGCCAGCACCAGTCTTGCCCCGCTTGCCCGCAGTCTGCAGGTCCCGCTCTATCTGAAAGGAATACTTGCCAGCATTGACATCTTCACCCTGTGGGAACTGCTCCTGGTCAGCATTGGCTTACAGGTAGTCTTTAACCTTAAATTAAAAAATACCGCTCTGGTGGTATTCTTAACCTGGTTCGTCTATGTTCTGCTCCTTGCCGGCCTGGTGACACTGTCTGGCGGACTTGCCCTGGCATAAATGATAATAACCGGGCTCATACTTATTAACCTCGCCCTTGCCCCGCTTCCGGATACAGTCCATCTCACCCTTGATGAGGCACTAACCCTGGCACTGCGCCATAGCCCGCAGGCAATGGATGCCGGCACACCAAGACTGCAGGCAATTACCGCTCTTGTCCAGGGAGTCAGTCCTGTCCTTCCCGAACCCTCGCTCACCATCACCGGCACAAGAGAGGAAACCACCGCCACCTACTGGAATAGTAATATCACGCTGAATCAGGTTGTTTTCAACCCGGCGGTATTTGCCGGGTTCATCAGCGGTATTATTAATTGCAGCTATTATAAGCTTGACGCCCGGGATAAAATCGCCCGACTGGTTTATGATGTCACCACCGATTATCTAACCCTACTTAAGGCACAGCTGATCTTCTTCGCTGCACGCAAGGCGCTGGAACAGACGGCGGCAAGCAAAAATCTTACCGCTGAGCGCTTTCGCCTCGGACAGGCAAGCCGGATTGACCTTCTCCGCAGTGAGGCATTTTATGCCCAATCCCGGCTTAATCTGTTAAATGCTGAAAAGGCGGTTGTGGTCGCCCAGGAGAAATTTAAATCCACCGCCGGTCTCAGGCAGGATGTTGCTATCCGGGCAACAGAGGAATTGACCGAGCCGGTAGAACCACCGGCAACCAGCCCGGATAGCCTGCTCCGTTTGATAGAAAAAGAAAACCCGACCATCCAGATGAGCACCAAACTCGCCACGGTCAGCCGGTTGAACCTTATCGCAGCAATTACCCGCATCATTCCCAGCCTGACTATCTATCGCTCCTGGAACTTGCTGGACACCACTTTCCCTGGTGACTACCACACCTATCAGGAAAGGGCGACAACAACCGATGGCATCCGCATCCAGGTGCCACTGGTCAACATTAAGGAACTGGTAGGCACCATTCTCGATGCGATTACCGGCTCGCGCCGTGCCCGGGCAGCACTCGTCCGCACCCGACTCCAACTCTACACCAGTGCCCGCACCGCCCTTTTAGAATGGAACGACGCCCTGCTTCGCTACCAGCAGGCAAAAATTAACCTTGACCTTAACCGCAGCCTGCACGAACTTGCCCGTGGTCAATACGAGCTGGGCGCCATCTCGCTGGTAGAGATCCTGGAGGTTGAGGCGAACCTGGCTCAGGCAGAAGCCGGCTACCTTTCTGCACTCTGTGATACCTATATCCAGTCTGCCCAGTTCGGTTATCTCCTGGGTAATACCAGAATTAAAAACCAGCAAGCACGGTAAATTGAAGGAGGCTGTGTGAAGAAATCACTCCGAATCATCCCGATAATCATCGGTATCGTCCTTCTGTTATTCCTTTTCATTATACTCAACCGTTCCCGCACCTCGACCGGGGTAGAATGCGAAACCCAGCAATGCCGATTCGGCTCTATCCTTGCTAAAGTCACCGCTAACGGCACCCTGCGCGCCACCGCTCAGGTAAACCTGCAAGCACAGGTAATGGGGGTGGTGAAAAAGTTATGGGTGCGCGAGGGTGACCGGGTCAGGCGTGGCGATACGCTTTTAGAACTGGACCGTCAAACCTATGAGGCACAACTGGTGCTCGCCCGTGCCCAGTTCACCCAGACAAAACTCCGCCATACCCGCATTGAATCCCTTTACCAGCGCGGACTGATTGCTCCTGAACAGTATGAAGCATCCCGTGCCGCCTATGAGTCCGCGGAGGCGCAGTTCCTCCAGGCGCAGGACCAGTTCAACAAAACCGTTATCTGCTCGCCCATCTCCGGCATCGTCTCCCAGTTAAACATCAAAGAGGGTGAAACGGTGGTTATTGGCACAATGAACGCACCGGGCACCGTATTAATGGTGGTTGCTGACCTTTCCCGAATGCAGGCGCTGGTTGAGGTTGACGAGACCGATGTTGTCCACATCGCACCCGGACAGGATGTTATCGTTAGCGTGGATGCGTTCCCAGACACCACTTTTACCGGCACCGTAACCCGGGTGGGCTATATGCCGGTGCAGAAACTCCTCTCCGGCACCGAATCCGCCACCAATTTTGAGGTAGAAATCGCACTGGATAGCACCATCACTGCCCTTCGTCCCGGAATGACCGTGCAGGCGGAGGTTGTTACCGCCCGGCTGGACTCGGTTCTGGTAATCCCGCTTTCAGCGGTCGGTCGGCGCAAGGTAGATGGAAAAGAGACCGAAACCGTGTTCCTTGTCCGTGATGGCAAAGCGGTACTAACCCCGATACGCACCGGCAAGTCCAGTGACACCGAGATAGAAGTTGTCAGCGGGCTCAACCCGGGTGATGAGGTGGTCATCGGTCCCTACAAGGTTTTAAGTAAACTCACCGCTGGCACGCGCCTCAAACCCAGAGCGCGCCCGGAGGAAACGACCAACTGAACTGTGCTCATTCAGACTGAGGCGCTGGTTAAAGACTACTCTCTGGGTAAAACGGTGGTGCGGGCGCTTGCCGGGGTATCGTTAACCATTGAGGGAGGTGAATACGTTGCCCTGATGGGTCCGTCTGGCTCGGGCAAATCTACCCTGATGCACATCCTGGGCTGTCTGGATACACCCACCAGCGGGCGCTACCTGTTCAAAGGTGAAGACACCGCCCGTTTTAACGACACCGAACTCGCTCGCCTGCGCAACAAAGAATTTGGCTTTGTGTTCCAGAACTTCAATCTCCTGCCCCGGCTCACCGCCCTGGCGAATGTGGAACTGCCGATGCTCTACGCCGGCATCAGCCGCCGGGAACGGCTCCGCCGGGCAACCGAACTCCTGGAACTGATGGGCTTAAAGGAGCGCCGCCACCATCGCTCCAATGAACTATCCGGTGGCGAGATGCAACGGGTGGCGATTGCCCGTGCCCTTGCCAACAAACCAGCAGTCATCCTTGCTGATGAACCCACCGGCAACCTGGACTCCCGAACCGGCAGTGAAATAATGAACCTGTTTGACCAGCTCGCAGGCATCGGTAACACCGTTATAATTGTGACCCACGACCCAACCATTGCCCGCCACGCCCGACGCATTGTCCAGCTCAAAGATGGCATAATTGTCAATGACGGTAGTCCCGAAACCGGTAAGCGCAAGGAGAATTAACCTGTGTCCTTCTGGGAACTTTTTAAACTCGCCTTAAACACCTTTCGCACCAACCGCCTCCGCTCCTTCCTCACCGCTCTGGGCATCATCATCGGTGTGATGACCGTCATTGCCATCGTCTCTTTAATTCAGGGATTAAATTATGAAGTTGAACGCCAGATCAGTTCTCTGGGGAGCAATGTCATCTACCTGCAAAAGGTCAACTGGGGTATGGGCAGGGTCGACTGGGATGAAATTACCCGGCGTCCTGATCTTACCATTGGCGATGCCCTGGCCCTGATGCGCCTGCCCGTTGTCCAGCGGGTCGCACCGCTGCGCAGCCGTTCCATCACCAGAATCAACTACCGCAACCGCAAGGCAACCGATATTGAAATGGGCGGCATCACCCCGGTCTACGCCAATATCGCCAACTACGATATCGAGACCGGAAGGTTTATCACCGCGGAAGACAGTATGCACAAACGGATGGTTTGTGTCATCGGCGGTTATATTGTGGACAATCTGTTTCCGGACGAGGAACCGCTGGGTAAAAAACTGGTCATTGAAGGCAAGACATTCACTGTTATCGGTACCCTAGTGCGCAAAGGCAGTTTCCTGGGTCAGAGTCAGGATAATATCATCTTCATCCCGCTCTCCACTTTTGAGAAAAACTTTTCCGCTCCCTCCGGATTTGCGCAACTCGCCCACAGCCTCTCAATTCTCATTGAACCCAGACCCGGCGTCACAGTAGAACGGGCAATTGATGCCGTACGGGAACTGATGCGCCGGCGTCACGGGCTTGGCTACGACCAACCCGATGACTTCGGTATCAACACCCAGGAAACACTGCGCGAAATCTACCGCAACATCACCCGGGTCGCCTTCATTGTTATGATTGCGGTTGCCGGTATCTCGCTTCTGGTGGGCGGTATTGGCATTATGAACATTATGCTCGTGGCGGTTGCCGAACGCACCCGGGAAATCGGTCTGCGCAAGGCGCTCGGCGCCACCACCCGTGACATACTTTATCAGTTCCTCCTGGAATCGGTGCTTCTTGCCCTTGCCGGTGGGGCGGTGGGCATCGTCCTCGGTATCAGCATCGCCAAGATTGTAGAACTCACCGGCCATCTTCGCGCTGCTGCTCCGCTCTGGACAATACTCCTGGGATTTGGCTTTTCTGCTACCGTGGGCATATTCTTTGGTATCTATCCTGCCTCCCGCGCTGCCCGCCTTGACCCGATTACTGCGCTTCGTTACGAATAACCGTTATCCATTTTGATTTATTTTGACACAACCAGTGCTTTTTTTTATCCTGTTTTAAACGGAGAGGTGCCGGAGCGGACGAACGGGCATGCCTGGAGAGCATGTGTACCCGAATGGGTACCGTGGGTTCGAATCCCACCCTCTCCGCCAGTTAGAAAAAGAGGTTGCTGGCTCGCCTTCGGCAAGGGCGGGCCAGCCAATTTCAGACACAAAATTGAATTTTTAATCTTTGTTTTGCAAAGCAAAACGCCAAAAGCGGGCTTTTCTTTTTCTTGACTGTTTTACTTTTATTTGTTATCATATACTTGTATAGAATTATAGCAAAACAATTTAATGTTATCAAATTATGGAAAATAATCAAGAAAATAAATT
>OGCI01002292.1_pt1 | contig 13111 bp, 7 predicted proteins | sample 1570021 | NCBI WGS metagenome assembly OGCI01 (sample SAMN06264664, study PRJEB24512) | hot springs metagenome | isolation source: Hot spring water | place: South Africa: Tshipise | collected 2015-06-21
GCATGCGTGTGGCGACTTTGCGGTTCACCTCGTTGTCTTCCACCAGCAGGATGCGCCTGCCCTCAAACGAGTCTGGCTCGGTTGCCGAACCGCTCGCTTCAGGTTCGCTGGCGACCTCTGGGGAGGCTGGCGGGAGTGGGAGGTCTACATAGAAGGTACTGCCTTCACCCAGTGTGCTGACCACTCCAATCTGCCCGCCCATCAGGTCTACCAACTGTTTGCAGATAGCGAGTCCCAGCCCTGTGCCTCCGTACTTGCGCGTAGTGGAGGCATCTACTTGGGTAAAAGCTTCAAAGAGTGAGGCTTGCTTTTCATGAGGGATTCCTATGCCCGTATCTTGCACCTGTATCCGAACGCCTTGAGGGTAATGCTGGGACGGTTGCATCCGAATGACGACCTGACCATTCTGAGTGAACTTGATGGCGTTGCTCACGAAGTTCGCCACAATCTGTCGGAGGCGCACCACATCGCCCAACACATAGGAGGGCAGGTGAGGGTCTATCTGGGCGTGGAGTACCAGACCCTTCTCGGAGGCGCGGGCGTGGAACATGTTCACCACACTCTTAGCAAGCTCGTGAAGCGACACGGGCGCCTTCTCCAACTCCATCTTGCCTGACTCGATTTTGGACAGGTCTAAGATGTCGTTAAGAAGCGCCAGCAGGTGGTCGGCGCTGTCGCGCAGGGTCTTCAGCAGGTCTTGCTGTTCCTCGTTGAGCGGGGTCTCCCAAAGCAGTTGTACCATGCCGATGATGCCGTTCATCGGCGTGCGGATTTCGTGGCTCATATTGGCGAGGAACTCCGACTTGGCTCGGCTCGCTTCTTCGGCACGAACTGCCATTTCGTTGGCTTGAAGCAGTGCCTCTTCCAAGCGGATGTTTGCCATCGCCAGCTCCTTCTGGGCGACGATGTGCTCGGTGATGTCGCGGGTGAGGATGAGCACCGTGTTCCACGAGCGACGGCTGACGCGCGCCTCGTAGTTGCGTATTTCGCCTCTAACTGGAAACTCATATTCGTAAGTCTGCACCTCGCCTGTTTGAATCGCACGAGCAATCGCATCGAGGCAGGTCTGGGTCAACGCCTCGTCGGCAAACTCGTGCACATAGTGCCCGATAATCTGCTCTGGAGGTATTGCCAGCAACTCAGGTTTAGGAGAGTGAACTTGCAGGAACTGCCCTTCTCGGTCGACCTCGAACACCAAGTCGGGCAGGCTACGCAGGATGGATTGGGCATAGGCAAGGCTTTCTTCAAGCTGGTGGCGTGTGGCTTCGTATTGGATGGCAGACGCGACCAGGTGCGCCATACGCTCCAGCAGTTCCTGCTCGTGGGGCTTGGGTGTTCGGGGTTTAGAGAAGTAGACTGCGAAAGTGCCCAATACCTGCTCTCCCCGCCCGATAATCGGCTGAGAACAGCAGGCGCGCAGTTCACATGACAGAACGAAGTTTCGCACGGGTTCCCAGCGAGGGTCGGTTTGGATATCCTCGCTAACAACAGGTTCCCTAAGGCAGACGGCTGGACCGCAAGAGCCTAAGTCTGGATGAACCGCAACCCCGTCGGTGAACTGCACATATTCGGTAGGCAGGCTGGGTGCCGCGAGGTAGTACAGCCTACCCTCTGAGTACTCCATAATGCTACAGCGTGCGCCTGGCAGTATCTGTTCCAGGTGGAGGCACAGCTCGCCCAGCACATTGCGCAGGGGCTGACCTTGCACCAGTTTGGACAGGGCGGTGGCTTGGATTTCGTTGACCTTTTTCTGGAAAAGTTGTTTCTGGCGAGCGCTTGTGAATCGTCCAACCCCCCAACCTGCCAACAGCCCCGACAAGATTGCAAGCCACTGAAGGGTGCGCACCCCTGTATGGTAGACTTGCTCTGCAGATGCAAAATAGCTCTCAAAACGGTCGACGGTCACATCGACTCCGATGCCCCCGACAAATCTGCCTTTGGAGTCGTACAGGGGCGCATACGCCGAGATGAAGGTACCCCACTTATCGGTGTGGGGGGGAGCTACCACCGTTGCAGGGCTTTTGAGAAAATGCCTCATATTGTCGGGAGCATCATACTCTTCCCACAGGTATGATTTATCGTCGACGCCGTCGTTGTCGTGGTCACCTGGTGGGGTGGGGTCTAATAGAAAGTAAACCTTGCCATCCTTCTGCACGAAGGTATACACATAGCGTACCTCTGGGTGGAGTTTCTGAAACTCGGCAAGCGGTTTGATGAGCCGTTGATACTCTGGAGTGTTCTCCTCACCTACTTTGAGCTTCAGCTGCGCCTCCGCATCCACCAACAGCGACGCCGATTTCGCCAGCGTCAGCAGATACTCTTTGCGGTCTCCTTCTATACGCGTTCGGCTCTCGCGGTAGAGGGCGTTCAGCCCCACCGACCCGCTAAACCAGACCACCGCTGTTGCTGTCAGCCCCACCCACAGGGGCATCAGCTTCCCAGTCAGCGCACGCTTTACTAAACCCATCGAGAGTTCTTTTCCATAAAAAGTGGTGTGGATTGAGATGAGCTGCCCTCACGCTCCCCAGCCTTGCTGACAAGGGTACCTTTGTTGAGTTCAAGATTGCAAAACACCTGCCACTTTTAGGCGCAAGCAGGTAGCTCTAAGCCGTGAGATTCGGTTCTACCTGAACACCCCACCCTGTCACCCCGAGCGGAGGGTGTTTGAAACATCACTAGGAGCGTGGGCGTCTCGCCCGCTCATGGCTTGAGCATCTTTGCCCAAGCATGCTTACCGTGTCCGCCCCTGTCTTTGATCACGGGCAGGATGCCCGTGCTACGGTTTTTTCAAACACCCTCCCCTGAGCGTCAGCGAAGGGTCTGGACTTGGGGTTTCGCTGAGATTCTTCGCTTCGCTCAGAATGACACAAGGGGGGCGTCAGAATGACACTCCAAACCCTGTCACCCTGAGCGTCAGCGAAGGGTCTTGTCACTCTGAGCCGAGGGCGAAGAGTCTCGCTTCGCTCAGAATGACGCGACGCGCGAGGGGCAGAATGCCCAAGCCGCACCTCACTCCGAGCGCGTGAGCAGGTAGAACCCGCCCGCCCCAAACAGCAAGTTTGGCAACCACGCCGAAATCAGGGGGGGCAACACGCCCTGATTGCCCAACAACTGTGCCACAAGGAGCGTGTTCCAAAACACGAACACCAGCACAATCGACAGAAGCACCCCCACAAAACCCCCCGCCCGCGAGAGCCGAAAACTCAACACGGGGCTACACAGCGCTAAAACGAAACAGGCAATTGGGACCGCCACTTTCAGGTGATAGCTCACCTCCAGAGTGCGCGTGTCCAGCCCCATCTCACGGTTGCGAACAATCTGCTCGCCCAGTTGAGCGCGGGTCTGCTCCTCTGGGGTCGGCGCGCTGAAGAAGTCTTGGAGCGCTACCTGCAGGTTAATCACCACGCGTGGGGTCTTTTGGACATCAACCACTTGCCCGTCGGCTTGGTAGTAGTGAAGGGTGGGGGTCTCCAGCTCCCAGACGCCGTCCCGATAAGTGCCCTTCGGGGCAAGGATGAGAAGCCACTCGTTCGGACGGCGTCGTTCCAACATCACGACATCTTCCAAGAAGACCTTATTGCCTTGCTTTTGGGCAATCCCAATCACTACTGCATAGTTTTGCACTTTCAGCACGGCGTTGCTGGTGAAGTTGGATACGGGCGCCAGCAAGAACATACGGTTGCGTAAGCGATTGAACTCCTGCATCGCTGGGGGCACGACCCGCTCGTTGAGCCAATAGTTGAGACCCGACAGAATCATCCCCATCAACAGCAACGGGGCGAAGGTACGACGCAGGCTGATGCCCGCCATCCTAAGTACGGTGAGCTCACTATCGCGTGCTAAGCGGTTGACCGTGAGCGCCGTGCCCACCGCCGTACCCACAGGCAGACTCAACACCAGCAAGTACGGCGTGTAGGAGAGGGTCATTTGCAACACCGCCACCAACGGCACGCCGTAGCTGAAAAACCACGGGGCGTACTGAAACAGCAGGTTGCCAATCAGCATCAGCACCACCGCACCCGTGCCGATGCCCAGCGGGATGAGCATCTCCCTCAGGACATAGCGGTCTAATCGGGTGAAGGGCACCATCGCTCTGCGCCTCAGGCTCTGCGGATGACCCAGATAAGCGCACCCAGCGTCACAAGGAGGGTGAGGAGGATAGCGACCAATGCCGTGATGCCAGTGAAACTCTCCCGCAAGACCATCACCATCATGACCCCTGCCACCGCTATGAGCCACGAGAGAATCACTTTATGAAGGAGCGCTTTTGGCACAGTGCGCCCTGCCACCAAGCCGGGCAAGATGTAGCGTTGGCATCTTGTACAGCGAATGGCGCCGATGCTGTTGCGCGCTCCACAGTGCATACATGGGGAATAACCTTGTGGCTTGGAGTGGTGCAGTTCATCCTTCCATGCTTGCAAGCGACGCTTTTCCGTCATCGTCATCAGGGGTGCGGTCTGAATCGCTTTATCTAGAAAAGACACCGCCTGCTCCAGCAACTCATACTGGTAGCAAAGGTTCGCCAACTGCAGGAGCGAGCCGTAGTTTTTGGGGTCAAACTCGTAGGCTTGGCATGCTTGCTCCATCTGCTCGGCATCAATCTCGGCGTGCATTCGGCGATTGATATAACTTCGCAAGAAGGGATAGCCGATGGCTCCGCCTCCTAAGGCGATGAGGCTCACCATACTGATGTAAGGGAGCCACGCTTGCGCAGTAGCGAACGCCAGGAGCAGGGCGACCACACTCCCCAGCACCGCTTCTGCTAGCGATACATCCCCCATGATGGTCATCTGGATCAGTGCAAAGACCCACGCCAGCGCCAACATAATCACCAACAGCGTGACGAAGCACGACTCCATAAATGGGAGTGTACCTGATGATTCTCAAGGTGGAGAAAAAGGTTTGAAAAATGGCTGGGAGCGCAGGCGTCTCGCCCGCTCGTGGCTTGGGCATCCTTGCCCAAGATTCTCTCAACAAGAGTGCAGGCGGGACGCCTGCGCTCCCAGATATATGGCTTGGGCACCTTGCCCAAGCATGCCCTTCACGGGCAGGATGCTTGGGTCACGGTTTTTGTCTCACGGGCAGGATGCCCGTGCTACGACTTTTTCAAACGCCTCGTCCCCAATCTGTCATTCTGAGCGAAGTGAAGAACCTCAACAAGACCCCAGCACAGACCCTTCGCTTCGCTCAGGGAGACGGGATGGGGGTTTCGGGTTGACCCGAACCGCTCTGTTCGGTGCTACTGCCCGCATCTATGGCGAACCTGCGCCCATCGGGTACAATACCGCCGAGCCGCAGCGTCGCGGGCAGTCTTGCATACTAAGGAGGTCTCTGTGAGCACACGAACAAAAAAGCCTGTGCGTCCTTCAACAGAGGAGCGCGAAGAACTGCTGGAACTGTATCGCCAGATGCTGTTGATACGCCGATTTGAAGAACACTGTGACAAAGCGTACCGCCAAGACAAAATCGGGGGCTACCTCCACCTGTACATCGGGGAAGAGGCGCTTGCGGTTGGCTTCATTTCGCAACTGAACTCCGACGACCGCGTGCTGGGACACTACCGCGACCACGGCTATGTGCTGGCACTTGGCAGCGACCCGAAAGCGGTGATGGCAGAACTGTACGGTAAGGTCACCGGGCTGTGCCGTGGGAAAGGCGGGTCGATGCACCTGTATGACAAAGAGAAGAACTTTCTGGGTGGCTATGCGATTGTAGGCGATGTGATTGGCATTGCGACGGGGGCTGCGTTCACAGCGAAGTACGAGGGAAGCGACCGCATCGTGTTGTGCTTCTTCGGTGATGGCGCAATGAACGCTGGGCTGTTCCACGAAACGCTGAATATGGCAGGATTATGGGACTTGCCCATCATCTACATCGTAGAGAACAACAAATACGCGATGGGTACCCCTGTGGAACTCCATTCTGCAGAGACCGACCTCGCCAAGCGCGCTTCGGTCTACGGCTTCCCCAGCGAGACGATCGACGCGATGGATGTGCTGGAAGTGCGCCAACACGCCCGACGAATTATTGACCAGGTGCGCCAGACGAAACAGCCCTATTTTGTGGAGGCAATTACCTACCGTTTCGTGGGGCACGGCGCTGCGGATATTACCGACCCCGGCTCGTATCGCACGCGCCAAGAGGTGGAAGAGTGGAAACAGCGCGACCCCATCCCCAACTTGGCGAACTACCTGCTCCAAAACAAGCTCGCTACCCAAGCCGATTTAGACCAGATTGACCAAGAGGTGCATCAGGTGGTGGAGGAAGCGGTGCGCTTCGCCGACGAAAGCCCTGACCCACCCCTGGATGTGCTCTGGGAAGATGTGCTCGTCGATTAAGAAAACTTCCTTACACGACTTCTGGGGTGGGGCGCATCCCTTGTGTGCGCCCCGACTATTGCAACCTACTTTCCGCCCAGCAAGGGCGTCCACTGCGCCAAGATGGGCGCAATTACCAACGCCACGATGCTCATCAACTTGATGAGGATGTTCATGCTGGGACCGGTGGTGTCTTTGAAGGGGTCGCCAACAGTGTCGCCCACGACGGCGGCTTTGTGCGGGTCGCTTCCCTTACCGCCCTCGTGTCCTTCCTCGATGTACTTCTTGGCGTTGTCCCAAGCGCCTCCTGAGTTCGCCATCATGAGTCCTGTGACGACGCCCATTCCCAGCGCGCCCGCCAAGAAGCCCCCCAGCGCCTCCGCACCCAACAGCAGACCGACTGCGACAGGGGCAATCACCGCAATCGCGCCGGGAAGTATCATCTCGCGCAGGGAGGCGCTCGTCACGATGTCGATACAGCGGTTGTAATCGGGCTTGCCCCTGCCTTCCAGCAGTCCCAGCTCTCGGAACTGTCGGCGCACCTCTTCCACCATCTGGTCAGAGGCGCGTGCCACCGCGTTCAGGGTGAGCGCGGCGAACAAACTCGGCATCGCAATCCCCACCAAAAGCCCAATCAGCGTGAAGGGGTTGGTGAGGTTGATCGCCTGAAGCTGGGTCTGGCTCTGATAGGCGGCGAACAGGGCAAGCGCCGTCAGCGCTGCGCTCCCAATCGCGAAGCCCTTGCCAATCGCAGCGGTGGTGTTGCCCAGCGTGTCCAGCTTGTCGGTGATTTTGCGCACGCTCTCGCCGAAGCCTGCGACCTCCGCAATTCCGCCTGCGTTGTCGGCAATCGGACCGTAGCTGTCGGTGCTCATCACGATACCGATGGTAGCGAGCATTCCGACGCCTGCCAGCGCAATCCCGTACAGCCCGTTCGTTTCAAAAGCGACCCAAATCGCCGCGGCTATCCCCAACAGCGAGGGCACGGTGCTGAGATAGCCGACCGAGACCCCCGACAGGATGTTGGGCGCCACGCCAAAGCGCGACGATTTGGCGATGTTGCGTATCGGCGCGCCACTGGTGTAGTACTGGCTCACGACGCCGATGAACACGCCTGCAATCAGCCCTGCCAACACCGCCCAGTAGGGCGCCAGGGAGCCGACCATCACCTGTATCAAACCCGCGCCCCCAATCAGGAACAGCACAATCGCTACCAGCGTGGAGGCGTTCAGCGCTAGCTTGGGGTCCATACTGCTGAACACGCGAATCGAGAACACGCCTATCACCGAGGCAATCATCCCCAGCGCAATCAGCGCCAGCGGCAGAAGCACGAACTGGAGTGGATTACCATTCGCCACGGCTATCGTCGCCCCGATGACCGCCGCCGCGACCACCGAACCGACATAGCTCTCAAATAGGTCGGCGCCCATGCCAGCTGTATCGCCCACATTGTCGCCCACATTGTCCGCCAGCACGGCGGGGTTGCGTGGGTCGTCTTCGGGGATGCCTGCCTCCACCTTACCCACCAAGTCGGCGCCCACATCCGCCGCTTTGGTGTAGATACCACCGCCCACACGGGCAAACAACGCAACCGACGAGGCACCCATCGAGTAGCCTGTTAAGTACTGCACCAGCACAGGCAGGTCAAGCCCTGAGCCCACTAAGACAATCAAACCGATACCCATCAGCCCCAGCGCTGCGACCGAAAGCCCCATCACCGAGCCACCTGTGAATGCCACCACGAGCGCATCGCCGATACCGCCCTGCCGTGCCGCTTCGGTCGAGCGCACCCCACTGCGCGTGGACGCCTTCATGCCGATATAGCCAGCGAGCATCGAACTGAACGCCCCGAAAAGATAAGCAAACCCGATCAGTGGCGCGGTCTGGTAGAACAGCGCCGTCAGACCTGCGAACAGAACCAGCGCAAACAGCGTAATCGCTATGTACTCTCGCTTCAAAAAGGTCATTGCGCCATCGTGGATGGCTTGGGCATAGGTGCGCATCGTCTCGTTGCCCTCAGGGCGACGCGTGACCGCAAGGTAGTTCAACCCTGCCAGCGCTATCCCAACTCCACCCAATACGGGCGCTACATAGGGAACTGCTTGGATTAACTCCATATCTACCTCCTTGTTTTTGACTTGAAACCCACAAAAACCGCCCAAAGTATACCCACCTCTGGTATAATCTCTTTGGCGGGGAGTCCATATCAGTGCGCCCCCTGCCGATAATACACTGAGAAGGAGCATACCGAATGGCACGAAATTTGCTGTACCTCTCGTTAGAGATGCCGTTATGGGAGGGATTACAACGATGAGATGGTACTTCGTTGCTTTTGTGATGAGCCTTATGCTGGCGAACCTGCTCTTCGCCCAGCGTGTGGACGGACCCTACCGCCTCAAACCCGAAGATGTCATCCGTATTCAAGTGTTTGGAGTGCAAGGATTAGACCAAGAGACGCCGATTTCCAGAGACGGCACCATCTCGGTCTCACTGATTGGGGTGATTCAGGCGGCAGGTCTTACAACCGATGAGTTAGCCAAGAAAATAGAAGAGGAATATCGCCGTCAGGATATTTTGCGCGACCCGCGAGTGTCGGTCTCTTTGCGCCAGTTTTATCGCCCGCGCGTCTCGGTGTTAGGCTTTGTGGGGCGTCCGGGTGTGTACGAGTTCAAAGAGGGCGACCGCGTGCTCGACGCGCTCTCGCTGGGGGGCAACCCTCAGCCTGACCGCGCCCGCCTCGAAGACGCTTGGCTCCAGCGAGCGGATGGTACCAAGATTGAACTCAACCTGCGCCGACTGCTGGAAGAGGGCGACCTGAGCCTGAACATCCCCCTGCAAGATGGCGACACCATCTTCGTGCCTGAGGATACGGAGAACCGCTTCTTCGTGGGCGGTCAGGTCAAGCGTCCCGGACTCTACACTTGGCGCCCGGGCATGACGGTGCTGGATGCGTTGGGGCAAGCGAGCTGGGAGACCGAGCGCGCCCGCCTGAGCCAGACCTTTGTCATCCGCAAGAAAGAAGATGGTTCAGAAGAGCGTGTTCGGGTGGATATGGTGCGCCTCCTACGCAAGGGCGATATGAGCCAGAACATTCCCTTGATGCCAGGCGATGTAATCTATGTTTCCGAGACCAACACCCCCGACGCCGACCGAGTCTATCGGTACCTGTCGGTGCTCTGGATTTTACGGCAGTTAGACTATGGGCGCTCGCTTTGGAGACCTTAGTTTGAGGGAGGCACTCTTATGAACTTATGGCAAGCAGTCAAACTACTGAAAAGGCGCTGGTGGCTGATTGGGCTGATCACAGGTATCGTGACGGGCGCGGTGTTCGTCTTCTACTACACTCAGCCCCGCCAGTGGGAGGGTTTCGCAACCGTTGCGGACTTCCGATCGCTGGCGACGAACCGCACGATTATCTACCCCGACCCCTTCAGCTTGCAGATTGACCTCATCACACGCCTGCAGAACATCGCCAATGTGGTCGGGAGCTACAATGTGCTTCTAAGCACCTGGCGCGAGCTGAAGGACAGCGGCCGTTGGCGCCCCGCCGAAGAAATCAAGAGCAGTGTCCCCCCCAACGAGCAGGACTTTGCAGGCGTGATAGACCTCTCCCGACGGCTGGAAATCAAACCGATTCCCAACACCGAGTACCTGAGCATCGTGCTGAGAACGCAAGGAGACATCGAGGTCGCGCCTGCCGAAGCGCAGTATGCGACCGAGGTGCTCCTGCGTAAGTTCCAAGAGCAGTTCAGTACCCTAAGCTCACAAGTGGCACGCCCCTCGCGCGAATTCGTGCAACAGCAGTATGAAGAGGCACAGCGCGAGTATGAGCGCGCCACGCGCCAACTCAGCGAGTACCTGAATCAAAACAAGGAAGCCATTCAAGCGGACAACCAAACCAACATCCTGCTCAACTCCATCTCGCGGGCTGATGTACAACTGTACGATGCGCGTGTTGCCCAGCAATCCGCTTCCGCACGATTGGCACGGCTCACCCAGCAACTCAATCAAGAGGCGAGCCGACCAGGCGGAGGCGAGTTCCGCAACCTGAGCCAAGTGGTGCGCCGAAACCCTCTGCTCCAACAGCTCGAATCGCGCCTTGCCGAGCTCCAAAACCAACTGCAGGGGCTGTATGCGCAGGGCTTTGGAGACAACTACCCCGAAGTGCAACGCGTACGCGCACAGGTACAGGAAATAGAACAGCAAATCGCCCAGCAACAGCAGACGATTTTGGATGCTGAGACCACAGGGGTCAACAACCTGTATGAGGCTCTGAAGCGCGACTATCTCCAAGCGATTGTAGAGGTGAATGTCGCCAATCGGCGTGTGAGCGATTTGGAATCTCAACTGCGTGAACTGCGTGCCCGACTGGATGGCTTGCCCGAAAAACAGCGCACCGCCAACGAACTCACCCTCAAGGTGCAGCTTGCGGAGGGCAAGGTGCGCTTGCTGAAAACCAAACTGGACGAAGCCGTTACCCGTGAGAACGAGCTGAACACCGCAGGCTTCGTGAAGATTATTGACGGTCCGTTCGCCCGCCCGGTGGACAACCAGCTGCCCTTGCGCGTGGCGCTGGCGTTCGCCCTGAGCCTGCTCCTTTCCACAGGCTTGGTGCTTCTGATAGGACAGGTGGACCAGAGCGTGTACACGCCCTCCCAAGCGGAGGCTCTGTTCGGCATTCCCGTGATTGCGGCGCTCCCGCGTATGCGCCGAGCGCTCCTACACCGTGACCGCGTGGAACAGACCCCGCTCAGCGCCTCGTACCAGCTGCTCTCCACAAGCCTGTCGGAAGCGAACGGACGCCTCAAGAGCCGAGCGGTGGCAATCACAGGTGCCGACCCTGATGTGGGACGCACCACCGTCGCCTACAACCTCGCGCTCACGCTCGCACGCGATGGACTGCGCGTGGTGCTCATCGACGGCGATATGCGCCAGCCCAGCCTGCACCGCCTTGTGAACGCCAGCATCAGCCACCCCGGGCTGAGCGACATCCTGCAAGGCAACGCTACCTTAGACCAGTGTGTCCAGCAGACCGCTGTGGAGGGCTTGGTGTTCATCGGCGCGGGCTCTAAGCCCGACAACCCGATTCGGCTCCTGCGCTCGCCGCTAATGCAGGAACTGCTGCAGAAGTTGACCCAGCTGGCGGACTTCGTGATTATCGACACGCCCTCTGCCGCTACCTTCGCCGATGGCACGCTCATCAGCACGGTGGCGGGCAACGCTGTGATCGTCCACGCGGCGGGCAATGCGATGAATGACTCAACTCGCGAGATGCTGGCGCGCTTCAAACAGCACGAGGTGAATGTGGCGGGTGTCGTGCTGAACAAGGTGCGCCTCGATGACAGCGTGGTCTTCCGCCACTTCCAGAAGGGCTATCATCGGGCGTTGGAGACGCGCAACGGCGTACCCGAACGCCCCGCCCTACCTGCCAGCAGCACTACACGCCGCGACGGCGAATCGGAACCTGAACAAACCACACCACGAGACTAATATTGCACGGGAGGTGGCGCCACCACCTCCCGATTTGAAAGGAGGCACAAATGGTTGCTAATAAAAATGAAATAGGCTTAGAAACGCCGAACGGGAAGCCGTACACCAACGGTACCCCGGCGCTCTCGCCGTTTGCGGAATATATCCCCGAAGTGGTCGTGCCTCACGCCTTTGCCAAACGGCTGATTGATATTCTCGGCTCGGGGCTGGCTCTGCTGATTCTGTCGCCCATTATGCTCCTGATTGCGCTCTTGATACGCTTGGAATCGCCCGGTCCCGTGCTGTTTCGCCAGATTCGGCTGGGGCGCTACGGCAAGCCGTTCGTGATGTACAAGTTCCGCTCGATGCGATGCAACGCTCAGGAGCTTCAGCCCCTGATTATGCACATGAACGAGAAGCAGGGCGGGGCGTTCAAAATCCGACACGACCCGCGTATGACGCGAGTGGGACGCTTCATCCGCAAGTATAGCTTGGACGAACTGCCCCAACTGTTCAATGTGCTCAAAGGCGACCTGAGCCTTGTCGGACCCCGAGCGATGGCACCCTATGATGTCAATCGTTTCGACAATGTGGAATATTATAAACGATTTGCGGTACCGCAAGGCTGTACCGGCTTATGGCAGGTGAGTGGGCGAAGCAACTTGACCTTTGATGAGTGGATGCGCTTGGACATCTACTATGTGGAGAACATCTCCTTAGGCTTGGACATCCAAATTCTGCTTCGCACGATTCCTGCGATTCTCAAGGGTGATGGCGCTTACTGAACCGATTTACTTGGTGACGGGTGGAGCGGGCTTTATCGGCTCGCACCTGGTGCGCTTTTTGCTCCAGCACGGCAAAGTGCGTGTGTTGGACAACCTGTCCACAGGCTCTCGCAACAATCTTCAGGAAGTTTGGGCAGACATTCAGTTCTGCGAAGGCTCCGTGACCGACTTGGCGTTGGTGCGGGAGATGACGGAGGGGTGTGAGCGGGTGTTCCACCTTGCGGCGCAGGTCTCGGTGCCTCTTTCGATGGAGTTGCCGATGGAAACCTTTGAGGTGAATGTGTACGGCACGCAGGTCGTGTTGGAGTGTGCGCGCCAAGCGGGTTGTCAGCGTGTTGTGTTCGCCTCGTCGGCGGCGGTCTATGGCGATGCGGGGCGCTTACCCAAGCGCGAGATGATGCCACCGCACCCCATCTCGCCCTATGCGTGGAGCAAGTGGTACGGCGAACTACTGTGCCAAGACTACAGTCGTGTATACGGCGTGCCCACCGTGAGTTTTCGCTTCTTCAATGTGTACGGACCGCGCCAGAACCCCCGCTC
>OGCI01002294.1_pt1 | contig 13105 bp, 11 predicted proteins | sample 1570021 | NCBI WGS metagenome assembly OGCI01 (sample SAMN06264664, study PRJEB24512) | hot springs metagenome | isolation source: Hot spring water | place: South Africa: Tshipise | collected 2015-06-21
TGCAGGCGGACAAGCTGGTATGAACGGTGCTCATATTACCAAAATCAGATGGAACACTACTGGTGATGACACTGGTTGGTTTCTTTGGGACTGGTCTTCAATCCCCTTGGTCTTCAAGACCGATAAGATTTACGTTAGCAACCAGTAGTAAATGAATTGTTAATTCTTTCATTTTGCCTTTTCCTTGTGGGGCCCATTGCCCCTCACCAAAATTGGTGGGGGGTTTTGGTTTTTTTTAAAATTTTGTTATAATAAAAATATAATAAAAAAATGCTTTCAAAAATGAAAAGAAAAATTATTTTCCTTGCTGGATTTTTTTTGTTAATGCCTTTAATTGTAAAAGGAGATGTTTTTGGTCAAAAAACTAATTTTTTTGTTGATTTAAATTATGATGCTCAAAGCCGAGAGAAAATCTCTGCCACTTTAATAAAAGTGACCAATAAACTCTATTTTTATGCTGATGATTATTGGTGGAACAAATTAGAAATTTCAAAAAGAGACCAAATAGATAGAAAATTATATGATTTATCAACCGAATTTGAATATCAAATCTATCCTCGCCTAACTAATATTTTTGGCTTTGAACCAAAGCCCGGCATTGATGGCGACGAAAAAATTACTGTTTTAATTCAACCAATGAAAAAAGAAATCGGAGGCTATATCAGGACGGCTGATCTTTATCCCCGAATTTTAAGCCCAAAATCAAATGAAAGAGAGATGTTTTATTTTAATCCCAAATATCTTGAAGATCCTTTTGTCAAAGGTTTTTTAGCCCATGAGTTTATGCATTTGATTACCTTCAATCAAAAAGAGAAATTGCAAAATTTAGAAGAAGAAATTTGGTTAACTGAAGCCTATTCTGAGTCAGCCATTTCTATTTTGGGTTATGAAGAGCCGTTTGAAGGTTCAAATTTGGAAAGAAGATTGAAAGATTTTTTGAAAAATCCTTCTGATTCTTTAACTGAATGGAAAAATGAAGCTCCAGATTATGCCATTGTCAATTTATTCAGCCAATATTTAATAGACCATTATGGCAAAGAAATTTTGGTTGAAGCCCTAAAATCAAACAAAGTTGGCATTGAATCAATCAATTTGGCTTTGAAAAAATTGGGCTACAATTTTGACTTTTCTCAGATTTTTAGAGATTGGACAATTGCTGTTTTGCTTAACGATTGTCAGTTGGGAAAAAATTATTGTTATTTTCAAAAAAACCTAAAGAACCTAAAAATTACTCCCACTGTTTATTATCTTCCTTCAAAAGCTGAAAGTGTTTTGTCTACCTTTCATCTGGTTTCAGGCTGGGCGGGCAATTGGCAAAAAATTATTGGTGGCGACAGTAATCTTTCTTTAAAATTTGATGGCCAAGACGGCGTTCCTTTTCAGGTGCCTTATTTGCTTTGTGCTGAAAAATGTGAGCTCCGATTTTTAGAACTCAATGAAAAAAACGAAAGCCAAATTTTCATTTCCGATTTCCAAAAATATTATTCTTTAATTCTCATTCCCCAAGTCCATTCAACTGCCGGAGGTTCTTTTTCTTGGCAGGTCTCAACCAAAAAAGAAGCCAAAGAAGATTTAGAGCTAAAAGCCAAATTAATTGCCCAAATTGAAAAATTAAAGAGAGAAATCGCCACCCTTCAAGCTCAAACCATTCTTTTGCCCAAACCAGAATCAAATTTTTTAACCTGCCAAAAAATTGAAAACAATCTCTATTATGGAATGATGGCAAACAACGAAGTCAAATGCCTTCAAGAATTTTTAAAAACCCAGGGCTCAGAAATCTATCCCCAAGGTTTAGTTACCGGAAACTTTTTACAACTAACCAAAAGGGCCGTCATTCGCTTCCAAGAAAAATACGCCAATGAAATTTTAAAACCCCTTGGTTTGGAAAACGGCACTGGCTATGTTGGCCCTCTCACCCGCGCCAAAATCAATTCTTTTTTCACCCAATAACCATCTTAATTTCTCCATTCTAATTTTTCCCCACTTCATTTTTCCTATTTTAATTTTTCCCCTTTAATTTTCCCCAAAACAAAAAATTCTCCCCCCAAACTCTCTTTTTTTAAATTCCTACACATTATTTTGCCATGGCTTTTTAATGTGGAGGATTTGAGATGGGGTTTTTTAATTTTAGGGGAGGGTTTTTAAAAATTCATCCACTTTATCTTTTAATTCTGGCCAGAGTTCTAAAATTTTTAGGGCTTCTTTTTTTGCCTCTTCAGTTTTTCCCAGTTCTTTGTAGCAGACAGATAAAGAGATGCGGTAGTGAAGATTTGCAGGGTTAATTTGAATTAATTTTTGAAAAATTTCAAGTAATTTTTTGTAATTTTTCTGATGGAAATAAGCCTGAGCTAATTGTTCAAGGGCTTTTTGAGAATTTTGAGGATATCCCAACTCTTCCGCCCTTTTTAAGCTTTTTTCGCCCTCCTCAAGGTTTCCTAAAAAAATTTCCGAAAGTCCTTTTAGCCAATGACACTCAGCCAATCTTGAGTTTAAATTGATACATTCTTCTGCTCTTTCTTTAGCTTGTTGATATTGGTTAGTCAAAAGGTCAGCAGTAATCTTGGCAACAAAAACTTCTTGCCTTTTTGGACTGAGCTGATAAACTCTTTCCAGGGCGTAATAGGCTTCATTTTTTAGTTTCTTGGCAATTTCTGGATCCTTTTCTTGTTTTAATAGATCAAGAGTAAAGGCAACCAGATTAATCCAGCTTCGGGTACAGTAAGGCTGAATTTCAACCACTTCTTTAGCCAACTCCTGGCCCTTTTTTTCCAAATCAAAACTCAGTTTAAGCTTCTTTGCCTGGCATTCCAACAAAAATTCAATATATTTTTTTCTCAAATAGGCATCAATCACACTTTTTTTCTTTAAGAACTCATTCAACCTATTTAAAGCCAATTCACAATTTCCTTGATTGACCAAAACCTTGACAATGTTAATCTGAGTATTAATTGAAAAGGGTTTTAAGTTGAATTCCCAGATAAACCAGATTATTGTCAAAGCCAAAATTAGCAAAAAAGGCATTTTGTATTTTTCCCATTTTTTGAGGTTTAAGCTTTTGCGGGTTGGGGAAGGAGGCATTGCCATATTAGCTGAAGGAGAACTTTCCTTCAGCAAGAAAAGGGAATAGCCAATCAGCAAGAAAGAAATTAAATAAGTAGAAAAGGTGTCAAAGCTAAAAAAATTAGCCATTAAATAAGCAATGAATGTGGCTTGGAGACTGTGGGATATGAGGGGAGGGGGGACTTTGTCTTCGTTATTGGTTGATGAAATCCCTTTTAATTTTTGTAATTGCCAAAATAAAATTCCAAAAAGAGACAAATAAATTATCAAAGCCAACACTCCAGCTGTTATCCCAATATCAAAAACAAAATTATGCGCCCGGTCCCACCAAGAAGCTGCTTCATTACCTGGCATTTTTTCAATCCCCGGTAAAGAAGGGTCATAATATCTATCAAAGCCAACGGCAAAATTTTCCGGGCCATAACCTAAAATTGGTCTCGCTTTCAATGCTTCCCAAGCCACTTTCCAACCAGAAATTCTTGGGTCAGTTAGACCAGCCTTAATTGAAAGCCGACTGGCAATCTGCCTGAAAACTCTATTTTCTTGAATGAGTGTTGGCAGTTTGGGTTGAGTATTGAGATAATAAATTCCAGAGACCAAAAAGATGGTAAAAATTAAGGCGATAATTTTTAAAGCCAGGGAGAAGAAAAATTTTTTAAAAGGATAAAAGAAAATAAAATAGAAAAATCCAACAAAAAATCCAATCATTACTGCCCGGGTTTGGGTGATAAAAATTGCCACAAAAACAAATGAGAAAAAAGAGAGAAAGTAAAAAAGTTTTTTAAGAAGATTTTTTGTTTTCAACCCAAAACTCAAAACCAAAAAGCTCAAAAGCAAAAGATAGATTGCCAAAAATATTGGCCCACCAATAGTTGAAGGTGGTCTCGTCTCAAAAGGAATCAAAAACTCTTTTAGCCAGCCCTGCCATTGAAAAAAAGCGACCAGGCAGACCAAAATTCCAATCAGAATGGAAAAATCCCAAACTTTTTGCCAATCTGATTTTTTCAAAATCAAAAAAACTAAAAGAGTAAAAAAAATATAAAAGGCGAAATTGACAAAACCACCGGAGCGATGAGGGTCGCCCCAGAGACTAAAATTCCGGTCTAAAGAAAAAAGAGTTGCCAGAAGATAAATTCCCAAAAGTGCCAAAAGCAAATAAAAACCAATTTTAGCCCTTCCCAAAAATCTGAAAGAGGACCACTCTTTGGTAGTTAAAAATTGGTACAAGAAAAGAAAAATTAAAACCACTAAAACAATTCTAAAGACAAAAGTTTTTCCCCAATCAGATGGTGAAAACCAAGGCGGAAAATTTAATAAAGGTAAAGCCAAAATTAAAAGAAACCCAATTAAATAAAACCAAGACAATTTATGCCAAGGGTTTTTTAGCGCCTTGCTCTTCATCTTATTTTATGATATAAAAACTCTAACAAACTGTCTATAAAAATGATGGATAATCTAAAAAATTACAAAGCAGTTATTTTGGCTGGAGGGAGGGGAACCCGACTTTATCCGGTGACAAAAGAAATTCCCAAACCCTTGCTTCCAGTAAAAAAAAGACCAATTATTAATTACTTAGTTGACCTTTTTTATTTTCAAGGAATAAAAGAAATTGCCATTTTAATCAATAAAGAATTTAATCAAGATTTTTTCTGGTGGAAAAGAAGATATTATCCTCGAACAAAAATTAAGTTTTTCGAAGAGAATGAACCTCTGGGTACTTTTGGCGGACTTTGGCTTTTAAAAAATTGGATAGGGAAGAATCCATTTTTTCTCACCAATGGCGATGAGTTAAAGGAGATAAACCTTTTAAAGATGGTTGCGTTTCATCAAAGGACCAATTCTTTAGCCACCATTGCCTTAATAAAAGTGCCTGACCCCTCTAATTATGGAGTGGCTATCTGTGAAAATGGCTACATCAAAAAATTTTTAGAAAAACCAAAATCTCCTCCCTCAAATTATATTAACTCCGGTCTTTATCTGCTTTCACCAGAAATTTTTCAATATCATTCCGGACCAAAATTTTTGATGATTGAAAAGGATATTTTCCCAAAATTAGCTCAAGAAAATCGATTGGCTGGTTTTCAATATAATGGCAAATGGTATGACTGTGGTACCTGGGAACGATACGAAAAAGCCTTGATTGAGTGGTCTTAATGAAATAATTTTAAGATTTTAAAGAGCTTAGTTCTTTGAGCTTCTTAAAGTATTATTTTAAATTATGTCAAAAATAATTTTAGTCACCGGAGGGGCGGGATTTATCGGTTCTCACCTCGTCGATAGATTAATTGGGAAAGGGTATAAAGTAGTGGTGATTGACAACTTATCAACTGGCAAAAAAGAAAATTTAAATCCTAAAGCGAAATTTTATAAAATTAATATTTGTTCTCCCAAAATTTCTCAAATTTTCAAAAAAGAAAAACCGCAGGTTGTTTTTCATTTTGCCGCTCAAATAGACGTGAGGAAATCAGTGGAAGACCCAATGACAGACGCCAATATCAACATCTTGGGGTCTTTGAACCTTCTTGAGAATTGCAGGAAGTTTAAGGTTAAAAAGTTTATTTTTGCTTCCACGGGTGGGGCAATTTACGGAGACGCTGACATCATTCCCACGCCGGAAAGCTATCCTGAATTTCCCTTGTCTCCTTACGGTATTGAGAAGTTAACCATTGATAAGTTTTTGAATTATTATCATAAAGTTTTTGCTTTGCCTTATATTTCATTGCGCCTGGCAAACGTTTACGGTCCTCGCCAGAACTCAAAAGGGGAAGCAGGTGTTATAGCTATTTTCTGCGATAAAATGATTTCAGGTAAGCAGCCGATCATTAACGGTTCGGGCCGCCAGACAAGAGATTTCGTTTTTGTCGGAGACGTGGTTCGGGCCGCTTTCTTGGCCATGAAAAGTAAAAAATCTGGGATTTACAATGTCGGCACCGCCAAAGAAACGGATATAAACACCATCTTCAGAAAATTAAGAGGATTGTTGAATTCTGGATGCAAAGAAGTTCACATTCCCACGAAACCAGGCGAACAAAAAAGAAGCTGTTTGGATTACGGAAAAGCTAAAAGGGAATTAGGCTGGCAACCAGAGTATGGTTTAGAGAAAGGATTGAAAGAAACGGCGGAATGGTTCCTACATTCTCAAGAAAAAATACAAAGCTAACAGGTCTCGCAGCAACTCAGCGATTAAGATAGCAGCCACGATTCCCCAGATTCCAAAATGGGGAATAAGAACAAAAAATAATATTATTTTCAAGAAAGGAGCTCCAGTGTTTGTAACATAGAGCGCCTTTTTTTTCGTTTCAGCTGTTAGGGCTGCGGTCAGTAGGAGAAAAGGAGAAATAGCTATAATTCCGGAAAGCGCTTGGAAATACATCGCTGATTCTAGATATTGAGGGAAAAATAGGCGATACAAAAGCGGAGCGACGAGAGCTAAAATTACGGCGGCAGGTATGGTGAAACCAAACAACCGTAAAAACTTAGAAATCACTCCATTTTTTCTGTTTTCATCTATTTTGTTTTCTCCTAATTTAGGTAGAGCCAAAGGGACGATGGGCAGCATATCTCTAACTTTTTGAATGGGCAGTTGAGCGAAAGAATAAATAGCCACCGGTATTGCTCCCAAAAACTTCCAGATGATTATTTTGTCAATATATTCAGCCGCCGTTTGCAAGGCATTTATTAGAGTTAAGTTTTTGCCAAAAGATATCGCGCTTTTATCTTCTTCATTATTAATTATCTGCTTAAGAGTTCTTCTGTAAAACAGCCAATTAAAAAAAGTATGGCTTGCTAAAAACACAGCAATAATTATTAGTACGTTATTAGTTAAATAAATAGTGGGAATCAATAAGGCTGCGTTTAGAGTAGTAGAAATCAAATCATATTTCGCTTGTAAATCAAATTTTTTCCTACCCAACCAGAAATGAATAAAAATACGAAAAGTTTCTTTAAAAGGAATGAATAAAGCTCCTAATAAAAAAGCTGTCGCCAAAAGATCGTTTTCTTGCAAAAAATACCATGCGGCTAATCCTAAAGATAAAAAAGAACCAACTAGTCCCCATTTCATTTTTTTTCTTACAGCCAGCTGCAGTGTTCCTTCTTTTTTTTGCGCAATACTTTTGACAAGAGCAGTATTAAGTTCGGCTAAAGTAAAGATGCTTAAAAGGACTAATCCGGCAATAACAAACTGATAGGTGCCGTAGCTTTTTTTTGGTAACCAGTTGGCAAAAGCAACCATGGCGACAAAGCCTATAAAAAGAATACCTATTTTACCTAAAATCCACCAAAAACTACCACTAACGACATACACCATGTCGGTTTTAGTATGATTTTGCGACCATCGCAAAAAATTTATAATTTTATTTTTCATACATTTTATCATTATAAATGAAAGCTTCCTTTTTTGCTAATTTTGTTATAAAATAAAGAAAGTAAGGCGGAAGCAAGAAGTCATTATTTAATAATAAATAGATGTCCATTAAAGGATTTCTTCAAAGAAAAATATTCGACCTAATTGCTATTTATACATTTATACAAAGAAGAAAATCTCTAATTTCTCAGATGGGGAAATAGAGTCTTTATTACGGTCAAAGATACATGTAATTGAAAAAGAACTGATTGAAGAGGAGGCTAATTTCCAAAATATGATATATGCTAGATTGTTTTATTTTGAAGCACGGAAAAGAAACCTATTATCACAAGATGAGATTAACTGGTGTAAGAGAGTATTATTTGGAGCGATTCAGCAGAGTAATGAAAAGTTTTTTGGAAAAAGAAAAAGTGATTCATTTGAAAATATTATTAGACATCGACGCAGTATACGTAAATGGGAAAATATCAAAATAAAAAAAGAAGAATTTGAACAGTTAGTTGATGCCGCTAGATGGGCCCCTTCTTCATGTAATCGACAGCCCTGGCATTTTCTTTTAACGCATGATAAGGAAAAAATTGAATTTTTAGCCAAAATAAGAAATCAACCCTTTATTAAGAATGCCCCATCCTGTATTTTAGTTTTAATAAACCTTGAAACATATGATGAGATTACGAAGTATTATTTCGCTTATTTGGATGCGAGGGTGGCCATCCAAAATATGTTATTAATGGCAGAAAGTATGAATTTAGGGGCCTGTTTTGTTAATTTTGCCCCAACTAAAGACTTCGAATTTCGAAAGAGACAAATTAAACAGAAATTCAATATTCCTTCAAATTTTGAACCAATTGGTATAATCCCCATAGGGAAAGCCGATGAGATTCCTCGTTCACCGGGTAGAAAAGATATTTCTAGCATTATTCATTTTGAAACGTTTTGAGAAAAAGAATATAGCTTCTATATTTAGTAAAATGATTTCTCATTTTCAAAAAATACATGAAAGTAGGTTTATTGACGTTCCATAATACGTTAAATTACGGAGCTGCGTTACAAGCATATGCTTTGCAAGAGGCTATAAAAAATATTGGGGCCGATTGCGAGATTATTGATTATAGAAACAAGTATATAGAAGATTCTTATAATATATTAAGTCATGTCAAAAAAGCATTAAAGAAGAGAAATATGCGATTAGCAATTAAGTGTTGCGTAGCGAGCTTATTTATGAAGCTAAGGAAACAACGATTTTCACGATTCTACAATGAGCATCTATCCTTGACAAGCAAGCATTTTACATCTAGCAGGGAACTAGAAAGTCTTAACAGAGAATTTGATAAATTCGTGGTTGGGAGCGATCAAGTTTGGAATTATAACATCGCTAGGAGTGATTTCGCTTACTTTTTAAATTTTGTACATGAAAATAATAAGAAAATTGCATATGCGCCAAGCTTTGGGTTGACAGCTATACCAAACGATTTAAAGAATGCATACATAGATAATTTAAAACGAATTAGATATTTATCAGTCAGAGAGAGCTACGGTGCCCAATTAATCAAAGGGTTGAATTAGTTCTGGACCCTGTTTTTCTATTAAGTAAAGAAAAATGGTTGTCTTTACGTAGTAACGTTTTTAGAAAAGACAAATATATTTTTTATTACCCAACTCGAATTAATCAATGGCGAGATTTTTTGATAAAGACAAAATTTCCTATCAAGAGATATAAAATATATAAATTGGGGAATATAACAATAAAAGATTTTGTAACTACAAAAACAAGAATAGATTTTTGCATTTCTCCAGTTAAATTTATAGAACGGATAGCTAACGCAGACCTTGTTATTTCGGCATCTTTTCACTGCATCGCAATGTCACTTATTTTAAATGTTCCTTTTGTTGCTATATTAACTGGGGATCAAGGAAAAGATGAAAGGTTATTAAACCTATTAAGGATTACTGGACTTGAGAGTCGAATATTAAATGAAAAAATAAGTCTTAATGAAATAAATAGACCTACTAACTTTTTGCAAGCTGAGGCAAAACTTAAGAAATATCGAAATAGATCTAAAGATTTTCTAAAGAAGGCTATTTTTACTTAAGAATGATAATAATACGGATATGATTTCTTGGGGAAGACACTGCGAACGTCTAAAATCAAACGTTCTAAATTAATAGTTCCTAGGAGAAAGTAATTATCTATATAATGAAAATCTTATTTATAAATTTGTCTTCACAAATAGGGGGCGCAGAATTATCTCTCTTTGATTTTTTGAAGAAAATAGATAAAAAAATTTTTACCCCGATTGTGTTATGTAATTCGGAAGGAGAATTCTTTCAACAAGTAGATAATTTTAAGATAAGGAAAATTTTGATAAAAGGATTAAATTATAGGGCCATTTCAAAGAAATTAGGGAACAGAAGAATCATTAATCCTCTTGCTGTTTTTTGGAATACAGTTTTTTTTATTCCTTTTATTATTAAATTAATACAAGTAATAAAAAAGGAGGAAATTAGCTTAATACATACGAACTCTCGTTATTCTCATATATATGGAGGGATAGCGGGAAAACTTATTGGGGTTCCCGTAGTGTGGCATATTCATGATATTTACTATCAAAAGATTGGGATTTGGATAATGAATAAATTAGCCCTAATGCTTCCTGAGAGAATTATTGTCAACTCCAAAACTACCGGCACCATATTTACTGGGAATCCAAAAATAAGAGTTGTTTACAATGGGGTTGATTTGGACAATTTTAAAAAAAGCAATGAGTCAAAAAGTATTTTTTGTAAGAAATTTGGTTTGAAAAGAAATACTAAAAAGATAGCAATAATAAGCCGAATAACAGAACAGAAGGGACACGAGTATTTTTTAAAAGCAATTCCTTCTATAATAAAAGATTTTCCCGATACTAAATTTCTAATCGTGGGGAATAGTTTGTTGGAAGAAAAGGATTTTTTAGAACAATTAAAAGAATTAATCAAAAATCTTGATATTTCTCATAAAGTAGTATTTACGGGATTTAGGGAAGATGTCCCTCAGATTATAAACTTTCTAGATATTATAGTTCACTGTTCAACTCATGAAGAGTCTTTCGGAAGAATTATTATTGAAGCAATGGCAGCGACTAAGCCCGTGGTAGCTACCAATATAGGCGCTTCTGCCGAGATAATTGAAGATGGCGTTGATGGATTATTGATTCCTCCGAAAGATAGTCGCGCTATCGAAAATGCTATTAAAGAGTTGCTTTCCAATCCGCAAAAGATGAAGTTCTTAGGAGAAAATGGGAGAAGGAAGGTCGAGAGATGTTTTTCTTCAGAATCTTATTATAAAAATATTATAAAAGTATATTCTGAAATTGTTGGGGACACTTTTAATAGTTAAATTGATTTTATGGCTATTCCTTTCTTAAACATATTAGGTGCGACGCTGACCTTTCTATTGATCATTATTATTATTATTCTCATTAATCTTTTAAAATACCGTAAGCCCATAAGAGATTTATTAGAGCCGACGACTTTTTTCATTATTTTTTTATGGGTATTTTTTCTTTTTAATTTTTTGTTTATTGATTATAACTTTTCCTTAGGAACAGTGTTTATAATTTTCTTAGGCGGATTGTGCTTTATTCTTGGTTATTATAGTAAATTATCAAGAATCCTCTCAAATTTTTTTGATAAATTTTTTCCTTTTATTACAGAAGTTGATAGCTGGATATTAGTATATATTGTAGGGTTTTGGTATTTATTCTTCAAATCTGGTAAAATAGGTAAATTAACAGCTTTTACATTAATAATTACAATAATAGTAAGTGACCAATTAAGTAGTACTTTTTTAAAAGAATGGTTTGGAAGAATTAGGCCTTGTCACGTTCTGGATAATGTAAGATTATTGGTAGATTGTGGTGGTGGTAAAAGCTTTCCATCATCTCACGCAGTAAATAATTTTGCAGCAGCATTTGTAATTACTTATTTTTTCAAAAAAAATTATATCTTTTTTTATTCCTGATAAGATTAGCCTTTTAGCTTCTTATCCCCTTTCTTTTTTAATTACTGTTTTTAAACCCGTTTTAAAATCTATTGATAAGATGGTCGCAAAATTGATTTCTTTTTTTAGAAGAAAAAGCAAAAAAGCCGAAGAAGATGGAGGTAGAGATATTATTTTTGCATTACAAAGTATTGTTTCAAGTGAAGAAATTTTTGATCCAGAAGAAAAGGATTTGATTGAAAATGTTTTATCCTTTGCAAGAAGAGAGGTTTGGAATATTATGACTCCAAGAAATAAGGTGGAGGCTATTGAAAAAAGTGCGACATTTGAAGACGTAATGGATATATTAAAAAGTAAAAAATATTCAAAAATACCTGTTTATGAAGGGACTAATGACAATATTATAGGATATATTGAAATAAAGGATATTCTTGTTAATTCATTAGAATTGACAAGCAAGTCTATATCTATTGATAAGATCATAAAACCCATGTATTTTGTCCCTGAAACAAAAAAGCTTTCTGAAATGCTTTTAGATTTTGAGAAAAAGCAAATAAAAATTGCCACTGTGATAGATGAATATGGCAGTGCAATAGGGATAGTAACTGTTTCAGACGTACTTGGAGAAATTTTAGGTGAAATAATTGACGAAAGTTTTAAAATAGAAAATAAGATTGTTCCTCTTTCAGAGGATAGATTTATTGTAAATGGAGATATAAGTATTGATGACTTTAAAGAATTTTTTAATGTAGAGGTTGAGAATGGTGATTTTGAGACACTTGCAGGATTTGTAATTGAAAAATTTGGTGATATACCTGATGAGGGGTATTCAATAGAAATGGAAAATTTAAGGATTGTTTTGAAAAAAAAGACACATTCTCATATTGAACAATTTCTTGTAGAGAGAATTTGAGATGGAATGGTTAGCTTACACAATTTGCTTTATATTTTTGTCAGGGCTTTTTAGCGGGTTTGAAACTTCTTTTATAGGCATAGACAGAATATGGCTTCATGATAAAATAGAAAGCGGATCGATAAGAGCTAAGGTACTAAATTTTCTTATTAAGCATTCAGATAATACTCTTGGAGCATTTTTGTTTGGAAGCAATGTTTGTGATGTTTCTACTGTGATAAGTTTTTTGAATTTCTTAAGAAGTATTAATATCAATAATGAATATATTTCGATAATAAACACTATAATTTTAACCCCAACAATTCTCTTTTTTAGTACCTTATTTCCAAAGGTTGTTTTTAGAGAATATGCAAATGAAATAAGCCTTTTTTGCTCTTATTTTTATATATTTATTTATGTTACCTTTTATCCATTTCAGTTGATTTTTTCAAACTTTGGAAAAGTTATAATGCGAATTTTTAGAATAAAAAAAAGAAAAACTTTATTTAGTAAGGAAGATTTTAGTATTATTTTAAAATCTTACTCAAGCAATGTTTTGAAAGAGAGTGAAAAGAATTTTATAGAAAAAATAACAAAATTTAAACAGATAAAAGCAAAAGAGATAATGGTACCTTTGATAAGAATGTCCTGCGTTGAAGAAAATGAACCTGTGAAGGTTGCAATAGGATTAATGGGAGCAACAGGGCTTAAGAGGCTTCCTGTTTTTAAAATTAGAGTGGATAATATGGTTGGCTATATAGAGATGAAAGATTTAATAACAGGAATTACAGGCACTTCAAAGATT
>OGCI01002295.1_pt1 | contig 13096 bp, 10 predicted proteins | sample 1570021 | NCBI WGS metagenome assembly OGCI01 (sample SAMN06264664, study PRJEB24512) | hot springs metagenome | isolation source: Hot spring water | place: South Africa: Tshipise | collected 2015-06-21
TTATTGGGCGGGGCGCACCGGCAAATCGCAGTGATATAAACGCTACGGAGGGATAATCCATCCGTTATGGACAGAGAGTGAGGCTGGCTGGCAAAACCAGCCCGGTACAGGGCTGCGTAGAGAAAGTGTCCAGAAGAATCGCCGGTAAACATCCTGCCTGTGCGGTTGGATCCATGTGCTCCCGGTGCAAGCCCGACAATCATCACCTCAGCATGAGGGTCGCCAAAACCCGGTACAGGTTTTCCCCAGTAAGTTTCGTTCTGGTAAGCCCTTTTGCGGGTTTGCGCAATGGACTCTCGCCAGGTCGTCAGCCGCTCACAACGTCTGCATTGAATGAGCGTTTGATTGAGTTCCTGTAGAGCGGTTTCAGGTGTCATGGTTTCTAACAACAATATCTATAAAATCAGCATGGCATCCCCAAAAGAATAAAAGCGATACCCTTGTTCGATTGCCACTTTATAAGCGTTCAGGATCCGTTCCCTGCCGGCAAAAGCGCTCACCAGCATAATGAGGGTCGAACGAGGCAGGTGGAAATTGGTCACCATGGCATCTACAGCCCGGAAGGTGTAGCCGGGTAGAATGTATAGATTCGTGGCTCCCGATACCGCACCAACCCATTCGCCTGCTCCAGCAAATTTTGCCGCAGTTTCGAGCGTGCGAACGCTGGTCGTTCCCACGGCAATAATTCTGCCTCCTTCTTTTTTTGCAGCGTTGATTTTCTGCGCTGTTTCTCTGGTCAGTTCACACCACTCGGTGTGGATTTTGTGCTCCGTGGGATTCTCTTCATGAACGGGCATGAAGGTGTCCAATCCTACATGTAAAGTGACTTCAGCAATGTGTACGCCCATCTGGATGATGCGCTCCATCAATTCTGGAGTGAAATGTAATCCAGCGGTGGGAGCGGCGGCAGATCCGGGCTGACGGGCAAATACCGTTTGATAGCGTTCCGGGTCTTTCAGCGGCTCATGGATGTACGGGGGCAAAGGCATCTGTCCGATTTTCTCAATGTGGGGCTCTACAGGTTGATTGAACTGCACCAGTCGGCGGGACTCCTCCAGTTCTTCGATGATGGTTCCCCTTAACTGTTCGTTGATAATAAAAGATTTACCCTTGCGGGGGCGTTTCCCTCCGATTAACACTTCCCAGGTGCATTCATCTACCCGTCGCAACAGCAAAATTTCCAGTTTTCCGCCCGTTTCTTTTTGAGCGTAAATCCGTGCCGGAATCACCCGGGTTTGATTGACCACCAGAATATCACCGGGGCGGAGGTATTCGGTGATGTTCCAGAAAATGGTGTGTTCGATGGAATCCTCTGCGCGGTTTAAAACCAGTAAACGAGAGGCGTGACGAGGCTCAACTGGATGTTGAGCAATGCGTTCAGGAGGAAGTTCGTAGTCAAAGTCTGAGGTTCTCAAAATAACTCCGGTTGATTGGGGGATTGAGAATAAGGAATTGAAAGGTGCTCATAGGCGCGTTGTGTGGCTACTCTGCCCTGAGGAGTACGGTCCAGGAACCCTAACTGTAAAAGATACGGCTCTACCACATCCATAATGGTATCAGGTTCCTCGCCAATAGAAGCGGCAATGGTATTTAATCCAACAGGACCGCCGTTGTACTTCAGGATAATGGTGGAAAGAACCCGCCGATCCACATCATCCAACCCCAGTGGATCGACGTTTAAAAGGTTCAATGCTTCAGCGGCAATGGCTTGGGTAACCAGACCCTGATGGCGCACCTGAGCAAAATCGCGGACCCGGCGCAGCAATCTCAGGGCTACTCGCGGAGTGCCGCGAGCACGGCGGGCAATTTCGCGAAACCCCTCTGGCTCCACGCTCATTTGTAATCGTCCGGCTGCCCGCTGAAGGATGGCTTCAATGGCATTCACATCGTAGTAATCCAGCCGATACACGGCTCCAAATCGGGCTCGCAGTGGTGCGGAGATGAGAGCAAGTCGGGTTGTCGCACCAATCACCGTAAACCGTGGCAGTTTCAACCGGATGGAACGAGCGGCAGGGCCTTTTCCAATCATGATGTCCAGCGCAAAGTCTTCCATTGCCGGATAAAGCACCTCTTCAATGGCTTTTCCAAGGCGATGAATCTCGTCAATAAATAAAATGTCACCCCCTTTCAGGTTGGTTAAAATGGCGGCTAAATCTCCCGCTTTTTCAATGGCGGGCCCAGCCGTGATTTTAATGTTCACCCCCATCTCATTAGCGAGAACGTGGGCGAGGGTGGTTTTCCCCAAACCGGGAGGACCGTAAAAAAGCACATGCTCCAGCGGTTCATTCCTTTGACGGGCGGCGGTGATGAGGATGGAAAGGTTTTCCCGAATCTGGTCTTGTCCAATGAAATCCTGCAGCCTGACCGGTCTTAAGGCTGGATCTACCGGTTCATCTGGCATGGGATTGGGAGAAATAAATCGCTGGCTGGTATCGCTCATGGGTTCTATTATACCAATCCTTACAAATGGTATCTCGGCATCTCTTTCTCTCTGGAAATGAATAACTTTTTCCTGTCATTGCCAATTCACGTTATAATGGGAAAAATTCCGGGAGGTGGAAATGACCGTAATTATCTCCAACCATCCTCTGGTCCAGCACAAACTTTCCATTCTGAGAAATGTCAATACTGAACCCAAAAAGTTTCGCCAACTGGTCCGGGAACTGGCAGCACTCTTAACTTATGAAGCAACCAGTGATCTGGCAACGATGCCGGTAGACGTTCAGACGCCTCTGGCGATTGCCCATTGTCGTGAACTCAAAGAAAAAATTGGGCTGGTGCCTATTCTGAGGGCGGGACTGGGTATGGTAGAAGGCGTTTGGGAACTCATGCCTTCTTCAGAAGTCTGGCATATTGGAGTGTATCGGGATGAGAAGACGTTGAAACCTGTCCAGTACTACAACAAACTCCCCGTGGAGCCCCGCGTTCAGGTATGCCTGATTCTGGATCCCATGCTGGCAACCGGTGGATCGGCAGTGGCAACTGCAGATATTTTGAAAACCTGGGGGGTGAAGAAAATCAAATTTGTTGGCTTGATAGGCGCTCCTGAAGGAATTGCTTTGATGGAGAAACATCACCCTGATGTTCCCATTCACCTTGCGGCAATTGATGATCATTTGAACGAAAAAGGGTATATCGTCCCTGGATTAGGGGACGCAGGCGATCGCCAGTTTGGCACTGGATAAAAATAACCGCTCGAAAGAGCGGTTTATTTTTGCACGGGAAACTCTGATTAGCGCTTTATCCGCCAATCTGTATCATACAGCGGGTAAAAGTACGTTGATTTTGTTGGAGAGTGTGTCCCTCGGGTTTTAATTGAACCGCTTGCTGAAGCAAAGGGAGAATGTCTTCTCCTTTCCGCAGAGCGGGCAACAGGGGTATCTCCAAATCGCTCAGCAGACATGGACGCAGGTTGCCATCGGCGGTCAGGCGTAGCCGGTTGCATTCTCCGCAAAAATGCTCACTGATGGGGGAGATGAAACCAATTTTGCCCTGCCCCCCTTCAATGGAAAATACCCGTGCCGGGCCATTGCCCGATTTCTCCTGAACAGGTTTTAGGTTCAGCACAGCAAGCCGTTGTTTAATTTCCGACAGGGCAACAAAAATCTGATTGATGGGTGGGAAGCCATCATCCCATGCTTCCTGGTTGTTTACAGGCATCATCTCAATGAAACGCACATGCCATGGATGTTCCAGTGTCAGGCTGGCAAGATCACTCAGTTCGTCATCGTTTACCCCGCGCATGACGACGGTATTTAATTTGATGGGGTTTAGCCCGGCCTTTTCAGCGGCTAAAATTCCTCGCCAGACCTGCTCAAATGAGCCCCCGCGGGTGATGCGGCTGAATCGATCCGGTTTTAAGGTATCCAGACTGATATTAATACGCTTTAAACCGGCTTCTTTGAGTTCTTGAGCAAATCGTTCCAGCAGGAGTCCATTGGTGGTCATGCTGATATCGTGAATGCCGGGAACACTGGCGATCATCCGAACCAGTTCGGTGATTCCCATTCGTGCCAGTGGTTCTCCGCCTGTAAGACGGATAGCAGTGATGCCTTGCTCAGCGGCAACTTTGACGACTTCAAGGATTTCCTCATAGCGCATGATAGTGTCATGTGATGACAGCGGAATGCCCTGAGGAGGCATACAGTACACACAACGCAGATTGCATCGGTCTGTAACCGAAATACGCAGGTACCTGATGGTTCTGCCAAGGGGATCGGTGAGCATATGTCTGACAGCATTTTATCACGAAAAGGTTTGAAAACCTATAAGGAGAAGTCTGGTACAATTTGCCCCATGAGCATTAAACAGAGAAGCCTTTTTATTGGGTTATCCATCTTTATTGGTGTGATCATCCTTGGGGTTGTTGTATGGAATTTGCCAGGAGTTCGTGTACGTTATGGCTGGCGTTTTGATTTTGCCCGTGCCTATGTGCGGGGGGTCATTAATCCGGTCAAACCTCTTCCCACTCCTCGGATTGTCCAGGCTGCTTCGAATCCGACTGCTACCCCTCAATGGACTTCCACACCCTCTATGGGGTCTCAGGCATTCGTAACTCCTTCAACGGTTTCTCTTACGCCATCTCCAACCATCACCCCGACCCCAACACCGATTCCTCCACAGGTTCTCTTGCCAGAGCCTGAATATGAGAAGCAGGATATTAACAATTGTGGTCCTGCTACTCTGGCAATGGCTTTGAAGTTCTTTGGTTGGAAAGGGACTCAGGCAGACATTGCCAGCGAAGTGAAACCCATGCGGGATGACCGCAATGTGAATGTGGAGGAACTGGCTCTTTATACCCTTCACAATGTAGGCTGGTTACGGCTTCAATACCGTGTAGGAGGGAGTATTGATCGTCTCCGCCAGTTCATTGCTGCGGGCATTCCCGTGATGATAGAAGAGACCTTCATGATGGAGGAGAGTTACTGGCCCAATGATGATCGCTGGGCTGGACATTACCTGTTATTGACGGGTTATGATGATCAACAACAAATTTTTATTGCGCAAGATTCTTTTGTCAGCCCTAATATAAAAGTTGCGTACGCTGATCTGGATAAAAACTGGCAAGCCTTTAATCGCGTCTATATTGTGCTGTATTATCCTGAGCAGGAGGAAACGGTCAAAGAAATTTTGGGTGAGGATTGGGATCTGGATAAAAACCGGATGAACGCGCTGAAACAGGCAGAGCGTGAAACCCGTCAGGATCCATCCAATGCGTTTGCCTGGTTCAATCTAGGGACGAATCTGGTTTACTTTGACCGGTACCATGAAGCCGCTCAGGCATATGATCAGGCACGCAAAATTGGTTTGCCCCAACGCATGTTGCGTTATCAGTTTGGTCCATTTATGGCTTATTTTCACGACTTTCGTCTGGACGAATTAATGACTTTGACCGAATATGCTTTGAAAATTACTCCTAATTCGGAAGAAGCCATGTTATGGCGAGGTTGGGGGCTGTATCGCTTGGGAAAACGGGAAGAAGCCTATAAAATGTTCTTAAAAGCCCTGGGAGAGCACCCGGGGTATGCGGATGCAGAGTACGCCATCCAGTACATCACCCAAAACTAGAGCAGATTGCCTGAAGGAGGGAATGTGTCTTATCAAGGGTCAGGAGAGTCATCCGAAGAGAATCCCATTTCGCCCAATGTGCTGAGAGCCTTCGAAACGCTACAGGATTTTCTAGAGGAAGATGGCTGGCATCCTCGTCGGATTGAAGGAAAATTCTCCTTCACCATGGGCTACACGGGAGAAAATGGAGATTTGCGCTGTTTTATCACCATTGTCCCGGATGTGGAAGAATTACTGTTTTATGCCGTTGCTCCAGTTCGGGTTCCAGAAGCGGTAAGACCCTCTGTCGCAGAATTTATTACCCGCGCAAATTACGGAATGCGTATTGGAAACTTTGAAATGGATTTTGCCGATGGAGAGGTACGCTATAAAAGCAGTTTGAATTTCATGGAAGAAGAACTTACGGCTGGCTATATTCGCAACGCCATTTACCCCGCCGTGCGCACCATGGATCGCTACCTTTTAGGCATTCTAAGAGTCAGTTTTGGTGGGGTGACGCCATTTGAAGCCATTGAAGAAATTGAGCGTCCTGCCGGTAAACCCGAGTTATGATTTCGCTTACTTCTGAACAAACCCGCGTTGTTAATTTACCTCTTTGCCGTGCTTTCATTGAGGGACCTGCAGGCAGCGGGAAAACCACTGCAGCGATAGAACGATTGAATGCCTTATTGCAATCGGGTGTGCCTGGACATACCATCATGATCATGGTTCCCCAGCGGACACTGGGTATTCCCTATTATCGGGCTTTGCACCAATTTCAGGGGAATGGCAGTGAGGTCACCGTTTCCACATTCAGCGGGCTGGCTCAACGGATGGTGGGCTTGTTCTGGCCCCTGATCGCCAGGGATGCCGGTTTTGCTCATCCAGAGCAATCACCTACATTCTTGACGCTTGAAAACGCTCAATATTTTATGGCTTCTCTGGTTCGTCCGCTTCTGGATCAGGGCTTTTTCCAGACAGTGAAAGTAGAGCGGGCGCGTTTGTACAGCCAGATTTTGGATAATCTCAATAAGGCTGCGCTGGCAGGTTTTCCCCATACAGAAATTGCAGAACGCCTCAAATCTTCCTGGAGTGGTGCCCCTGAACAATTGCACGTTTATGATGATGTTCAGGTTTGCGTTAATCAATTTCGAGAATACTGTCTTCAGCATAACCTGCTGGATTTTTCACTGCAAATTGAAGTGTTTTCCAGATATTTGTGGAAGACACTTCTGTGTCGGGAATACCTTCTGGCTTCATATCGCCACTGGATTGTGGACAATGTCGAGGAAGATATCCCTCTGGCACATGATTTTCTGCTGGAAGTGCTTCCTCAGGCAGACTCTGCTCTGGTGATTATGGATACAGATGCCGGTTTTCGCATTTTTCTGGGCGCGGACCCGGAAAGCGCCGCGCGACTGGCATCCGTTTGCGATACGGATGTCCGCTTTGAGCAATATTCTGCCGCTCCTCAGGTGATGCGTGATCTGGCAATTCACATGAGGGACTCGGTAGAGCGTAAAGAATCCCGTCATCCGGTAGTCCGAGCTTCTTTCTCGAATTTCAGGGAAGTGGTCGAACCGCCTGAAAAATCTCTGCGGTTTTTCCCTCAAATGCTGGACTGGACAGTAGAAAAAGTTGTAACTTTGGTGAATCAGGGGGTTCCACCAGGAGAAATTGCCATTTTAGCGCCTATCTTATCTGATGCGCTGCGTTTTTCGCTTGCTGACAGGCTGGAAAGGCATCAAATTCCTTATCGGACTCATCGTCCCTCGCGGGCATTGAATGACGAACCTGCTGCACAGTGTCTGTTGACTCTTGCCAGGTTAGCCCATCCTCACTGGGAGATGCTTCCGGAAAAGCAGGATTTGCAGAAAGCGCTTCTTCTGGCGATTGAAGATTTGGATTGGGCGCGCGCTCACTTGCTGATAGAAGTCTGTTACCGGAGACAAAACGGCATCATGACTTTACAGCCCTTTGGAGAGAAAATCCAGATGGACATGCGAGAACGCATTACCCATCGCATTGCAGAGCGCTATCAGATTCTTTTTGAGTGGTTGCAGGCATATGCAGAACATCCGGTAAACGAACTGGACTTTTTCTTCAGCCGGTTATTCGATGAGGTTTTATCACGCCCCGGGTTTGGCTTTCACACTCGCCTGGATGCTGCCCAGGTGACCGCTAATCTTATCGAATCCGTCCAGAAGTTCCGCCGGGCTGTGCAGCATCGCCTCGGAGATATGCCTCTGGGCAAAGAATACCTGTTGCTGGTTCAGGAGGGTGTAATCTCCGCCCTGTACTTGATGAACTGGCAGCCCTCCGAGCAAAACGCAGTGTTTATTGCACCCGCTCATACTTTTTTGATGAACAATTACATTGTGGACTATCAGTTCTGGCTGGATATTGGGGCGAAAACATGGTACGAACGCATTTTCCAGCCCTTAACCCATCCGATTGTGTTGAGCCGGCGCTGGGAACCTGCAAGAAAATGGACTGCGGAAGAAGAAATCAAACTCAATCGCAATTCCCTGTACCGTATCTCGCTCGGGTTGTTGCGGCGTTGCCGGAAAAAGGTATTCATCGCTTACAGTGATTTAAACGAAGCCGGTTTTGAGCAGCGCGGATTACTCCTCAAGGCGCTCTTCCGGGTCCTCATTAACGGAGGTCGGCGTGACTGAAGTTCGTCTGCGCCTCAGTCAACAGTCCATCCTGAATTATCAGGGGGGATGGATGGGGATTTCCGCCGTGCCTGGTGCGGGGAAAACTTTTACCCTTTCCCGTCTGGCTGCAAACCTGATCCTCAGTGGCGGCTTGGATGATGATCAGGAAGTTCTGATAGTTACCCTGGTGAATGCCGCTGTAGATAACTTTGCCAGCCGGATTGCCTCGTTCATTCATGAGGCTGGGGCTATTCCCGGGATGGGTTACACTGTGCGCACACTTCACGGTCTGGCGAATGACATTGTCCGGGAATGCCCCGAGCTGGCGGGTTTGTCTGAAAATTACCGTATTCTCGATGAGGGTGAATCGGAACGGATCCTGATGGAAATTGCACGCCTCTGGATTCGTAGTCACATGGACTGGGTCGAGGGATATCTGAAGCCCGATTTAAGCCCTCGCGATGTGGAACAGGTGATGCGGGAGCATGTTTTTGGCCTGATTTCGAATTTAGCCCGTAATGCCATTCGTTATTGTAAAGACCAGGGTATCACCCCCCAGCGTTTGCGTACCGAACTGGACAGGTTGCCCATGCCGTTAGCGCTGGCAGAGGTGGCTTGCGAGTTATATACGGAATACCAGAAAGCCCTTCAATATCGTGTAGCGGTTGATTTTGATGACCTGATTTATCTGGCGTATTCCATTCTTGAGCAAGATGAAGTCTTTCTGGAGCAACTGCGTTACCGCTGGCCCTATATTCTGGAGGATGAAGCCCAGGATTCCAGCCGTTTACAGGAAGAGATTCTCAAAAAACTGGCGGGAAGCCCGGGAAACTGGGTCAGGGTAGGCGACCCTAACCAGGCAATCTATGAAACCTTTACTACTGCCAGTCCGGAATTCCTGAAATCTTTCCGAAAACTCCCGGGAGTAATTCCACGAGAATTGCCAGAGTCAGGACGTTCTTCGCCTGATATTATTCGCCTGGCGAATCTGTTGATTTGCTGGTCACAAACCCTGGATGAGGAAGATGTCCTCAAAAATGGTCTGGATCTACCCCTGATTCAACCTACTCAGCCGGATGATCCCAAGCCCAATCCCCCGGATGTTCCACGAGGAATTACACTTTTCATGAAGGAGTTAGAAGACCAGCAAGAATTTGAGATAGTTGTGAAATCCCTCAAAAGATGGCTCGAAGATGAAAACAATCAGAATCGTACGGTGGCTGTGCTTGTACCACGCAATCAAAGAGCCATGGATTTTGTTGAATTCCTCAACAGATACCAGATTCCGGTGGTAGATACCTTGCTAAAAACCACCACTCAGACACGCTCAGCCGCGAGGGTGTTGAAAAAGGTATTGGAGTGGTTGGCTTCACCAACCAGTGCTATAAAATTGAGTGAGTTGTACAAAACCTGGAGATCCGCCCGTGCCATCACAGCGGATGAAAAACCCACGATTGAACGAGTGGCAAAATGGATTCAGCGCCAGTCCCTGCTGGAAAAGTGGTTATTTCCTTTCCCCGGGGAAGACCCTCTGGACGATGAAAAACTGCTCAGTACGGATCCCACTCTGGTTGAGGAATGCAGTCATTTCCGGGAATTGCTTCGCCGATGGAGCATGGCAGTGGTATTGCCCATTGACCAGTTGATTCTAACCCTTGCGCAGGACCTGTTCACCGCACCGGCTGATCTGGCTGTTGCCCATAAACTTGCCGGGGCTCTGGATATTTTGAAATCGATGAACCCGGGCTGGCAGTTGAAGGATTATGTGGATGAACTGGATAAAATTGTGAAAAATGAGCGCCGTTTTGCCGGCTTCAGCAAGGATGACTTAAACTTCAACCCGGATGATTACAAAGGCAAGGTGGTTGTTGCCACCATGCATAAAGCCAAAGGATTGGAGTGGGATCGGGTTTACCTGATGTCAGTGAACAATTATGATTTTCCTGCCGGCGATCCGGAGGATACCTATATTGCCGAAGACTGGTTTATCCGTGACCACCTTAATTTAACGGCGGAGTTATTGGAACAGTTGCGCATTCTTTTCTCCCGTGATGAGTATGAATGGTATCACGAAGGAATTGCTACCCTCCGTGCCCGCCGGGATTATGCCAGAGAGCGATTACGGCTTCTTTACGTTGGTATTACCCGGGCTCGTCAGGAACTGGTGATTACCTGGAACACGGGCAGGAAAGGGCGGTACCATGCTGCGCGTGCCTTGATGGCGATGGAAGAGTTGTGGAGGCAAAATGCTCAACCAACCTGTTAAGCGTTTGGCAGACCAACAATCGTTTGTTTTCAGTCAGCACAGTTTGCAGGACTATGCCGATTGCCCGCGCCGGTTCTGGCTTCGGTATTTAGAGCAACTTGCCTGGCCTGCCCCGCCTGTGGAGCCGCTGGAAGAGTATGAGAGGCATCGCTTGCTGGGCGAGCAGTTTCATCGGCTGGCACAACAGGCACTGGTGGGCTTAGACCTGGCGCTTCTGGAAAAGGTTGCCGGGAGCGATCCCCTTTTGTATACGTGGTGGAATAACTTTGTGCAACTGTACCCGTCACTGAATGTAGGCCAGGTGAAAAAAGTAGAGTTTGCCCTCAGTCTTCCGATCAGACAATACCGCCTCTTTGCCCGCTTTGATTTCATTCAAATGAAAACCGATCCATTGCGCTGGATCATTTGGGATTGGAAGACTGGAGAGAAAGTTCCCAAAGTCATTCATCTGTCACAGCGCTGGCAAACACGCGTGTATCGCTATGTGCTTGTGGAAGCCGGTAAAAATATTTTTGGAACGGAATCTCCGAGACCTCAAGATGTGGAGATGATTTACTGGTTTGCTGGTGCTCCAGAAAAAAGTGTGCATTTGCCGTATTCTCAAGAACAGTTTGAAAAGGACAGGCAAGACATCCTTCAATTGATTGATTGGATTGAACAGGATGATGTCTTTCCTCCCACCACTGAAGAAAAGCGTTGTCGTTTCTGTGTGTATCGTTCCCTGTGTGATCGCGGTTTAGCAGGGAATTTTCTGGACTGGGAAGAAGACGAAGAAGAATCGCAAACCTTATCCTTTGATTTTGATCAGGTTGCAGAAATCCATTTCTAAGATATTTGTACAGGGTTTGTATAGAGCGTATCTTCTCGAATAGCCGTGGATGACGTAGAATCTTCATATGAAGAAACTGCGAATTTTATGGCTTTTGCCGGTCATTCTTGTTCTGTTCATTGGCAGTTTTGTCATTTGGGGGTCCACGCCTGCGCAGCCTGTGCCAGAAGCGATGAATGCACTCCAGTCTGATCAACAGGTTTCTGTATCTGAGTCATCTTGGTTGGTTTTCACCCCGCTTTTGAGGGAACCGGATACGGGTTTGATTTTCTACCCCGGCGGCAGAGTAGATCCCCGATCCTATGCGCCGCTTGCGCGGAGTATTTCCGGGAAAGGCTACCTGGTGGTGATTCCCTCCATGCCTTTAAATCTGGCGGTTTTTGATCCGGACGTTGCCCTGGATGTGATTCGGGCTTATCCAGATGTAAAGCATTGGGTGGTTGGCGGACATTCTCTGGGTGGTGCCATGGCGGCTCATTTCATCAAGCAACACCCGGATAAAGTTGAAGGGCTGATTTTACTGGCATCGTACCCGGCAAACAGCGATAACCTGCGGGAAATATCATCTCTCAAAGTTCTCTCCATATATGCTTCTCAGGATGGACTTGCCACACCTGAAAAAGTACTGGCATCTCGCCCTCTTTTACCGGCAGATACCCTCTGGGTGGAAATTGCCGGAGGGAACCATGCTCAGTTTGGCTGGTATGGTGATCAGAATGGCGATCTTCCCGCACAGATTTCTCGCGAACAGCAGCAAGAACAGGTGGTGTCAGCCATCCTTGAGTTTTTAACCCGTATGAAAGAGGGGGATTTATGAAGCGGATTTCTGGGATATTGAGGGTTATTGGGGTGATTTTGTTGCTTTTGCTGGCAGGACTGCTGGTTGTCCCATTGATCTTGCCTGTACCCCCTTTGCAGGACATCCGGAATGTAAATGAATTAAAAGACCCAGACAGCCAGTTCATCCAGATCCAGGGTATTCAGGTCCACTACAAGAAGTACGGTGCCGGTGAACCCGCGATCATTTTGCTTCATGGGTTTGGCGCCAGTACGTTTTCCTGGCGGGAGGTGGTGGAACCACTTTCTGTTCATGGTACGGTCATTGCTTACGACCGCCCCGCCTTTGGGTTGACCAGCCGTCCTATGCCCAAAGACTGGCAGGGTATAAATCCGTACAGCGTTGAAGGCAATATTTCTCTTTTGGTTGGATTAATGGATCGTCTTGGAGTCAATCAGGCAATCCTGATTGGAAACTCAGCGGGGGGCAGGCTGGCAATGCAGATGGCTCTGGCTCATCCCGAACGAGTTTCTGGGTTAATTCTGGTAGATGCCGCTATTTATCAGGGTGGAGGAGTTCAGTCATCATTCATTCGTGCCCTCATGAACACTCCTCAATTGAACCGCATTGGACCTTATTTGTTGAGATCTGCTTTTGCAGGCGAGCAGGGACAATCCCTGATTTCAATGGCTTGGCACGATCCTTCGAAATTAACCCCAGAAGTAATAGAAGGATATCGCAAACCTCTTCATATGGAAAACTGGGATCGCGCCTTGTGGGAGTTTACCAAAGCAGGCAGCGGTAGTGAAGATCTCTCCCTCCGTTTTGCTGAATTGACCATGCCGGTACTCGTCGTGACCGGGGATGATGATCGTATCGTACCCACATCGCTCAGCCTGAAACTGGCTGAGGAAATTCCTCAGGCGCAACTGGTAGTTTTTTCAAATTGTGGCCATGTTCCACAGGAAGAATGCCCTGATCAGTTTTTGAAAGCAGTTGAAGAATTTCTTGGCAGG
>OGCI01002296.1_pt1 | contig 13095 bp, 28 predicted proteins | sample 1570021 | NCBI WGS metagenome assembly OGCI01 (sample SAMN06264664, study PRJEB24512) | hot springs metagenome | isolation source: Hot spring water | place: South Africa: Tshipise | collected 2015-06-21
CCGCACATGGATCATGGGCGGAGGCGGGGTCAGCTCTCGAATAATCAGTGATCGTGCGGGTACAAGGATTTTTTTAGGCAGCATTGTATGAGCCTCCTAGACCTGTGGTTAAGAAAGTCCCATCGCTCAAGGCTTCCGGGGTGGCGCTTACGTCATAGGTAACCACCACAACGCGGTAGTTACCTGCTCCCAGCACCATCGAGCCGTCGGAAAGGTTTTCGGTGCCCACGTCCAGCACCATCACCACCGGGCGGTAGTTACCTGCTCCCAGCACCATGGAGCCGTCGGAAAGGTTTTCGGTGCCCACGTCCAGCACCATCACCACCGGGCGGTAGTTACCTGCTCCCAGCACCATCGAGCCGTCGGAGAGGTTTTCGGTGCCCACGTCCAGCACCATCACCACCGGGCGGTAGTTGCCTGCTCCCAGCACCATGCTGGATGTGGCTATTAGGTCATCAGTAGGCAAATGAACTGGGTACATCTCCGACCGCACATTCAACCCGTCCCCCTCAGCCTGCCACTGGTAGCCCAGGGGGGCCAGGATGTCCAGGGTTTTGGGTGTGCTGTAGCTTTCAATGTGGTGCTCTATTGCGTAAAGCTGCCGCTGCACCCGCATCTTTAGGCTTTTGCGGTCAGGGGTCAGGTATAGCAGCAGTACGTCGCTGTCTGGGACAAAGTAGTTCACCTCGGCATCGTTGATCAGCACCGGGTCTACTCCGACAAAGGGGCCACGGTAGACGAAATCTCCCAGCAGGGCATCCCATTGGCGGATGAAAATCTGCCCTTCGCGCTCATAGGCAAACACATGCCGGGCGCTCTGGTCGAAAGCCAGGGCCAGGTGCCGGCATTCTTTGATGGGGTGGGCAATCGGCGGTATAGCCACCTGTTCCCATCCGGTCGGGGTTTCCCCGTACAGCTCGGCTTGCTTGGTTTTTTTGTTCAATATAGCGGCCCAGTTGCGGCCAAATAGGGTCTGGTAGCTACCATCCCCCGTAATCCCCATCTGCTGGGGGCCAGCGGCTTTAGCTACCTCTGGCACTCGGTATTTGCCGCGTTTGTACGACTGCGCCTTGGCGTTCAGCATCCTATCTCCGCACCAAAACCCAGCCCGACAACCCCACCACACCCAGTCCCAGCACAGCCTGGGTCATCTCGCATTTGCGGCACCCCTTGCCTTGTTGCAGGTACCACAGCGATTTGCCCAGGCTGTACAGTCCGACAGCTCCAGCAAAGACGGCTAGGGTCTTGGTTTTGAGGCTCGAGTTCATCGTCCATAGATTTGATAGGTGGCGGGCTGGCCGTCCAGCGGGAGGATTACCACCTGCTGCACCACCGAGGTAATCGGGATGGACACCCCAGGCGGTACGGTGTGTTCTGGGCTTTCTCCCCCAGGGCAGATCAGGCGCACCTTGAACGGATTATCGCCCAGGTTGGCATAGAAGCCGCCGTAGATCAGCCGCTTGCCCTGGGGGTGTTTAGTCTCGACAACCGTTTGCTGCGTGACGGTCTTCTCCCAGACCATGGGGGGCTGGATCATCTTGCGCCGGGTGATGCCGGCGTTGGGGTCGTCCACGAACTCGCCGTATTCGGCGATCAGGACACCGCGTATATGGGCCACATCCGCGTTGGTTTGGGCCTGGCCCTTGACCAGCTCCACCAGTTGGCCGCACACAAACTTGAAGACGTTATCGAGCCGTTGGGTCAGCTCGGTAAGATTTGGAAACATCAGGGCCTCCCCAGGTTGCTGCGGTCTATACGCTCCAGGATTTGGACAACCCGCTCGAGCACTACCGCTTGCTGCGCTTGGGCCATTGATACCTGATCAATCTTGCGGTTTTGTTCGGGCATCCAGACAATCAGGATGTAGGCCACCAGGGCTAGAGCGCCGACCCGCTCGAGGGCCTTCACCAGCAAGTCCAGGTAGCTCAGCATCCGTTTATCCTCACTTCCCTCCACAACCGCACCCGCTTGCCTCGGTTTTGGTTTTAGTCAGGAGCTTGCCGGCCAGGAACACGAGCGCGGCAAAGGCTGTAGCGCCAGCAGCCAGTAAGAAGCCAGCTTTGAAGTCGTTCATGGATTCACCCCTTGCCGTTTAAGATTGGCTACCGCCGCTTCTACCAATAGGCGGGCATCGCTCGGGCCTGCGATCTTGCTGGTTGCGTGCAGGGCTTCGGCCAGGCGCTCAGCCTTTAGGGCCTCAATTGCAGCGGGCGGTAGCTGGTTGCTGTTGTGGTCTCGCATGACTTCCTGAAGGTCAGCTCTGTATTTTTGTCCGGCTGCCAGCACAGCTCGTTCGGCGCGCTTGAGGCGCAGCTCCTCGATGCGGTCAAGGATGAACTGCTTGATGTTCTCGCGGAAAGGCCGCAAAAAGGGCACCACCCGCAGCAGGGTATCGGTCAGCCAGGCCACCACTAAGGCCGGGATGGCTCCGTTCGCAAAAACAAACAGGGTATCCAGGGTGGTGGACAACAGGGTCAGCAGCAATTGTTGTACGTCAAAGGGCAGCATGGTTAGCTCTCCGTGGGCACAGTCCACATCTCACTTTGATCCAGGATGCCTTTCTCGATGTCGGTTAGGGGGGCCTCCACGCCAACCGGGATATCCCTCTCACCGGCCCGCCATTCCTGATAGCCGGGCATCACTGCTGGTTGAACGGGTTGGGTAGTGTCGGGCTGGGGCTGGGTGGACTGGAAGTAGGTGTAGCCCAGGTAGCCAGCGGCGCCCAGCAGCACCCCTCCAAGAATCCAAAGCAAGGTTTTTTCGTTCATGTGATCTCCTTTCTAGGCCACGGCGTAGGGTTGCACTGCGCTGTAGTTGCCGCTGGCCAGCAGTTGGCTGGCCCGCTCGTGGCCGGCATAGGCGTTAGCCGCCTGGGGGGTGTAGTCCACCCCGTAGCGGGTTTTCAGTTCTCTCACCATCCCCCGGTATTGCACCTCCAGCTCGACCAGGCGGGCCTCGTAGGGCCTGCGCTGGGTGGCCTGCCATTCTCTGAGCTGTTGTTCGGCCCAGGGGATGGCCTCATCGGTGAGGATATGCCAGGGGTTGCGGTCGTCCTCGGGGTTGCCCGAGGTGCCCTTGTAGTAGCCGTTCCGAATGGGTTGCTCCATCTTGCATCCGGGCATCACGTCGTTTCTGCAAGGAGCGTCCCACCAGAACCGGCCACAGCGGTTCCACACCTGCTCTTCGCACTTGTTGATCAGGGTGCCGAAGCGCCCCGAGTTGCGCTGCTGGTTGATGTACTGCTGGCGGAAGTCCTCCAGGGGGGCACGGTTGGCGTTGACCTTATCAATCTCGGCCAACTGAAGCATTTGCAGGTTCTCCACCGCCGCAATCCGGTCTATAAAGCCACGGATTTCGGCCTGGCGCAGGCGCTCGGCCTCTTCGGCTTGTTGCCGCTGGATTTCCGCCAGCACATCGGCAAGGGTGGCGTTGGCGTTGACGGGGCTCCCTGGGCCATCCGGGGCTGGCAGCGCCACCGGGGCCGGTGTCACCCGCACCGGCCTGGGCTCAGCCTTTGCGGCCTCCTGGGAGCGCCGCACAAGGTAGTACCCTCCACCGGCCAGGGCGGCCAGCACGGCCACCGAACCCAGGGTGAGGGCGACGGTCTGGCCGGTGTTCATACCACCACCGTCCCGTGGTAGCGGAAGCCGTCGCCCTGCTCGAGGTGGTGCAGGTCAAGCTGGACTTGCTGGTACCGTATCCGGGCGTCGGTCACTCCAGTCTGCACCGTTACCACCGGGGCCGGCTGGGGCCTGCGCTGACGCCGCAGCAGGGCATAAGTTCCCCCCGCCACCGCAAGCACGGCCAGCCCTCCCAAAAACACTTTCTGCCCGGTCGTCATGGTTTACCGTCCCAGCATCTTGTAGGCCACAAAGCCCACGGTGATGATGCCCAGGCCCGCTACCAGCATCATCTGTTTGGTTTTTTCAGCCTCGAGCCGGGCCTGCTCGGTGGCCTGGCGGTGGCGCTCGATCTCGAGCTTGGCCTGGGCCTCCGCAGCTTCGGCCTGTTCTTTCCGCACATCGCGGTTGACGATGCCATCCACAAAGTTGATGATTCCGGCTGCTAAGTCCATGGGAACCCTTCTAGCCCTTGAGCTGCTGCTCGGCCATGCGCGAGAGCATGGGGCCGTCCAGCACCCTTATGGGGGTATCAATCACCGGCAGGTTGAAGATGTTTTCGGCGTCGGCTGCCCAGTAAATGCGGCTGTTGGAGCGCACCCGGATGGTCAGGATGAACTCCGGGGCCAGGAAGACGTCCTTGCCGGTGCCCAGGGTGGGGGCGGTGAGCCGGTTGGTCTGGTCGGCGGAGTGCAGCGAGCGCAGGCTGGTGTTGAAAAAGACCGCACTGCTGCCATCGGAGCCGCTGGGCACCTCGGCGGCAATTTGCAGCTCGCCGTCGCCGGGCAGGTAGAGCACCCGGGCCTTGTTGGCAGCCGGTACGATGTTGCCCTGCAATACCACCACGCCGGTCTGCCAGTTGACCGAGAGCACATTGGTCTCTTGCCAGGTGTCCCCGTTGTCGTCGGACAAAAAGCCTGCAATGTCCTGGTGGGCCGAGGTGGGAAAGGCCGGGTTGTTGCGCTGGCTCTGCACCAGGCGGATGCCCTGGGCGCCCAGGTCAATCTGCACGTTGCCCCCCACCAGGGTCAGCGCACCCTGGGTCTCGTACACCGCCTTGATGTAGGCCTGGAGGGGTGCCCCCCGGCGCAATACCATGGCGATATTGCGGGGCACTTCCAGCTTGGCCACCGTGGACATGATGCCCAGGGTTTGCTGGCCGGGCTGGAAGCTCTCGGCGGTCAGGGCACGGGTGCGGGGATTACCTACGATCTCGTAGGGCAGCATTAGCGCACCCCCGAGAACTCACCGGGCTTGCCCTCCAGCGTACCGAACTCCACATAGCTCTTAGTCCAGTCCACCTGGTCGGGGCCTTGCACCGAGATGATGAATTGGTAGTCCTGCATCAGCACCAGGCCCGGCCCCACGTTCAGATCAACCTGCCCTGCGATCTGATCCACGTACTCCGCCGATTTCTGCTGGTTGAGGGAGACTTCCCGCCAGATCGAAAAGGGCAGGGTGCGGTAGCGCTTGGCAGTCTCCCAGCCCGGCCCCAGCACCGCGATCTCGATCTTGGAGCTGCCGCTGATGCGCTGGCCGTTGGACTTGTTGAGGTCGAGCTTCAGGTCAAAGCCGGTGGTCTTGCCGTTCTTGCCGTTGAACTGGTTGGGGATGACGAACTCGGCCCCACGGGGTACGGTGAACTTGAAGATGGGGGTGGGGACGTTGGCGGCCACCACGTTCTGGGTGAGTTCCACCAGGCTGCCGGATTCACTGCTGATTACGGTTTTCTTTGCCATTTTTTCACTCCTTTACGCTAAGGGTTCAGCGCTTGCACGTTGTCTTGGATGCCGTGGGCCAACAGGGTACCCGCCGAGGCAATGAGGCCCATCCGCACACCCTCGGCGGCAGGGCTATCGCCTTTCACCAGGGCCAAGCTGCCCACAGCGAGTAAAGCCAGCCCGAACCGGGTGGCCTGGCGGCGAAGGTTGAACATCCGCGATATCTCGGGCACCACATCGCGGGTGGGCCGCCCGGTCAGGGGGTCTACCTGGCGAAACACCCCGTTTTCGGTTTCCCAGCCATAGATATCCCGGAACTGGGAAAACAGGGCTTTCTGGCCCAGGGCAGTGCCCACAATGCCCACCGTTGCGCCCAGCGCAGCCACCTGGATGCGCGGGTTTTTGATGGTGCGGATGACTTCGTTGCCGGTTTGCTTCAGATCACTCATGCTTGCCTCCAGGCTCCAATCCTCTCCAGGTAGCGGCTGCCGTCGGGGGCCAACCGGGCCACCACCCCGCGCCCGGTGAGCCGGTCGTAGACCGCATACTCACCTGGTGTTTTGGTTTGCGGGTTGGGGTATTTGAAGGTACCGGGGTCGGGAATCTCCGGCCAGGTCTGCATAATCCGTTCTCGCTGGCGCTGCTCGCCCATCGGGAATATAGCCACCCGTGTGGCCTGCTTATAGGCGGCGGAGTCCACCGTATCGTCGCTGGTCGAGCCGAAAACCGGCGTGACCTTGATGATGTCCACCCCGTACTTGCGGCCCTCGGCCTCTACCCGCTTCATACCAGGCGGCATGTGGTTCTTGGCCAGGTAGTTTTGGGCTTCGTCCACGGTAATACGCACGATGCAGTAGCGGGTCTCAAACTGGCCCAGCGACATGCAGGCTTGCCCCAGTGCGTCCATGAACTCGTAGACCCCATCGCCGGGGGCCACCTCGAAGTGCACAGAGCGCTGGGCTTTGATCAGGCGGGCCAGCTTGGCCGGGTCGTAGCGCTTGGCCAGTTGTTCGGCTCCCAGGTAGTACCGGTGGGTATAGAACTCGGAGAGCTGCCTCGAGGCATTCACGCAAACATCGAACACACAGCGCCCTTTACCGGCCTGGATCACCTCGTGCAGATAGGTGGTCTTCCCCGACCCAGAGGCCCCGGTGATAAACATGTTGAAGGCCTGCCGGCTCATGCGGCCCCCTTCCAGATGTAGCGCTCCACCAGTTGCATGACATGCCAGGGCAGCATGTGCTCGCTGCCCACGCGGTCGTAGCCTTGGAACTTCACCCAGACCTGGCCCGGCCCGAAGGGTTCTATGGTGCCGCCAAGCTGGTCGAAGATGTGCCGCGCCCTGGCCACCCGCTCGGCCTGGGCGGTGAGCATGGCGGTGGTGGGGCCGTTGGCGCGGATTTCGCTGGCGGTCATGTGCGCCTCCAGGCCGGGGGTTCTTGCATTTTGTTGGCGGCAAAAAAAGCCACGGGGTCTGTGAAGTATTCCTTGACGGCGGCCAGGTCAGTTCCGGGCCAGTAACCCCAATCGGTGGTGCCATCCTTACGCCGGGGAGGGCGTTTGACCATCACATCGAAGTGCAGGTGGGCGGTATAGGCGTTGTTGTAGCCCTTGCCCACCGTGCCGATGCGCTGGCCGGCCTCCACCCGCTGGCCAACGCTTACCCGCACGTCGCGCAGGTGCATGTAGCGGGCGTAGTAGTTACCGTGCTGAATCACCACCCCGTTGCCCCAGGAGCGCCCTGGCAGTAGTCCCGCAAATACCACCGTACCGGCCTCGATGGCATGGACGGGTTGCCCCAGGTCGGAGTCCATTCCGTCTGGATGGTTGAAGTCCACGCCGGTGTGCCAGTGCCCTGGCGGCACCAGCCAGCGGCCCCCAGCGCCCTTGATCCCCAGGAAATAGTTGGGGTCGAGGTAGCGCACATCCGGGCGGGGGCGGCGGGGGTTGATGGGGTAGTACATTCGCTGGTTTCTCCTAGGAGACTGAGCGGGCTTCTTGCTTAAGGCCGGATAGGAGGCTGCTAAGATCGCCAATCCCGCCATCACCAGAAACAGCAGGGGCGGTAGGCTGCTCGAGGTCTTCCGGCTTGAACTCGACACCGGGGACGGTGGCCCCTGCAAGGTCGCTGGGAGGGAGTTGTCTATCGGCTGCCGCATACGCACCTTTGGTCATGAAGCTCACTCCGGCCAGCACTGCGAGACCACCGAACAAGCGCACTGCTGGGGGGAGGTTCTGGAGGCCCTGGCCGCCCATCTGGGCAAAAGCACCGGGGAAGTCGAGCATTTCGTCCAGGACGAATACGATCAGCTCGTTGTGTTCGATGTCGCGCACGAACTGCTCGCGCACTGCTGGCGAGAGATCAAGCCCCATCAAAAAGGCCATGATGCGGGCCAACTTGGGGGTGATCTCGGGGTTGGCTTTGGGCACCGGTTTGGTAGGCGGTGCGCTGGGTTTGCTATCACCCGCGATAGCATCCTCCAGCGACATGTTTCGGGCCTCCTCGATGTCGGCCAGGAAATCCGGGTCGAACTCGGGGTGGGGTTCAGCAGGGGCGGTTTCAGCTCCAGGCTGGGTTTCGTTGAGCAGGGTCTCTTCCATAAATCACCGGGTAGGAATGTGGAAAGCTGGAGCTGGGCTAGCCAGAGCTGGCTGGTCTGCCGGTACCCTAGACAGGGTTGGCTGTGGCTGCTCGGGTTTGGCTTTGGCCAGGGCCAGGCCACCCGCGCCGGTGGCCAAAGCTGCGCCCAACATCATGAAAAGGCCGTCGAGGGAGCCGCTGGCCGCTGGCTTGGGCTTTACGCCCGGCTTTACAGCATGGGCTTTCGCTTTCTCGACCCTGGGCTGAATCTGGGGTACTAGGGGGTTTTGCTCGATCAACGAGCGCGTAAAGGGGTCTAGCCCCTCGAACCGTGCGGTGGCCTGGTCAACGTGCTCAACCACCGCACGATTCACTGCAACTTCCCGGTTGGCCTGCACAGGACTGGTTGCTGCCGGTTGGGAAGTGGAGGGTATTGTTTGAGCTTGTATTAACCCGCCCAAAGATAGGTCTACCCGGCCTTGCGCGTTGCGTCTCATTTGACCTTCACCGCTCCTTCGGGGTTGGAGAGGGCCGAGGTGGTCTCCTTGAGCGAGTTGGCGGCATCGCGGCCCGCTGCCCGTATTTGGGCCACCAGGAACACCGAGGCAAAGGTGATGGCAGCAACCCCCAGCACGCTCACCGGCTGATTCACGAAATCGCGCAGGGTGCTACCGGTTGATGGGCCGCTTTTCGGGGGGGTGCTGCTGTTGGTTACGGGCTGCTGGGGCTGACCAGGGGGTGGCGAGGGGGGCCGGAAAACATCCAGGTTGATGCCAAAGTAGGGAGCCGCAAACTTTGCCACCAGGGCGGCGGCGATCCACTGCATTACTAAGACTGGTGGCATTATGCTTTCCTCACTGTGGCCCAAAAATAGAGCGCGTCTTTCTCGAACCACTTGCGGGTTCTAAAAACGCGCTTACCCCCAGAGGTTACGAAGTTGGTTCTTTGTAGGGTGACTTTGAACCCGTTGCGGGATAGGGCCTGCTCGAGCACTGGAATAACGGCTTGATCCCACAAGCCGAAGCTGTTGGCCAGCCGTTGCAACAGCTTGCGGGTAAGGTCATTTTTGGCGGTTAGCTTGAACAGCCGCTCGCCCTCACCGATGTGCTCGTTTTGGCCAATCCGAACCACGCGCTGGTTCAAAGACATGGCCCCCACGCTAGGGCCTGGGGGCCTGAAAATCTAAGGCGAATTGCGTGTGCGGGTTGCTTAAGCAGGTTGCGTGTGCAGTTCGGTCAAGATGCTGTGTGGCAGAGGGTTTAGACTGATTTGCTTATGGGTTGAAACAAAAACTGTACTGACGGCGCTCCAGGGACTCACGGCCTGGCCCAAACCGATAAATCAGGGCCTCGTAGCACCCACCGTTGAGCATCCAGCGCGGGACGCTGATCCAGAACATCTTGCCGTCGAAGTCCGCGTACTTCACCTGTGGATCAGAGCACCACAGGCCATCCGTATAGGCGAAGGGCTGACCGACGTCGCGGCCCCTGGTGGGGATGATTTCAAGGCGCTGCACCCCGTAGCCGGGTACCCGCTGCCAGGGGACTCCAATGCGGTAGGTGTTGCCTGAGGCCTGAACCACAACGCGCCCAGGGTATGGGTGTGCTTTGACAATTCCAAGCACATCCTTCGCCCAATCAAAGTCCTGACACGATGAACCCTGGGCCAGGGCCGGGATCACACCAATCATCAACAACGCCAAAACGATGTTTTTCATCTTACCTCCACGTCCACTAAACAAAGCCTCGCTCTTTTTGGATGGCTTCCCAAAGATATCCCTCGAGCACCTCCATCTCGCTGTCCACGCCATCAAGATCAACCACTTCACCCGACTCTGTGGTGATGCGTAAAACCGTATTTCCTGGCGGCTTTCCAAAAAGCAGGATTATCAGGCCCGCCAAAGCTATCCCTACCGATCCAAGCCACTGGGTATCAAAGGTGAAGTAGCTAGCAAGCGGATCGGTGTAGTAATAAAGACCGGAAAAAACAAGCATGGTGATAAAGGCACCCCAAGGGGTTTTTCCTGGGATAACCTTCATGCCCAAAGAGCAAACCTTGCCCAGGTCTAGGCGGTAAAGATTGAGATCGCCGTTGGCCGCTTTTGATGCCAAGAAAAGCCAGCCGTCCTCAATCTTGGCCTGTATTGAGCGCTTGTCTTGTTGGAAGGTATAGGGTAAGTAGCCACCTGTGGTAGGTTTCGATGTGGGCTGTGACGTTGCCACCAGTTCACCTCCTCGAGCATCCCCAGTATGCCAATAAAGCAAGCGTCGGTTTGCCAAATATAACCGCCTTGCATGTGCAACCTGCAGATGCACCTTGCTTAAGCCATTCAGTCAAAATCCTGTAGGCCACAGCATTTTGACCGACTTGCTAGGTGGGGTTGGCTTCCTGGGTCAGATAGGCTTTGACGTTATCCAGCATGGCCTTGAGCTGCTCGGGGGTGGTGTCGGGGGTAATCTTGCTGCTGAGCTGGTCGAGCAAGTCTACCGTGAGCTGCATCCCCACCCGGCCCTGGGACTCCAGCCACACCTCGAGCTTGCCGATGGCGGCATAGCTGACGCCCGGACAGAACTCGAGGCGCCGAAAACCATACCGGCTACCGAACTGGGCCAGGGCGTAGAGGGTGGGGAACTCGTGGGCCAGATACTCGGCGGCCTCGGATGAGCCGGTGATGACCTCGAGGATGTGCCGGTGTTCGATCTCGGCTGGGCTGAGGGGCTGGCGCTTGGCGCAGACGCGCATACCCAGGCGGTGCGCGAGGGAGCGGTCGTAGGCGGCTTTGCGTCGGGTGGGGTGATTTACCTGATCGTTCATGGCGTTATGCCTGGTGCCTGAGCTACCATCTCATTTAACCTGGTTTGGTTAGACGACGGGTGATCTGCCGATCAAGTTCGGGGTTGGGTTGGCCCAGCTCCAGGTGGGCACTGTGCTCATCAACCCAATCAGAGAGCTGGCCGAGCTGGGCGGGGCTCTGTGTCAGCTCACGCGGCACTTTGCGGCGGCGGGGCTTGGGGGCAGTCTTGGGCATATCTCTACCCATAGTGTACCTCAGCGTCGCACTCTTTACCGCCTCCTAACCACCAGAGCCACCCAGAGGCCTATAGCCAAAACCGCCAACGCAAGCAGTAGCGCCCGTAAGAGCTTGTCGGGAGGCAGCGAAACCAGGGCGACGGTCAGGATGAACAGCCAGCCCAGGGCTATCACGATGCACCCCTTTGGGGTTTCCATATCAAAGAAGCGCCTCGGAGTACTTGCGCTCAAACTCCTTCCAGCGCTTCCAGGCGGTTTGACTGCTGCACACGTAACCCTGCTCGCGCACAATCTGGGCGGCTTTGTTCGAACTATAGCCTTCCAGATATAGGCTCTCCAAAATGTGGTAGGTAAGTAGGTTGTTGCGGATGCGGTAGCCTACTTTTCGCCCTCGTTTTGCCATGCTTCCTCCTTTTCTGCCAGGCTCTCCAGCAGCGCCACCAGTTGCCGGGCTTTGTTCAGGGCCAGGCGATACCCGTTGTGGATGCGGTGTCGGGTGCTGGTGTGCGGCTTGAGACCCGTATACAACCGCAAGCCGATGCGAATGTCCGAAAGCATGTGCCAGGCGGCTCTCTGCTGTTGGGGGGTCATCATAAGGGCCTCTGCTGTTCTATCTATACCGGTTTGCCTAGTTGGTCTTGGCTAGGGTCGCGACCATAGTCAGGAATGTCTAGCCCAGCTGCGCTAGCCAGCCCTGTCTGGCCCAGGTAGCTATTGAGAGCATCTAGAATCGCATAGCGCTCCTGGGTGGGTAGACTTTTGAGCTTCTGCACCCAGCGCTGGGCTTTGCGCCGGATGCGTTGACGATCTATCCAGTCGCGGCCTAGGTAGCGGTAATCATGCAGTTCTTTGGGCTCGGGGTAGTTCATCCAGACGTACTCGGTGGCCGGCCCCTGGCGGGTCTGGGCCGTGAACGAGACCATCCGCCAATCGCTTAGAGCTTGGGCGTACAACTCCGACCAGTAGCCCGAGATCATGACCCTAGCCGGCAATGTCTTGACCAGCTGCAGCATGGTCTGGTGTTGCTCTTCCGTCCACTCAAAGCGGTAGAGCGGAGCGCTGGATTTGCGGGTACTCCGCAGATAGGGCGGATCAAGGTAGATGAAGCAGTGATGATCTAGATTCTTACGGCCATGCTGGAGGGCCACCAACACATCGGCCTCGATCAGTTCGACCACCGGTTCCGGGCTATACTTCCACAGCTCCAAGTAGGCCATTGGATCCCCCCACCGGTGTTTGGATCGGTTTACGGAGACTCCCTGGGTTGTGAGGCCTCCAGAGTCGAAACTGTCTAGGGCCGCGCCATCCAGGTCGAAGGCCAGGGATACCCGAGCCGGTTTTTTGTGCTTGAGGATGGCCCCGCCCCCCAAGCAGCCCTCGATATAGACCTGGTGGGGCGGTATCTGGGAGATCAACCGCTGATATACCCCGTCAGCCCCTTTGCCACCTGGCCAACTCATGAACGGCCTCCCAGGTAGGCCACCCGTCGCACCGGGGCACTGCGTAGCATGTCCAGCAATCCGGTTTCATCCAGCAGGTGGCGGGTAAAGGCTGCCGGGTTGTTGAGCCTACCTCGCTCGCGGGCGTCCATGCCCCTGCGGATTTGCTGGTACAAATGGGCAAAAATGCTCTGCCCCACATCTGCCAACCTGCGCGCCTGCCATAAAATCCAACACCACCCGCCAAACCGTCGGGGGTCGTCGCCCAGGGCTGCCAGGATGGCCCGGGCGGCTCGCTCCACCACCTCACCTATGTCTTTTCGGCTGGCAAACTCCACTTCAAAAAGGGCTTCTACCGTGCTGGACGGGTTTTCGACATACAGATTATTCACGGGTTGAGTATTTGTTGAGGGGATCGCCCAGTTAAGTAGACCTGCATCTATGCTTAACTGCCCACTTTCTTTTGTATGTCGAATCACCGTGTAGGACAGCTTTCCGTTGGATTTGTCTTGCTCCAGGTTGCGGTAGGTCTCGCGCATGTCGCTCCAAATAAGGCGGGCCTTGCGGGTGGGGTCTAGGCTGATGAACCAGACCGTGCCGCTGTGGCAGGTGCGGCCCCAGGCGGTCACCTTCTGAGGCCGGTAGACCACCAGGCCAGCCTGTACCAGGGGCCGTAGCCAGTGCTTGATGGTGTGGCGGTGCAC
>OGCI01002298.1_pt1 | contig 13090 bp, 8 predicted proteins | sample 1570021 | NCBI WGS metagenome assembly OGCI01 (sample SAMN06264664, study PRJEB24512) | hot springs metagenome | isolation source: Hot spring water | place: South Africa: Tshipise | collected 2015-06-21
TCGATAATATTGTCAAGTGTTGAAAAATTTGCTTCTCCTATCTGCTTTAGGAAAGTTTTGTTTGTTTGGTCTTTACTTACATAGTAGGTAAAACGCCTATAGTTGCTAAATTCTCTTTTTTTGCCAATGTAATTGGCATAGATCAAACTAAACCGAAAACTTCCATCTTGATCGTAAAAAATAAAAATACCTGCGTCGCTTTGTTGATTCTTTAAAATCTTTTTCCCTATCTCAAATTGGGCTTTTTTACCCGACCGTTCATTTAACTCCTTATTAACCTTTATCGTGAACACATCAAATTGAGTATTGCCGAGCATTCCTGTAACAATTTTTTTACCTTCAGAAAAAATATTATTTATATCGAGAGAGAACTCTTCATCGGGGAATTCAAAATCATCGTTCTTGTTACGGAAAAATGATTTGAGATCTTCTAAATTAAAATTATTAATTGCAGATCTTAAAATATCTTTTGCTTCCACTTGTTTACACCTTTCTGTTTTCTATAGCAACTATAATTTCTTTGGTTAAGTTCTTTATTTTTGCTTTTTCTTGTTCAAGGTAGTTTTCACCCAGTTCTTTAATCAAGGCTTCAATTTCTTTGACAGTGGATTTAATCTGCTCATCATTTCCCATTTTAAGGTTGGCTAAACGACGAATTGTAAAGTCAGGGAGTGTGCCGTAATCAAGGATATCCTCAAGAAGCATCTTCAAGAATGTTTGATATTGAGAAATTTCAGTATTATTTATTTTAAGTAAACATTTTAGATTATTTATCGCCTGCTGTTCGAGGCTAATTCCTGTAAGGCTTTTTTGAACCTTTTCTTGTAAATTTTTAATCTCGTTATAATTTTTCCAGAAGTCAGGGCTTAAAGAAAGGGGTTCATCTTCAGGACTTGCCTTTATATTTTTAAGAATGTTTTCAAATAGTGTTGGGAAATATTTTGACTCCCCATCAGGATTGTATTTTGCACAATAGGTGTGAAGCCTCCCTTTTTTAATAAAAACAAGAAGTTCATTTTCTGTATATTTTTTGGCTACTTTTATTCTTGTTGGGAAGTTTTTTATTTCTTTTATTAGGTTTGGATGTTTTTCTTTTATGTCATAAAACTCCTTAATTACCTTAGTATAAAAGCTCTCCTCTTCCATATTGTCTGGATTTTGTTGAATTTTTGTGTAAAGGTTAGAAGGAGAAGGCTCTTCATCTGCATCAAATATTTTTGAATCTTCTCCTAAGGTATTGTGAATTAAAAACATTTTACTAGCTGCAATTTCTCTTGACTTGACAAGATTGGACCCCTGCTCTGTGGGGAAAAAGTTCACAATATATATTTCATCAAAGACCTTTTTGCTTATCCTATTAATACGACCGACTCTCTGTATAACCCGCACGGGATTCCAAGGTATATCGTAGTTTATAACCATCCCTGCACGGTTTAGGTTAAAACCTTCGGAAAGCTTGTCAGAGGTAAGTAGAATATTATAATTGTTTTCTTGTGTTTCAAACGAAGCATCAAAGTTTTTGTATATTGCTTCAAGTTTGCCTTCTGTTAAATCGCCTGCTATTGTCAAAACCCTTTGTTTAAACTCTTTTTCTAATTTAGGCTGAAGATATTTTACCGTATCAACATATTCTGAAAATATCACAATTTTTCTTTTCTGCTCTTTTTGTAATGAAGTTCTTAAATTTTCTATTAAACAATTTGCCTTGGGATCGTTTTCAACAAGAGAAAGAACTTTTAATTCTTTAAGGATTTTCTCGAATAGTTCAATGTCGGATTTTATGTCATTGATGAACTTTTCTTTGAAGCGGAAATTTTCTATTTCATAAATCTTGTGATTTTTAGGATACTCACCCTTTGTTATTTTTTCACTATACTCTTTTAAGTCATTTTCAATTTCTTCCAACTCTTTATCATGAATTCTTTCCAGTAAGCCTCTATCAAGGATGTATTTGTTGGTTTTATCTATAAATTCTAAGACATTTTTGTTGATGTTTTTGAAATTGATTAGACTTTGTAGGAACGAACCAAATGAACTTTCGAATCTTTTGACCAACAGCCTCCGCATAAAATTATACAAGTTGCGCTGTCGTTGATATTCAAAGTTTTCTTCCCGTTCTAAGTCTTTTTCTTGAGGTATTTCTTTTTCATATTTAAAGGGTCTATAGATGGCGCCGTTAAATTGACCTCCTTCATCAGGGTCCGCAAAGTATTTTTTAATAACAGTGTCGTAGAATATGGACTGTTTTGGGGTCAGGGTATAAAACCACTCAATCGGGTCAGCGGTCTTTGAAAGATTTTTTACTTCATCTTTATAATCAGGGTTGTTCTGTAAATCCAGCCTGTTTCGCCTGATTGTGACCGGCTCAATAATATCCCTTATCTGTTTAGCAAGATATTTTGAGCGTTGGTCCACCTTTGAAAGCGGGTCCTCCTCCGAAAATGAAACACCAAAAAGGCTTTTATAATTGGCATGGGCTTTCTCTTTTTTATCTTTATCCCTGGAGTTGTGATATTTTTTTATATAACTGAGCTTTTTAAAAGTCTGTTCGAATGTTAGGAATTTATCAAGCAGATTGTTTTCTAAGGTAATGCCTGATTTTTTGGGCACGGTAAATAACTTTAAGAGAGAAAGGATATCAGCGGGCCTATTGTTGAAAGGTGTGGCTGTAAGAAGGATTACCTGTTTAGTTCGACAAATATTTCTTAGTAGTTCATAACTTTTCGTGTCCTGATTTCTAAATCTATGTGCCTCATCGACTATTATCACCTCAATATCTTTTGTCTTGCTAACAAATTCCTGTAGTTTTTCTAAATCCCCCAAAGACCATACTTCCCAGTCATAAAGCCTAAACTGTTCTTTATACATATTCCAGCCAGCATCTTTGGATTTGGGGTTTCCAATAATACCAGGAGGACAGATAATAACGCCTCTTTTTTTTAGTAAACAAGCGATAGCACAGGCTATTACTGTTTTTCCAAGCCCTACAACATCGGCTAAAATCACTCCATTATGTTTTTCAAGTATTGCTAATGCCTGTTCTATAGCGTCTTTTTGATAAAGGTAAGGTTTATAGCCACAATTTTCAAGTAGATTTATAATATAATCCCCTATTTCTTTCTTTTCAAAGGTATCAAGATATATTTTTAATGCTAATACATAGGCTTCAAAGGGGGTAATCTCTTTAACTAATGTTTCTTTCTCAATAATCTTTACTAAATCACTTTTTGTTTTTTCATTTTCTGTAATCTCTACCGCTTTATTCCATAAATCATCAAAATACTTTTCGGCCTCATCAACTCCATAATCACTTATTTCAACATTAAATTCTTCTTGTGTAGTAAGACCTGAAGAAGTAAGGTTACTGCTACCGGTGATAAATAATGAATTACGACCTATTTGGTCGCTTGATAATTTAAAAACATAAAGTTTTGAATGGTTTGGTTCTAAAGTTTTTCTTATATGCAATCGGTTGTTATTAATTAGGTGTATGAAAAATTTTACCTGTTCATAAAACTCTTTAGTATCAAAAAGTTCGTTGTTTATTGATTTTTTTATCGAGTTAAAGAATTTTTTTCTAATATCATTATTTGATGAACTTCCTCTATTAGCATCAGCAAATTCGATAATCTTTTCATTCCATATATCTACATTTAATCCTACCAGGATCTTCAATGTTACACTAGGGTTGTTTTTTAATGACTCATAAAGTTCTTTAATCCCCGAAAAATAGAAAAAACCAACCAGAAACTTTAATTCTGCACTTGCAGTAACAAGAGCATTGATACGGTCTTTTAAGCTTTTACAGACATTATTCGTAATAAAGTTGTTTGACATACTAAAACTCCAAATTTTAAGAACTTTGATCTTTTATATCAGTTTTTTCACCCTATATGTTAAAGAATATTATTTTTTTTCAAATTTATATCAGCCGTGTTATCGTCTCCCTATTATTGTAATATAAAACCTAATCCAAAAATTCAAGGTACCGTTATGTGCAAAAATCCTGTTTCCTATCTGAAATCGATGTGTATTGATATAGGCTACACTACCACAGAGCAAAAGGCAAACATGTCCGATTGAAAAAAGAAACAAAAACTTTTCTCGAATGTATTATATTATTGCTTTTGTATATAGTATATAATGTATATAGTATATAAATAGAATAGTGATAGAACTTACGATAAGGAATCGGAATATGAATGTAAATTTTATATTGCATAAAGTGTTATCCATTTTCCTTTTTATTTGTGTCCTTCCTTTGCTAATGGGATGTCCAAAACCCGATTTGCAGGTTTCTGCTCTCTCGCATCATTTTGGGGGAGATGTGTATACAGGGATTATCGAAACGGAGTGGAGTTTTAAGATTTGGAATGCGGGGGAAAAAAATTCTGTGCTTGATTATAAAGTAGAGCCACTAAAGAGTTGGATTACGGTATGGCCTCCTTCTGGAAAAATAAAACAATCAGATGATGCGGTTGATATATTAGTTCAAATTGACCGTGATAGTACCCAGAAAGCCGTGCCCTCTTTTGCAACAGGTTATATAAAAGTTTCCGGTGGTGGAAAAGAGAAAGTTATTACCGTAACAACAGTCCCTAATTTTTATACAGAAGTGTTTGGGGGACTGTATAACCGACCCTTCGATTTATCCAATATGAGCCTGGTATTTCTTCCGGATAAGTACAGTTTACATTTTTATAAACAGGGCATAAAGAAAAATGTTCGGGAATTTCCACAACAACCACCGAATGTAGGCCAATATGTCTATTTTACAATTCAAGACCCATTCCCGATAAAATCCACATTAGCTCCGATACCTTTCTATGGAGTGAAATATGAAGACCTTTATATTTCCAGTAAAGGCTATATTTCTTTTGGTGCGAAAGGGCTCGAACCCGTTACTGTGGGGAAACACTTTGCATATCCCCAGATATCTTTGTTGCCTTTGGATGTACTACAGGCAGAAGAAGGTAGTGTTATGTATAATATTCTCCCTCAAAAATTGGTTATAACATGGATAAATATCCCCTTGGCTAAAAATCCAACTATTGGGGAAGATGGAAAACCATTTAAAAACAATATTCAGGTAGAACTGTTTTACGATGGTAAAATACAAATAACCTATTTGAATATCGATAGAACTATGTTTAATGCGGTTGTCGGTTTATCTTGTGGTAGCGGGGACGGAACAAATCCTCCGTTAAATGATTTTATAATTAGCGATTTATCAGATGCTCCGCAGATATAGAATTGCTCTTAAATAAAAATATTCCCTCCTTCTTAGAAGGGAATATTCTTATCCGAATTTCTTTTGTAACGGTAAAAAAAATATCTATTGAACGGGTTCAGATTCTATTATAGAGCGAGATACCGCTTTAATCAGTCTTCTGCGACGGCGTTCCGACGGCTTCTCATAGTGCCGAAGTTCACGAAGTCTCTGCATAATTCCATCCTTATTGCATTTCTTCTTGAAACGCCTCATGGCCTTATCAAAGGACTCTTCTGGCTTGATGCGAACCTTTGTCAAAAAAATCAACCTCCTTTCGACAAAAAATTAAAATTTGAAAAGAGATTTTATTATATAAAAAATAAGAGTCCATTTTCAATAGTTTATATTGTGAGGTTCTCACTAAATTTTAGTTTTTCTATCTTTATTAGAAGCACAATCTAGAAGTTTTTTTGAAAAACTTCAATCAGTCGTTACAGAGAAACAAATCTGTCATAAAGTGGTATACCCGGGAATGCTTGTACTTTTACAAGCAAAAGGCATATTATTGAAATCTTGATTTTTCGAAAGAACCTGTAGAATTAGAATCTCCGATATGTGTTATGGATGGCAAAAATAATGTTAAATTCTATTTTAATCCTGTGTATGGGGACATTCGTCATTTGTTTGGGAATGTAGGATTTTTTTGGAAGAAAGAGGTATGGATTGTATTATTAGGAAGATTTGTCCATTAAGGTTAACTGAGTTATTAGATATTCCAGGGGAAACTTATTTAAAAGTTATACAAAAATATTTTTAGGTCTGGATATGATGCAATTGATGGCTCTATTTATTGGGCCTGCTGGTGTATTGGGATTGGTGATTCTATATTGGGATAAATGGATTAAGAGAAGGAAAAAATGAAGGAGGTAGATTTTATGACGGATTTACCTTGACAAAATTATTTGTTTGTATTATTTTTTTTGAGAAGGGTAAAAGTGGATGTGCCACGAAAAGAGTTTTCACTGTGAAATAATAGTTATGTTTGACCAGATAGGTTCCAATGGAGGCATTTCGTTATACAATCATGTTCCGGGGGGATGTAATGTGCTTTATATGGATGGGCATGTAGAATTTGTTCGTTATCCAACGAAACCACCTGCTGTCGAACCTGTGGTCAATACCTTATTACTTCTATTTTATTAATATTTTTCATCTTTGAAAAAATAAATTTAATAGTTAATTAATGAATAGGAGAGACAAATAATTCTGAGGTTTGATGGGGTGCTACTTTAAAAATACTTTGATTTTGTAATAATATAATCTACTCATTCTTATATAGCAGGTATGGCATTGGCGGAGTTCAGTCAAAGAAATCATGTCTGGTTGAGACGATTGAGGACATTGACTGTAGGGTTTTTAACACCGTTTTATTTTTTGCGAGCAGGAACCTTTGTATCCATTCCGGCATTAATATCTGCACCGATACTTGTGTTTATCCTATTGGGAGCCAAAGTGATTTCTAAAATTTTTGGTTTGTATCCCTTCATATCTCGATTTCGGCAAGGGAGTAACGAAAGGTGGTATTATACCCTTATGATGTCCACAGGATTGACCTTCGGAACTATTTCTGCACTCTTTGGTTATTCAAAGAATATTATTAACACGGAGCAGTATTCCTATATCGTGATTGCTGTTATAGGAAGTGCGGTAATTCCGACTATGATTGCCTCGTATCTATTTACTCCCAAGCATCTACTTCCGAGAAAAGTGCATGCTACATCCGCCACACACGAACTTTCGGAAGAATAATAAATTTATACCGCAAATTGCATATCTTTCTTGTTTTATGCGATAATATAATCCCCGATAGGTAGCAAGAGCGGTAAGGGGGTAGAGACGGATACTTTACCGGTAAAGAAACGGATAAATATAAATAGGTGTATTTATAGGACTTATAAATCGAATTGCTATTTATATTTGTCAAAAAGTGTCAATAAAATATACTACAAAAAAATTAACTTTTAACAAGAAAGGGTTTATTTATGGCAATCAAGGTAGGTATTAATGGTTTTGGTCGTATCGGTCGCACCGTATTCAAACTTTTGGTAAAAAACGCCGATTTTGAAGTGGTCGGTGTAAACGACATCACCGATGCGAAGACACTCGCACATTTACTCAAATACGATAGTGTTTTTGGTGTGCTCGATGCAGATGTAAAAGCAACAGAAGACTCGATTGTAGTAAATGGGAAAGCATACAAGGTAACTGCAATAAAAGACCCGGCACAACTCCCCTGGAAAGATTTAGGTGTAGATGTGGTCGTGGAATCTACTGGAATTTTCACAAAGAAAGAAGATTGCCTAAAGCATGTTTCCGCTGGAGCCAAAAAGGTTTTGTTAACCGTTCCTCCGAAGGATGAAGTGGATGCTATTATCGTTATGGGCGTTAATGATGAGACATTAAAGCCTACCGATGTTGTGGTCTCTAATGCCAGTTGCACAACCAACTGCCTCGCTCCTGTTGCGAAGGTGCTCCATAAGAGTTTTGGGCTCGTTCGTGGCTTTATGACCACAGTCCACGCTTATACCAATGACCAGCGCGTGCTGGATATGCCCCATAAAGATCTCCGCCGGGCTCGTGCTGCTGCGAATTCGATTATCCCGACCACAACCGGCGCGGCTCGTGCAGTGGGTAAGGTATTGCCCGAATTAAAGGGTAAATTGGATGGCTTCGCCATGCGTGTTCCTGTGATTGACGGTTCCGTTGTTGACCTTGTCGTAGAATTAGAGAAGAAAGTAACCAAAGAAGACATTAATAAGGCAATCAAAGAAGCCTCTGAGACTTCGCTCAAAGGTATTCTTGCTTATACCGAAGATCCCATTGTCTCCTGTGATGTGATCGGCAATCCGCATTCCAGCATTTTTGACGCACAAAGCACAATGGTTATGGGCGATAACTTTGTAAAGGTCGTTTCCTGGTACGACAATGAATTTGGTTATTCCAATCGTTGCGTTGACTTACTTCGCTTAATGGCGAAATAACCGATATAAATATAAAACCATTCCTAAAAACACGTCTTATTGAAAGGATGTGGAAATGAATAAACTAACATTAAAAGATATTGATGTTTGCGGAAAGCGGGTCCTCATGCGGGTAGATTTTAATGTCCCACAAAATGAAGATGGAAGTGTCCGTGATGATACCCGTATTCGTGCTGCGCTACCCAGCATTCAGTATGTTCGTGAAAACGGTGGAAAATTAATCCTGATGTCTCATTTAGGTAGACCCAAGGATTATATTAAAGCAGGGGATACCGAAGGTTTGAAAAAACTGAAAATGGACCCCGTAGCCGACCGTTTACGCGAATTGATAGGGGGAAATGTAAAGAAGGTAGACCAGGTTGTGGGTCCCGAAGTGGAGAAAGTTGTTGCAGAAATGCAACCCGGCGATGTCCTATTGCTTGAAAATACCCGCTTTGAAAAAGGCGAAGAAAAAAATGACCCGGAACTATCTCAACAATTGGCAAAATTAGGGGATGTATATGTGAGCGATGCGTTTGGTACCGTCCATCGTGCTCATGCATCTACAGAGGGTGTAACAAAATTTATGCCCGTAAGTGTCGCCGGTTTTCTTGTCGCCAAAGAAATAGAATACTTTGATAAAGTATTGAAGAATCCGGAGCGTCCCCTTGTTGCTATATTAGGGGGGAAAAAGGTTAATGACAAAATTAAAGTCATTGAAAACCTGCTGAATCTGGTGGATGTTTTAATCATAGGTGGAGGTATGTCCTATACCTTCTTAAAAGCAATGGGCTACGAAATTGGCGACTCACTTCTGGATAAGGAAGGTATTGAATTTGCAAAGAATGCAATGGAAAAAGCAAAGGAACGGAATATTCCGTTATTATTGCCAGAAGACATTGTGGTTGCCAATCGTTTTGCCGTCGACGCAGATACAAAAATAGTACCTGCTGACGGTATAGAATCCGGCTGGATGGGTATGGACATCGGACCAAAAGCCATTGAAAATTTCTGTAACGAAATCCGCAAAGCGAAAATGGTTGTCTGGAATGGTCCTGTAGGTGTATTTGAAATGGAGCCTTTTGCAAAAGGTTCTCGCACGCTTGCAGAGTGTCTTGCTAATAGCGGGGCTATTAGTGTAATTGGTGGGGGTGATACTGCAGCAGCAATAGAAGTCTTTGGATTGACCGATAAAATGTCTCATGTATCTACGGGTGGTGGTGCCTCCCTCGAAATGTTAGAGGGGAAACAATTGCCCGGTATCGTTGCTCTAACAGATAAAGATGCGGTTTCCGGATGCTGTTGTGGTTGCACCTGTTGCTAAATACCTTTTTGAGATACAAAGGCAATTCTGTTTATAATATAACAGTAAATTTTAACTACCCAACTCCTGGAGAGGGGACAGTAAACCCCTCTCTAAGGTTGGGCGAATGAAAGGAAAATAAAATGGCTTTGAAGAAGGATAGAAAACAAGAACTTATTCAAAAATTTGCACGAACCGGCAGTGATACAGGTTCTCCCGAAGTGCAGGTTGCAATTTTAACCGAAAGAATTCGAGAACTTACAGAGCATTTAAAGAAGCATAAGAAGGATTTCGCAAGCCGTCGCGGTTTACTTCAGATGGTAGGGAAACGGCGTTCCTTATTAGCGTATCTCCGTAAAAGCGATTTCGAACGCTATCAAATCCTTATCGATAAACTCAATCTTAGAAAATAACATTACTATTCACACCTAAAATAAAGAAAAAAAATATGGTAGAAAAAATTTCAGTTGCAATCGGTACTAAGGAAGTTTCATTTGAAACGGGGAAAATAGCAAAACAGGCACACGGCTCTGTTATATGCCAATGTGGCGATACGATGGTGCTATCCACCGCTTGTGTTGACTTAAATGCTAAATTGGATGTAGATTTTTTCCCGCTAACGGTCGATTATCGCGAGAAATTTTACTCTGTAGGGCAGATACCCGGTAATTTCTTTCGTAGGGAATCCAAGCCTTCGGAACGCGAGGTGCTCGTATCAAGATTAACCGACCGCCCTATTCGACCGCTGTTTCCAAAGTCATTTAAAAATGAGGTTCAAGTATGTCAAACAGTCCTTTCTGCGGATAATATTCACGATCCCGATATCCTGTCTATCAATGCAGCATCCGCCGCTCTTCACATTTCCCCCATCCCATTTTTAGAACCGATTGGTGCTGTGCGTATTGGTTATATCGATGGGAACTTTGTTGTTAATCCAACAATACCGGAGATGAAAGACAGTTTGATTGACCTGGTTGTAGCTGGAACAGAAAATGCTATCTGCATGGTAGAAGGTATGGCAAAAGAAGTTTCTGAACAATTGATGCTCGAAGCTCTCGAGTTTGGCCATGTATGGATAAAAAGGTTGGTATCTGCTATTGAAGAATTACGGAGTAGATGTGGAAAAGAAAAGATAAAGATAGAAGAGCCGGCCAAAAATCAAGTACTGGAACAAGAAATACAACAATGGTTATCCGGAAAAATTGAGGAGGTTCTGTTCCAGTCTGTAAAGCAAGAACGGCGCGAAGGGATTAACAAACTTCAGGAAGAACTGCTGGCCTATATAAAAGAAAAGTATGGGGAAGAACAGTATTCCGAATTAGAAAAACAAACAAAAGAGATATATGAAGAAATCGTGCGTAATACCCTACGAGCACGCGTTATCAACGAAAACCTTCGAATTGACGGCCGCAAATTAGATGAAATCCGTCCCATTAGTATTGAGATAGGCATTCTGCCCCGTGCTCATGGCTCCGCTTTGTTTACCCGTGGCGAAACACAGGCTTTAGTAACCACAACTTTAGGTACCAGTCAGGACGAACAACGATTAGATGAACTAACTGGCGATTCAATGAGTCGTTTCTTTCTCCATTATAATTTTCCTCCCTGGTCCGTCGGCGAAGTTGGTAAATTAGGAGCTCCGGGACGGCGTGAGGTAGGACATGGAAAATTAGCAGAACGGGCCCTAACCGGAGTCCTTCCCTTTGACCCTAACGATTCAACCATCGTTTCCAACCCAGAAACATGTTTCCCCTATGTTGTTCGTGTTGTCTCCGACATTACCGAAAGTAACGGCTCCAGTTCCATGGCATCGGTTTGCGGTGGCTCATTAAGTTTAATGGATGCAGGAGTTCCCATAAAATCCCATGTAGCGGGAATCGCGATGGGCTTAATTAAAGAGGGTGAGGAATTTCGCATTCTTACCGATATTTTAGGAGATGAAGACCATCTCGGGGATATGGATTTCAAAGTATGTGGAACACGCAAAGGAATAACGGCATTCCAGATGGACACAAAAATTAAAGGTGTCCCCCGCTCTGTTATGGAAAAAGCCCTCGAACAAGCACGACAGGGACGGTTGTTTATACTCAATAAAATGGAACAAGTCCTGCCCCAACCGCGTGCAGAAATTTCCCCCTATGCCCCTCGAATATATACCATTAAAATCGACCCTGATAAAATCCGTGAAGTCATAGGACCTGGCGGGAAAGTTATCCGCGATATACAGATGAAAACAGGTACTGAAATTACAATACAGAACGATGGAACCGTGATGATTGCCGCAGTAGACAAAGATAGTGCGGACCAGGCAACTAATATGGTGTTGAGTATTACCGCAGAAGTTGAAGTTGGCAAAATCTATCGAGGCAAAGTTACACGTATCATGAACTTCGGTGCCTTCGTCAGCCTTTTAGGGAACCGTGAAGGACTTGTTCATATTTCCGAGTTAGCACCACATCGTGTCCGTGAAGTTACAGAAGAAGTCAAAATAGGTGACGAAGTCGATGTGAAAGTAATCGAAATTGATAAATTAGGCCGCGTTAACCTATCAAAAGTGCAAGCCGATATGGAATTGGGGAAAATTCCTAATATTCCCAAAAACAAAAACACATATTCAGAATCCCACTACGAAAAAAGAGATCGCGGTGGAAAAAACTTCAACCGTGATAATCCAAACCGCTACCGTCGCTAACCATATAATACAACCCAAAATAAATGCCCTAATCACAGTCCAATGAAATACTTTAAAGGGACAGACAAACTAACGGCTTCCCCATTAGAAGAAGATATCCATAAACATAAACTTCCCAATGGTATTCGCATATACACAAAAAAAATCCCCCATCTCTACTCAGTAAATATCGGGGTATGGGTTCCCATCGGCTCCACATCAGAACCCGAAGGGAAAGAAGGACTCGCCCACTTCCTCGAACACCTTTTTTTCAAAGGCACAAAAACGAGAACCACTCGTGATATTATGCAAGCCATCGAATGCAAAGGAGGACAAATCAATGCCTTTACCACACAAGAATACACATGCTTCTATATTAAAACACTTACAGAACACCTCCCCCTTGCTATTGAAATTCTCGCCGACATCCTCAAAAACTCAACCTTCAACGAAATCGAAAAAGAACGAAATGTCATCCTTGAAGAAATATCCCTCTTAGAGGATACTCCTGAAGACATTATACTGGACCTGTTCCACCAATTTATCTGGCAAAACCATCCCCTTTCAAGACCTATATTAGGAACCACAAAATCCATAAAAAAACTTACACAACAAGACATCCTATCCTTCTACAAAAGAGCATACTCATCACAAAACATCATCATTACAGCCGTGGGAAACTTCAACGAAAAAGAAATCTTCAACCATTTCCAATATCACTTTCACGACTTTCCCAAAAATAAAACACCAAGAAAAAATACAACACAAAAACCCACTTTCCATCCTGGAATAAAACATTACCCCCGCAACATATCTCAAATACACCTCTGCCTCGGATTTCCAGCCCCTCCCATCACAAATAAACAACGATTCATTTGCGAACT
>OGCI01002299.1_pt1 | contig 13078 bp, 13 predicted proteins | sample 1570021 | NCBI WGS metagenome assembly OGCI01 (sample SAMN06264664, study PRJEB24512) | hot springs metagenome | isolation source: Hot spring water | place: South Africa: Tshipise | collected 2015-06-21
GGTGGTTGCAATAACTTTTGGGGTTCTTTCAATCTTCAGGAAGGAAACAGAGTTTCATTTTCTAAGATGGCTTCAACTTTAATGACTTGCCCTGACCTTCAACTCGAAACAGAACTTTACAGAGTTTTGGACAGAACAGATAATTATGCAATTAAAGATAATATTCTTTCTTTGAACAAAGCTAAAATGGCTCCTCTTGCAAAATTTGAAGCTGTGTTTGAATGATTTACTGACTCATAGGCACTTCAATCAAAAGGAAGAATGAATTTTTATTTGCTTTGATTTGAACTTTATCGGTTTCCCAAATTCCGATCGCGTCTCTTTTTGTAAGTAGATTATCTTCTACTTCCAATTCACCTGAGATGAGAAACAAATAGATTCCATGATTTTCAGATTTCATTTCATAAGTGATAACTTTTGTTTCATCAAGTTCGGCAAGCGAGATAAATGCGTTTTGGTTAATCCATAAATTTCCATTAGTTTTTTCAGGTGAGACTAAAAGCTGAAATTTATTTTTTCTCTCTTCTTCATCAAAATATTTTTGATCATATCTCGGCTGATGACCTTTTCTATCAGGGAAAATCCATATTTGCAGAAAGTTCGATGTTTCATCCTTTAAATGATTGTATTCAGAATGTTCAATGCCTTTACCAGCAGACATAACTTGAACCTCATTTGGATAAAGCACTCCTCTTCCGCCTGTACTATCCTGATGCTCTAAAGCTCCTGCTAATGGAATTGTTATTATTTCCATATCTTTATGCGGATGCGTGCTAAAACCTTTTCCTCCTTCAACAAAATCATCATTTAGAACTCTAAGCATTCCAAAATTTGTTTTCTCTGGATTAAAATAATGACCAAAGCTGAATGAATGATTTGTTTTTAACCAGCCAAAATCAAAACTTCCACGCGAATCAGCAGAATGAAATATTTTTTTCATTTGAACTTTCCTTTCTCGATTTTTAAACCAAACAAAACAAAAACTTTAAGAGTTCTATTTTAAATAATCGTTTGGTCGGATGAAGATTAACAAAACAACTTTTGAAATTTCAAAAATGGATTGCCCTTCTGAGGAAAATCTGATTAGAATAAAACTGAATGATTTTGAACAAATTATCAAACTCGAGTTCGATTTACAGAAGAGAAAATTATTTGTTTATCATTTTGGAAATTCAGATGAAATAGAAAAATCAATTGATGAACTAAATCTTGATGCAAAGCTAATTTCAATTTCGGAAGAAGAACTTGATGTTGGAGAAGATAAGGTTTTCCAACAACGAAAAATTCTTTGGTTTGTATTGGCAATTAACTTTTCTTTCTTTCTAATTGAAATAATTTTCGGCTTAATTTCTAATTCGATGGGTTTGGTAGCAGACAGTCTTGATATGCTTGCAGATGCCTTCGTTTACGGAATAAGTTTGTATGCGGTTGGTTCAAGCAGAGGACGCAAAAAGAAAGTGGCTCTACTTGCTGGAATTTTTCAACTATCTCTTGCTGTTATTGGTTTTATTGAAGTGCTAAGAAGATTTTTAGGGCTTGAGCAAATTCCTGACTTTAAGTTGATGATTATAATTTCCTTTTTTGCTGCAATTGCTAATGGAGTTTGTCTTTATTTACTACAAAAATCAAAAAGCAATGAAGCACATATTAAAGCAAGCATGATTTTTACTTCGAATGATGTGATAATAAATATTGGAGTAATCGTTGCAGGAATATTCGTACTTCTTCTAAATTCGCAAGTACCTGATTTAATAGTCGGTTCAATAGTTTTCATAATTGTTATAATTGGTGCATTTAGAATTCTTAAATTGAGTAAATAGTATGATTGAATTATTAAAGAAACCAATTTTTCTCGTAAACTTTTTAACCGGAATAATTTTCATAATAGCTGCATTAGTTCAGATAAAATTCCCACCCAAAAAGATTAATTCACTTTACGGTTATCGAACAAAAAACTCAATGAAATCTAATGAGGCTTGGGAGTTTGCTCAAAAGTTCAGTGCGAAAATTATGCTGAAATTCGGCATAGGTTTATGCTTCCTTGCGATAATCCTTAAAAACATTTCTTTCTCAAAAACCGAATATGAAGTCGTTTTAGCTACTTTCATAATAACCTTGGTTGTAGTTATAATGTTAGTAATAGTTGAAAAAGAATTGAAGAAAAGGTTTTAGTTTTCTATTCAATAATTCTGAAATGTTAATAGTATTTTTATCCTGCATTTATAAATTATTCAGGAACAAGAATGAAAAAACTTTTTATCATAATTTTTATTTCAATAACAATTCAGGCGCAGGTTAAAGTGGAAGAAATTAAATCATTTACACTTAAAAACGGGATGAAATTTTTAGTTTATGAAAATCATTCAATCCCTAATGCAAATATGTACTTATTTTTCAAAGTCGGTTCGAGAAATGAACAGATTGGTATTACAGGCATATCTCACTTCTTTGAACATATGATGTTCAACGGAGCTAAGAAATACGGACCTAAAGAATTTGACAGAGTAATGGAAGCAAACGGCGGTTCGAATAATGCTTACACTACTGAAAACATTACCGCTTACACAGATTGGTTTCCGAGTTCTGCAATTGAAGTTATTTTCGATCTTGAATCGGATAGAATCAGAGATTTGAATTTTGATGATAAAATGATTGAAAGCGAGAGAGGAGTAATTCTTTCTGAAAGAAATACCGGTCTTGAAAACAATCCAATGGAGGAACTTTGGCAGACAGTTCAAGCAACGGCTTTTACTACGCATCCTTATATGTGGCCAGTGATTGGATGGGAATCTGATATAAAAAACTGGACTAAAGCTGATTTACAGAATTTCTTCCATACTTATTACGCACCAAATAATTGTTTGGTTGTTATAAGTGGAGATGTTAAACTTGATGAAGTAAAAAAGCTTGCTGAAAAATATTTTGAATCAATTCCCAAAGGACCAGAGCCAAGGAAAATTCACACTGTCGAACCAGAACAAAAAGGAGAAAGAAGAGTTTTTGTAAAACGTGAAGTGCCAACACCATATCTTTTAATTACTTATCACGTGCCTCAGACAGGAAGTGAAGATTATTATGCTTTGGAATTATTAAATGATGTTCTTTCAAATGGTTCTTCTTCGCGATTGTACAAATCTCTTGTTGAAGAGCAGCAACTTGCAATCGAAATTGGCACTTACTATCCAAAAGCTTTTGATCCGACTTTATTCTATTTTTATGCAATCACTAATGATGGAATAAAATCAAGCCAGTTAGAAAATGCAATTTATCAGGAAATTGATAAAATTATTGAGAATGGAATTACTGATTCCGAATTACAAAAAGTTAAAAATCAGAAACTGATGGAATTCTACAGAACTACACAAACAATAAATGGAATGTCAAACACAATCGGAACTTACGAACTCTTCTTCGGAGATTTCAAAAAATTATTTTCCGCTCCTGATGATTTCAAAAAAGTTACAAAAGAACAAATACAATTGGTTGCGAAAAAATATTTTAACAAAGAGAACAGGACTGTCGGAATTTTATTCACGGAGGAAGAAAAGTGAAAACTTTATTAACAATTTTAATCTTATCTACAATTATGAATGCTCAATTTAAACTACCCAAATATGAAACTTATAATCTGCAAAATGGCTTAACGATTTACCTTCTTGAAAAAAGAAATTCGCCATTGATTTCACTATCATTTACTGTTAATGCTGGTTCAATTAAAGATGGAGAAAATTTCGGTTTGGCTTCATTTACAGCAGAGGCATTGAAATTCGGTACTGCAAGTTTTTCAAAGTCACAGATTGATTCGACTTTTAATTTTTACGGAAGTGAACTTTCATCTGATGCTGGCTACGATTTCAGCATAGTAAGTTCTACAGTGATGAAAGAATATTTTGATCAGCTTTTTAATGTATTCAGTGAAGTAATCCTAAAACCAAAATTCGATGAACAGGAAGTGATTAAAAGAAAACAAAGATGGATTGCTGAACTTGAGCAGGCAAAAGAAAGTCCTCGCTCAATAATTAGCTATTACTTCAATCGTTTAATTTTCGCCGAGGGCATTTATTCAAATCCACCACAAGGATTAAAATCAACTATTGAAAAAATTACTCCTGAGATGATTCGGTCATTTTATGAACAGAATTATCATCCGGAGCATTCAGCTTTGGTAATCGTTGGAGATTTCAACTCGAAAGAGATGAAAAATAAAATTGAATCTGTATTTGCTAATTGGAATCCTCAATCCGATAGACTTGTTTACGACATTCGCTATCAGCAAAAATCTTTTAACAAACCGAGAGTTTATCTAATTGATAAAAGCAATTCTTTTGAAACTACTTTTATGATTGGCGGAAATGGAATTCCAATGAGTAATGACGATAAAATAAAAATTGAAGTCATAAACACAATTCTTGGCGGGCGTTTTACATCATGGTTGAATGATGAGCTAAGAGTTAATGCAGGATTAACTTATGGTGCAAGGAGCAGATTTGCTTCATATAGATTTGCTGGTACTTTTGCCATGTCGAGTTTCACTCAGACGAAAAACACTGAAGCAGCAATTGATTTGGCAATAAAAACTTATAACCGTCTTTTTGAAAAAGGAATTGATGAAGCCACATTAACTTCAGCAAAGAATTACATCAAGGGACAGTTTCCACCTAATTATGAAACAAGTAATCAGCTTGCTTCATTCTTTGTTCAAAAATTTATTTATGGATTAGATGATTCTTACATAAATGACTTTGAAGAAAACATAAATTCTTTGACTGTTTCAGAAACAAACCAAATAATTCAAAAATATTTCCCGAAAGAAAACCTTCAATTCACTATTATTGGTAATGCCTCAGAAATTGAAAGAGTTGTTTCCAAATATGGAGAAGTAATTAAAGTTAGTATTGATGAAGATAAGTTTTAGTAAGAATCCAACATTTGACGAGTTCAATCTGAATTTACAACTGAAATAAAAAAGGGCTGCTCAATCGCAGCCCCTAAAAATAAACTAATTACAAAGTTGATTACCCTGTTGTAGTTGAAATTCTACCAACATATTATTTGAAGTAATAGTTTGTGTATGTGTATAGTAAACTCCATCATAATATACTCTGAATTGATAAGATTGACCAATCTGTAAACATCTCAATAAAATCTGACCATTTACTATTCTGCCTGCGAATTGCCAGAAACCATCTTTAAATATTTCTAAGTCAAGAGTACCTTGATCAATAATATTTCCATTTGGGCATCTTCCACGAACAGTTACATTTATATCCTGACCTCCACCTTGAACGTTAACAGGAACATTATAGGTTTGATTCGATTGACATAAATTCTGAACTGTAATCGAACCAACTAACCCACTTTGGTTATTATTATAATAGTAATTTTACCAATCATTTAAGTTTGAGAAAAATAATAATTTTACCGGAATGTTCGCTGGTGCATTTATAAATTTTAGAGTTGGGTCTGCACCAAAAACATAACCAGAACCAATGTAACCCTGACCATTTGCATACTCCAAATACCAAAATAGATAATGCCAACACCCTCCGACAATATTGAATGTAGCTGATTGATAACAGCTATTAAAAAACCAATCAAGATTATACCATGATAAATGTGTAACGTCATCTTTTTTAATAAATAATTCTTGATTACCGCCTAAACCAATTTTTGAGTTCACAGTATAATTACCTTCAAATTTCCAATTACCATTATTTTCATCGTAACTCCACAGAGGAATCACATCTCCTGCTCTAACAGTTGTACCTGTTATTGGATTATTTGTATTAGGTTTAATTCCAATTTGAACAGAAACTGGCTGACTGAATTGCTCAACAGAAGTGTTTCCAACTCTCATATTGATAGAAGCAAAACCAGCTGTTACAAATCCGCCTGTTCCACTACCTTGAGCATTTACTGTAAATCCGCCAGGGAATGAAGAGATAGCACCACGACTGGTTGCATTAAAATATGTTATTTCTGAAGTTAAAGGTCCGGATAAAGGTGTTCCCGATGCACTTCTTAATACTGTACCCGCAGGAATAGTGATAGAAGCTGAAATTGTTCCGCCAGAGCTAGCAATTATCGTGCTTGTTGTTCCTGTGGAAGGAACATCGCCAAGATTTGTGGAGTTTGAACTTACACCTGGTGGTAATGTGCCAGATAATCTCCATTTATCATATATGCTTTAGAACCAGGGCTGGTTACTAAAATATTTTGAGATGTGCTCAAATACCCACTTCCTTGAACAATCACTGTAAACTCTACGGGCTTTTGAACACTTGGCTGAAGATTATCTTTTATTGCAAAATATGCAATTCCTTCTTTAACGTTCATTTCAGTTATTAGAACATTCACATCTGAAATAATATTGTTCTTGTCTTTACCAGCGAATTTAATTGAAAGTGGAGTAGAAACAACCCTACCAGTATTGGTTTCAATAAACTGAATTCTAATTGTTGTTGTTCTGGGAATGTTTTTAATTTTAACCTGTATTCCTTCTACAGGATTTTTAATATCACAACTGATAGGTAAAAACGCTATCAATCCGGCTATGAAAAACAAAATAATTAATTTATTGTTCATATCTTCCTCTCAAATTAAAATTTATATGTTAGACCAAATGAAACGACAGGAAACCACTTAAACCAACTTATGTTATCTGCTAATTTTTCTTCTTGATCTGGTGAAGCTGATGGTTCAATCAATCCCGTTGCTGATAAATCAACTTTTGGAGAACCGTGATACATAGTACCCATATCAAAGGTGAATCCTAATTTCTTTCCTTCAGCTAATGGATTTCCAAACCCAATACCAATGTAAGGTGCAATTTTGTTGAACTTTATTTCAGCATTCATTTTACCTAAAACATCCGGAGTATAAAGATCACCACCCACAGTATAAGTCTTTGAAGGAGTCATTTCAGTAGTAACTTTGTTAAGGTTAATTAAAAATCCTGCTGTTACTCGCAGTCCTGTTTGCCAAGGAAAATAGTCTGCAAGGATATTTATTCCGGTTAAATTAAGTTTTGCATTATAAGAATAATCATCCGTAGAACCCCCACCACCTTTAATACTGTAGCCAAAAACAGCGAAACCTACTCTTGCATTCAAATTGGGAGAGAATGAACGCATTGCTTCAATTCCAAATCCGAGTGTACTGCCCTTAACTGAAATCCCATAATTTTGAGCAAAGAAACTATCATAACCGGATAGGATGAGAAGGAGCAGAAAAGTTAATGTTAGTTTTTTCATAGAACTGACTCCTTTTAAATTGTTTATTGAATTGCTAATTAGACTTAACTAATTTTACCAATAAAGCAAATTATTTTTTATTAAATATGATTAAAAAGATATTATCATTGATTTATATCACTCTCATCAGTGGATGTATTGAATTACCTGATGAAGTACTATTCCCGACGTGGGACAGTGAATTGAATCTTCCAATTAAATCCGGAAAATATTTTATCAGAGATTTGGTTGATTCATTAAACAATTCAAACATAATTCTAAGAGATTCTTTATATCAAGGGACAGACTATTATAATGACAGCGTATATTTTGTAGTTATTGAAGATTTGAATTCATCCGTAAAAATAACTGATTCGATAAAAATTCCTTTCAACATTTCATCGGACACATTATATCTTTACGGAAATACAGGTGGTGGAATAATTTCGAACGGTTTGATTTATAATCCCAATCCGGAATATCACTTACTTGAAGCAGAATTTAGAAGAGGCTTCTTTAACCTAAGATTAACAAATTTAACTCCTGCAGATGGCTTCTATGAAATAATTATTCCCGGATTTAAGAGAAAATCCGATAATCAGATAATGCGTTACACCGGTTCTATCACTGCCGGAAGCATAATAAATATCAATTTTAATTTAAGTGAATATAGATATAAAGAATTACCTATCCTTGGTTTTAATGACTTTGAAAATTTTACGTCTCAGGAAGCTCCCGGGTTTTTATTCGTCGGCAGAGTTAGTTCTTCAAATCCCGTACTTATCAATGTCTCAACAACAATCGCTAATAATGAACTAATTATTTCCAGATTAGTTGGACGAATCAAGCGAGTAGAGTTGCCTTATGAAGAGAGTGAGTTTTCGACAGGTTTCGGTGAAGACTTAAAAGACTTTCGAAATAACATCAGATTTGAAGATCTCAAAATCAAAGTCAATCTCGAAACGATTGGTGATCTGAGCAATATTAAAATTATAAGTGATTCACTCACATTCTTAGGCTATCAAAAATCCTCTAGCGGGAATATTTACGATTCTCTACGAATAAAATTTAATAATTTAAATTATTTGAGAACAGAACTGATCGCAGGACAAAAATTATCTCTTACTTTCGATAAAAATAATACTAACCTTCAGGAGTTAATTAACAAACTACCAAAGTTCATTAAAATGGGTAACCGCTTCATCTTAGATAAAAGTAATATTGCTATTCAGGAGCAAACTGTTTCTGATAATGCTAAGATTCAATATTCAGCTCACATTTCTGCTCCGATGGTGTTCGCATTAAAAAATATGTCTTATGCAGATACCATCAATCTTTTTAGCAATGGTAATAAAGATGGTTATCTTTCTGAAGATGATAAAAATAAACTTAAGAAAGCTAAGGCAGCAAGACTGATGTTCGATGTCGAAAATTATTCCGGACTTGGCTTCGTATCGTCAGTTAAATTTTTGGATAAAAACAAAAACTTTTTATTTAATTTGAGAACCTCTGATGGTAATAATAGAATTTTAATACCTCCTGCTTCGGTAGATCAGACCGGGAAACCAATTTTGCCCGGCAAGACGCAAGGTTTTTTCATCGAGTTGAACAGTAACGAAATAATCACTTTAGTTGAACAAGCTCAATACATTTTGGTTGATGTTGCACTTTATTCATATAATAGTACTCCGACAACTTTTGGTCCTTTTGTGAGATTAAGAGCAAAAGATTTTCTTCAGTATAAACTTTCCGGTATGATTAAATATCAGATTAGTTCGGGAGAAAATTAATGAAAAAGTTATTCTTCATTTATTTTGCGTGCAATTTAATTGTTTTCGCACAGCTTAGCGGATCTGATGGTGTAACTGATTTTACATCTTCTTCAATGGGGAATGCTTATACTACAACAAGTAGTGGTGTTTACTCTTTGGGTAAAAATCCCGCAAATCTTTTTAATGGCTTAGAAGATAAACATTTCGAAATTTCTACTATTCTACCGTTTCCAAATATTGGAATTCTTTTAGGTCAGGAGTTTTTTACTTTTGAACAATTTAACTATTACTTCGGCGGAATAGATGTTAATGGAAAAAAAGAGCCACGTTATCTCACAGATGAGGATAAAAATGATTTAAATAATCTCCTCGACAAAGGTGGTACTGCTACATTTAATACCTCTATCAACTACTTGAGTATTATGTATTTTCATAATAAGAAAATCGGTGCTTTCGCATTCAGTATGGATGATATATTGGGATATTCATTTAAGATTCCGAAAGATCTTGTTAAAATCGGTTTGAATGGTAATCCATTGAATAGTATTTACAACTTTGATGACTCAAAACTTGCATTACTTTATTACAGAAATTATTCGATAAGTTATTCAAGAACTTTATCGGATTTAATTAAATTAAAACTCAATGATATTTCTTTCGGTTTATCATTAAAGATCATTAAAGGATTTGCTTACTTTAAAACTGAAAATGTAGAATCAGTGATAAAAACTCTTCCAAACAGTGATATTGAAATCAAAGGAAACTTTCTTGCTTATAGTTCATTCTCTCCTGATTTTGGTCTAAGATATTCTTTTGAAAATGATGATGAAAAATCTGATCTGAATATCAGTCCATTTTTAACCCCTGCTGGTAGTGGCATTGGAATAGACTTTGGCTTTGCAGTTGATTATGATTCAATCTGGAGATTTGGAATATCCTTTACTGATTTAGGAAGCATTAAATTTGATAAAGAGGTCGCAAAGTTTGAATCAAATACTGCATTTTTATTAACGGACATAACTGATCAAAAGCAATTGGATTCGCTTTCAAATTCCATCAAAGCTGACGCACAGTTATATGATGGTGTAATCAGCTCTCAACTACCCTCAGCTATGCACTTAGGCATATCAACAAAAGTCAATCATTTCTTCAAATCTTTCCCCGGTGAATTGATTGCTGCAATTGATTTACACAAGGGCTTTAACGATGTTTTATCGAATACAAAAAAATTCAGATTAGCATTAGGTTTACAGTGGAAACCGTGGAGAGTATTAAACATAAGAACCGGTGTCTCTGTCGGAGGAAATTACGGAAGTAGTTTCTCTTTCGGAATGGGTTTAGATCTTGGCTCTCTTGAATTTGGTTTTTCTTCTTACAAATTCAGCAGTGTACTAAAGCCAAATTCATCTAATTATTTTTCAATTAATTTCGGCTCAAGGTGGAAATTTTAGTTTAATTTTATTTACGTGAAAAAAACTTTTATTCTTTGGATTTCCACATTTGTCGTAGTTTTTCTTGTTAGCTACTTCAAAATTATCTTTTCTGAAAATTATCCTGTCTCTGGAACAATAAGCATTGACGGTGAAAAAATAACTTACAAACTTGATAAACAAGCTTATGGCTCATCTCATACTATTATGATAAGAACCGATTTAAACGATTTAGATATGAAAGCGATTATCTTAAATAATAATTTCAGAGATACTTTGTCATTCATTAAATCTAATGGCTTTTATAAAACTACATTTGAGCGTAAAACGACAGGACAATCCTTTGAATACAAGGTGTTGATTAGAAAAAACGAAACTGAGAGAATTATTCCTGTAAATTCAACTGTACAGTTTTTTTTCTTTGGAAAAATTTCACGAATGCTTGCGATCCTTCATTGGTTATTTTTATTCTCAGGTCTAATATTAATAACCCGCACTGGATTAGATTACTTTAATGATAATTTGAAAGCTAAGAAAATCATTTTGTTATCAGATGTAATCTGGCTGACTTTTCTTTTTTTAATCAATCCGCTTTATCTATCATATAAATATGAGTACATCAATCATTTAATTACTCCAATTGAAAATCTGTTTCCATTAAGTTACTTAATCATTTTCATAATTCTTATCATAACTACAATTCTTATATTCAGAAAATCATTTCAGAAAAAACCGGTTTCATTAATTGGAGCAGTTTTGGTTTTGATAGCTTACTTATTAAGTTAAAAATTTTACCACTTGTTGATGTAGAAAAGAATTTGCAGCTAAAATATTTGTACCTTTTTCAGGTGAATTGCCTTCGCAGTCTGTGATAATTCCGCCTGCCCCACGAACAATTGGAATTAAAGCCATTTTATCCCAAACAGACATAATTGGGTCAATCATTATATCTGCGTAGCCCGTTGCGAGCAAATAATATCCGTAACAATCTCCCCAGTTACGATATATATTTACAGAGTTTATAAGTTGATTAAATTTTTCTTTATTCAAATATTTTTCTGCATTAAGATGATCGGTGGTAAGCAAAACTGATTTGTAGAGTTCTGATTGATTACTAACATTTACAGGGACTTCATTTAATAGAGTAATCGAATTATCTCCAATCAAAAATTCATCAAGTATCGGATGATTGATGACACCTAGCACTGGTCTTCCATTATGTAAAAGTGCAATCAATGTCCCAAACGAAAGGGCACCACAAATAAAACTTTTGGTGCCATCAATCGGATCTAAAACCCACACGAATTCTGCATCAGAATTTTCATTTCCAAATTCTTCTCCGATTATTCCGTGATGTGGAAAATTTTTAGAAATAAGTTCTCTTAATTTTTCCTCTGCTTTTTTATCTGCAATCGTTACAGGAGATGCATCTGATTTCTGCTCGAAGTTTATTTTAGTTCGAAAGTATTGCCTGATTATTTTACTGCTTTCATCAGCAAGTAATTTAAGAAAGGATGAATATTCTTGAAGATAATTCAAATCAATATCCTCGAATCAAAACTTTTTCCATATCTGCTTTAATCATAATTCTGACTAACTCTTCAAACTTAGTTTTCGGTTCCCATCCGAGCAATTGATTTGCTTTAGAGTAATCGCCAATAAGTAAATCAACTTCCGTAGGTCTGAAATAAGTTGGATTAACTTTTACAACAACATCTCCAATTTTTAGATTTTCTTTAATCGGATATTTTATTTTTTCTTTAATTGATTCAAAGTCAATTAGTTTTGTAATCATCTGGAAATCAATGCTTTTGATTTTACCAACTTCATTTTCAGATTCACCAATCCATTCAAGTTCAATTCCGAGATGTTTGAATGTTAAGTCCACGAACTCTCTCACAGTGTGAGTTTCGTTTGTAGCAAGTACAAAATCATCTGCTTGATTATGTTGAAGAATCAGCCACATTCCTTCACAATATTCGGGAGCATAGCCCCAATCTCTTTTTGCATTCAAATTTCCTAAAGATAAATCCTTCTGAAGTCCCGCTACAATTCTTGCAGCTGCTCGAGTAATTTTTCTGGTTACGAATGTTTCGCCTCTTCGTGGTGATTCGTGATTGAACAAAATTCCGTTTGAAGCATAAATGTTATATGCTTCTCTGTAATTGACTATTATCCAATAGCCATAAAGCTTAGCAACTCCGTAAGGTGATCTTGGATAAAAAGGAGTTTTTTCTGTCTGAGGAATTTCCTGAACTTTACCATAAAGTTCTGAAGTTGATGCCTGATAAAATTTTACTTGTCTTAATCCAACTTCTCTAATTGCATCGAGAAATCTTAATGTTCCAAGAGCATCAACTTGTGCTGTGTAATCTGGAATTTCGAATGAAACTTTGACGTGACTTTGTGCTGCGAGGTTATAGATTTCATCAGGTTCAATTTTTTCAAGAAGGCGATTAAGATTGCTCGTATCAACGAGATCTCCATAATGAAGAAAAAGTTTTTTGTTGAGTATTTCAGGATTTTCATAAAGATGATCTATTCTTCCCGTGTTGAAAGAGCTGCTACGTCGGATTATTCCGTGAACTTCATAACCTTTTTCTAATAATATTTCTGTTAAGTAAGAACCGTCTTGACCGGTTAT
>OGCI01002300.1_pt1 | contig 13076 bp, 11 predicted proteins | sample 1570021 | NCBI WGS metagenome assembly OGCI01 (sample SAMN06264664, study PRJEB24512) | hot springs metagenome | isolation source: Hot spring water | place: South Africa: Tshipise | collected 2015-06-21
AGCCGCAGCACGCGCTCGATCATGTGCCGCTCCTCATGCTCAAGGGCGCCGGTCTGCGCGCCCTCGGCGACCACGGCGCGCACCTCCTCCTCCGTGATCGACTGGTCGAGCGGACGGTGCGCGCCGAACAGGCGGAGGATGGCGCCGCTCGACCGGCCGAGCACCCAGACCACCGGGCCGCTGATGCGGGACAGGAAGGAGAGCGGCCGCGCCACGGCGACCGCGATCCGCTCCGGGTGGCGCAGGGCGAGCTGCTCGAGGCGCTGGGCGAGTACGATCTTCTTCCGGCGATCATCTTTCTGCCGACGCGCCGCCGATGTGACGAAGCAGCCGCCGAGGCGGCGGCGCTGCGCCGCGATCCGGATGCGACGAGAAAAGCGGCGCGCCGCGCTTTTTTGCGCGAGTTCGCCGACGAGCATCCCGAAATACGCCACCACAAACACTGGGAGACAGTAGTGCGCGGCGCCGTCGGCGCACATCATGCCGGACACCTGCCAGCGTGGAAGCTCGCCGTGGAGCGCATGATGGGCGCCGGGTTGCTCGATGCGATCTTCGCCACGGCGACGGTGGCCGCGGGCGTGGACTTTCCGGCGCGCACTGTGGTCCTCACCTGCACGGACATGCGTACCGGCAGCGGCTGGCGTCCGCTGACAGCCTCCGAGTTTCAGCAGATGACGGGGCGGGCCGGACGCCGCGGCAAGGACAACGTCGGTTTCATCGTCGCCGCTCCGGGCCCGCATCAGAACCCGCAGCGCGTAGTCCACTTGCTCAGCGCGCCTCCTGATCCGCTCGAAAGCCAGTTCCGCGCGACCTACACAACGTTGCTCAACCTCGTTGACGCCTATGGAAATTTCGCCCAAGTGCGCGAGATCATCGAGCGCAGTTTCGCCTACCGCGATCTTTCGGAACGGATCGCTTCTTTCGCGCGCGAGCGCCAGCGTGTGGAAGTGCGCCTCGGCGAACGGCTCGCCGCTGCCGGGTGCGAAAACGGCGTCGAACAGGCGCGTGCGCTTGAACGTCTTGCCAGCGCGCGCGCCCGCTTGCTCGAAGACGGCGCGCAAACGCGCGCCGAACGGAACATCGCTTGGCTCGATGAAGTGGTCGTCCCCGGGCGCATCGTCAAGGTCGGACGTGGCAAAGATGCGCTGGTCTTCGTCACCGAAAGACGGGGCACCAACCTCGTCGGCGTGCGCGAAGACGGGCGTCGCGTCGTGCTCGGACTCGGGCGCGTGCGCCGCGTCTACAGCCGCATCTACGGGCTGCGCGACGAGGCACGCGAGACGGCTTTCGCCGAAGTGCGCGCGGGACTGACTCCGCCATTGCACGAGCCGCGTCCAGCGGAAGCGCGCGCCGAGATCGAAAATGCCGTGGCCATCTTGGACGATTTGATCGAACGGGTTACCGGACCAGTGACCGCGCCTTGCGCACAAGCGCTGTGGGAGTCGATCGAAGATGCCGAGAGGCTGGAGCGGCTCGAACGGCGCATCGAAGCTCTGCGCGACGAGACGTGGCATCCGTTCGCACAACGCGCGCGCGTACTGGCCCATTTCGGCTACCTCGACCTCGCTGCCGAACGCGTCACCGAACGGGGGCGTTGGCTCGCCGATCTGAGGCTCGACCGCCCTCTGTTGGTCGGCGAAGCTTTGGAGCGCGGGTTGCTCGCACGGCTCGACGCCCCGTTGGTCGCCGGCGTGATGGCCGCGCTCGCTGCCGATGAAGAGCGCGACTACGGCGAACTCCCGCTCGATGATCGATTGGTGATGGCGCTCGCCGAGTTCGAGCAGATCGCTTACGATGTGGCGAGCGTCGAGTGGCGCGAAGACTTGGAACCAGCTTCGGAGATAAACTTTTCAGCCGCTGCGGCCGCCGCCCGTTGGGCACAGGGCGTTACGTGGAGCGAACTCGTGCGCGAAACCAAGGCCGAAGAGGGAGATCTGTTCAGACTCTTTTCGCGCACCGGAGAGTCGCTCATGCAGATCGCCGATTTGCGCGGCGCACATCTAGCCGCCGCACGCCGCGCCGCCAAAGCTGCCGAAGCCATTCTCCGCGAACCCGTGCGCTCGGAAGCGATGCTGTGATCTACGCCGACAAGGAGCGTGCGGCTCTCCGGCAAGCATTGAAGCAGGGGGTGGTGACGACGACGCTGTTTCAGCGCTCCTCTTCCTGTATGCACCGTGGGTTGGCAATGTCGGAACAGGGCGCGGTGACGACAACCAGCGCGGGTTTTCGATGGAAGCAGCGTTGCGTGGCGGGCAAGCGGGGACGCGCAATCAACCGCGGGCGTTCCGCTGGAAGCGACGTCGCCATCGCCGCTCGAAGGTGCTGGTGGGCGCGCGCACTAGCGTTGCGGAAACAGCTCATCAACGGGAAGACGCCAGCCGGGCAAGGCCGGTTCTGCTTCAGCCACGTCACCTCGGCGGTAAACGGTGACCTTGCCAGCTTCGCTCGCGCGATGGACGCGCACGACCTCGTCGCTCAGCAGATCGACGTCCCACACAACCCTTGTGCCGGCGGCGAAATAGTCAGCGATCTTGCGAGCGATCTCTTCTTCTGCTCTGGGCCCACGGTCGTGCTCGCTGCGCACTTCGACGGCGAACAGCGGCGCGCCTTCGAAGAACTTCATGCTGTTGATGTCGCCGACGTAGAAAGCAGCGTCCGGGCAGAAAGATTTGCGGTGCGGAAGATCGACAGCGAACCCGGCACCATCCGTGACGGCGTAGCCGATGCCGGTCCGCTTCTCGTAATCGTAGAGCGAAAGAAAAATGGCGCGCGCAGCATAAAAAGGTAAGCGTCCGGTGGGAGACATCGGCACGACCTCTCCGTTGATGATTTCGGCTTTGCCTTCGACCTTGTAGAGATCTTCCAGCGTTGCTTCGGTTTTCATCCCCATCCTCATCCTCCGATGAAGCTCATCGTTCGCGCTGGCGGAACGAAGTCAGGGTCATTTATCCGATGGCCCTTCTCCTTTTTCATCACCACCGCGCGAATGAAGGCGCCGATTTCGTCGCGCGAAGCGCCGCTTCGAAGCACGTCGCGCAGCGAGTGTTCCACCGTCGAGAACAGACAGGTGCGGATCTGCCCGTCGGCAGTGAGACGGATGCGCGAGCAAGCGCCGCAGAACGGCTCGGTGACCGGAGCGATGATGCCGATCTCGCCCGGCGCGCCATCGGCGAAAAGAAAGCGAACGGCCGTGCTCGATCCGCGCTCTTCTTCGATGGGCACGAGTGGGAAACGACGCTCGATGCGCTGGCGTATCTCGCGTCCCGAGACTACCTTCTCGCGCGACCAATCGTAGGCTGCGTCGAGCGGCATGAACTCGATGAACCGCATGACCAGATCGTGCTCGCGCGCGAACGCTGCAAGGTCCGCCACTTCGTCTTCGTTGTAGCTGCGAACCACGACGACGTTGATTTTAATCGGTTTGAATCCTGCGTCTCGCGCCGCTGCAATCCCGTCAAGCACTCGTGCGAGCGCATCCACTCCCGTGATGCGCGCAAACGACTCGCGACGGAGACTGTCGAGGCTGATGGTCACCCGATCGAGTCCCGCGGCGCGCAATTGCGCCGCGCGTGCCGGGAGAAAATAGCCGTTGGTGGTCATCGCCAGATCGCGCAGACCTTGCGCTTTGAGGCGGGCCAGTTTCGCGACGAGCATCTCTATGTCGCGTCGCATCAGCGGCTCACCGCCTGTCAAGCGGATCTTCTCGATGCCGAGCGCGACGAAGACCTCTGCCGCTCGCTCGATCTCTTCGTAGCTCAGCATCTGTGCTTTCGGGGCAAAGGGCGGTTCGCCGTGCGGCAGGCAGTAAAAGCAACGGAAATTGCAACGATCCGTCACCGAGATCCGCAGGTCGCGGATCGCCCTTCCGTAAGCATCCTTGAGCAGGGCCTCTTGTTTCGCGCGACTGGTCACCGATGTCACCTCTTCAATCTCCATCATACGCCTTTGCGCGCGTTCGCTCCAAGCTGCTCGATCAAAGGGAGCAGCTCCCGGCGGCATCGGTGCCACGGTTTCGTTCGGGCCGCGATGGCTGTCATCGCACGATGGGAAAAGGGACGCAAACTGCATGCGGGGCGGCCTTCCCCGTCGAGACAAAGGCTGTCAATTACTTTACAACATAAAGAACTTGACAAAATCAAAACTCCGGCGTATCGTGCGGTGCATGCGTCCGAAAGACATGACATCCGGCGGACCGACGACGCTCCATGGCCGCGCGATGGACAATCTACGGTTCATCCGCGAGACCATGGAACGCGCCGTCGCCTTCACGGCCGTCTCCGGTTGGGGACTGGCCTTGACGGGCATCGTCGCGTGGGCGACAACTGCGCTCGCCGCGCGAGCCAGCGACCGGCGCGTGTGGCTTGGCGCGTGGCTCGGCGCGGCTGTTGTCGGCTTCTCTATCTCGGCGCTCGCCATGTGGAGAAAGGCACGGCGGTCGCAAACCTCGCTTCTCTCCAAACCGGGGCGCAAGTTGATGACGAACTTCTCGCCGCCCGTGTTGGCGGCTGCGCTTTTGACTGTTGCTTTCGTGCAGCGCGGGCAGTTAGATCTTCTTCCGGCGATGTGGATGCTGCTTTATGGCGCGGGCGTGATGACCGGCGGCGCTTTCTCCGTGCGTCCGGTGCCGCTGATGGGCGCTTGCTTCATGCTCTTGGGCGGCGTTGCGCTCGTTTGCGCGCCGGCGTGGCAGAACGCGCTGATGGGCGCGTCTTTTGGCGGCCTGCATCTCATCTTCGGCTTGGTGATTGCGAGGAAGTATGGCGGTTAGACGGGTTCTTTCAACGGTTCGCGCTTCGTCTCGCGAGACGAGCGGGGAGGCGAACGAAAAGCGCGCGTCGCAAGGGCGGGCTGCGGAGCTGGACCGCTTGATTCACGAGCGGGTGAGGCTCGCGATCCTCAGTGCGCTGGCGGCCAGCGGACCGCTCACCTTCAGCGAGTTGAAAGAGATCGTCGGGACGACCGACGGCAACCTGAGCGTTCACGCGCGCAAACTCGAAGACGCAAAGTACATCGTTTGCACCAAGGGGTTCGAGGGGCGCACGCCGAAGACGGAGTACAGCATCACGGCAAAGGGGCGGCGCGCGCTGGAGAAATATCTGGACCACATGGAAGCATTGATCCGCGCGGCGCGTGCGGCAGCGAAGTCGAAATGATCGACGAAAACGGTTCGCGTCCGACGCAACCCATGGCGAGCTTTCGAAACGGAGGCTGTATGTCGGAAAGAAACGCAACGGCGCTGTTCGTCTTAGAGAGCGGGCTTGCTCTCGGCGTGCTGGGAGACGCGCTGTTCCGCTCTAGCGGGCTCGGCCTGAACGTCGCGCTGTGGACGGGTTTGTTGCTTTTCATCACCTGCCATCTGCTGCGCCGCGAAGGGCGGTTCGCGTTCGCAGAAGCGGGCATGTTCTTCGTCATGGCGCTCTTCTGCGCGTCAGGGGTCGCGTGGCGCGCGTCTCTGTTACTGATCTTTTGGAACCTGTGCGGGATCTGCGTGGCGCTTGTGTTGATCGCGTGGCACGGGCGCGGCAAAAGCCTTCGGACCGCCGGAGCGTTGGACTACTTGGGGGCCGCGCTGTTGGCGACGAAAGATGTCATCGTCGGTACGCCGATGCTGATCTTTCGGGACACGGCGTGGATGGATCGGGCGCGCTCCGCTTGGGTGAGGCGTGCCATGTCGATCGCCGTCGGCCTCGTTTTTTCCATCCCTTTGATCCTGATCTTCGGCTTGTTGCTCGCGGCGGCCGATTCGGTCTTCGCGCAAGTGTGCGAGCGCATTTTCGACGTGCCGTTGGATGAGTTCTTCTCGCATGTCTTCATCGTCGCGTTTCTCGCTTGGATCGTCAGTGGTTTCTTGCGCAGCGCGGCCTTCGAGACCGACCAGAAGCACGAAAGAAGCAACGCGGTGCTTTCGATCCTGAATTTACCGGAAAGATCGGCGAACGACGTTGGCGCGAGCTGGCGCGAAACGGCGCGCCGATCGTTGGGGATCGTGGAGATAGGGCTTCCGCTTGGGCTGCTCAATTTGCTGTTTCTCGCCTTTGTCGGCATACAGTTCCGCTATCTTTTCGGCGGCGCGTCGTTGGTCGAGGTGACGGCCGGTTTGACTTACGCCGAGTATGCGCGGCGCGGCTTTTTCGAATTGGTCATGGTCGCCGGGCTCGTGTTGCCGTTGTTGTGGGGGGCGCAGTGGATCATGGAACGAAGCGGCGACCGGCGAGGCGAGCGGATCTTCCGCGCGCTGGCGGTCGTGCAACTGCTGCTCGTCGGCATCATCATGCTCTCGGCGCTCAAGCGCATGCTGCTTTACACGGACGCATACGGATTGACGGCCTCGCGCTTTTACGCGACGGCGTTCATGTGTTGGTTGGCCGCTGTTTTCGTGTGGTTCGCGGCGACGGTGCTGCGAGGGCGTCGCGCACGTTTTCTCTATGGCGCTGCGGCGCTCTGGTTGGTGCTGCTCATCGCGCTCCATGCGATCAATCCCGAAGGCTTGATCGTGCGGGTCAACGCCGCGCGCAGCGACTTCGATACGGCCTATGCTTCCACTTTGAGCGATGATGCCGTTCCAGCGTTGGTCCAGGCGTTGCCCGATCTGGTGGCGGACCGGCGTCGAGAGGTCACCGAGCATCTTCTTCAGAAAGTGTGCCGCCCGAGCGCAGAGCGGGCCGACTGGCGCAACTGGACCATTGCGAAGTGGCAAGCCGCGCGCGCCTGCGCAAGGCTTCGTTGAAAGCGGTCCTGATGCAAGAAGCTAGCTCGGCGGAAGAGTTCGCTTCGGGATCTCAGCCATCCAGATGCCTTCAGCAGGATCGTGCAAGGTCGTGCGCGCAGCGAGAGATACCACCAACCCCTCCCGGCGCCGGGAGCACCCGGCTTCAGCAGTGGGGCAGTTGACTTAGAAACCCTCGCCATCAAACGGCTCCGGCGGGAGTCCTTCCTCTCGCCGAAGCCGGGCGAGGCCATCCCCGACACGCGCGAAAGCACGTTGCGGAAGATTCTGCTTAGGCTCTCGTGGCCTGAGCTTCGTTCGTTGGAGTCTCTTTGCCCTGCTCGCCAGTGACGGTTTGCGCTTTGGCCGCATCTTTCCTCTTCTTCTTGCGCGGGCGCGATTTACCGTAGGTCCCGCGAAAGATCTTCCCGCGTCTTGTGCGCAAGTCTCCTTTGCCCATCTTCTCTTTCTCCTCGGTTATCGTCGAAGAATCGTCGCGTGAGATCGAGCGTGTGCTCGACGAAAAGCGAAATTATCGGCGCAAGAGAGGCAAAAGGCAAGCGGGAAAGTTCGGACGAAGTGGACGCGCATTCGATCGGGCCGGGGAACGGTTCGAAAAAAATGTCGAAGCCCGTATCGATCGCCGAAGCGGCGAGAGCGAAAGTCAGCGGGCACGATCTTCTTGGTTCAGCGCTCAGGCGAGTCTCGATCGCCGGCCAGCAGCGCGCGCGCCGTTCTCTTCAGACCGGAGAGCTTGGCGCGTTTGATCGCGCTGTGGCGAAACCTTTCCGCGTAAGTTTCGTGGTCCATTTCGATCACTTCGGCGAGCGGCAAGGATGTCTGTCCGCTGCGCGGCGCGAAATGCTCTTCATCGGTCGGCTGCTCGAATCTGTTCCACGGGCAGACGTCTTGGCAGACGTCGCAGCCGAAGAGCCAGCCGTCGAGGTTGCGCGCCACTTCATCCGGGATCTCTTCGGCGCGAAGTTCGATGGTCGCGTACGAGATGCAGCGGCCTGCATCCACCACGCGCGGTTCGACGATGGCTCCCGTAGGACAAGCTTCCAAGCAGAGCGTGCACGTGCCGCAGTGATCTTCCGCAAACGGCGCGTCAGGTTCGAGTTCGAGATCGAGAATGAGTTCGCCGAGAAAGACCCACGAACCGTATTCGCGCGTGATCAGGTTCGAGTGCTTGCCGATCCAGCCCAATCCGGCGCGCACAGCCCACGCTTTGTCCATCGCGGGTTGCGCATCGACGCAAATTTTGCCTTGCGTGCCGGGCCACTCGCTTTGCATCCACGAAAGCAGTGTGCGAAGCTTCTCTTCAATGACGAGGTGATAGTCATCGCCCCAAGCGTAACGCGAAATCTTTCCCTGTGTCGGATCATCGGCGTGCACGTGCGGTGTGTAGTAGTTGAGCGCCACGGCGATCACCGAACGGGCTGCGGGCAGCAGTTGGCGCGGATCGGTTCGCCGTTCGATATCGCGCGCCATCCAGTGCATGGTGGCATGCAAGCCGCGCCGCAACCACTCTTCGAGGCGCGCTCGTTCGTCAGGCAACGGTTCGGCACGCGCGATGCCGACTTTGTGAAAGCCGAGTGCGAGCGCGCGTTCTTTGATCTTGACAGCGCGAGAGTGTGGATCCTCTCGCTCCCGTTTCAGCGTCTCGTTCACGACCAAATGCCCGGAATCCTCGTCCCGCACGTCGGGCAATGGCCGTCGGGCGTCACGTTCATGCGGCGCACGATGAAGCCATGTCGCTCGACGAGCAGTTCGTCGCAGTGCGGGCAGTAGGTGTTCTCCCAGCGCCCGACGCGCCCGGGTAGGTTGCCCGCATAGACGTAGCGCAGACCGGCTGCGCGTCCGATCTCGCACGCGCGTATGAGTTGTTCGGCGGTGGTGTTTGGATTATCCGTCATCTTGTAGTCTTGGTGAAAAGCGGTGACGTGCCACGGGATGTCGGGCGAGACGCTGGCGATGAACTCCGCCGCGCGCCGCAGTTCATCCTCGGAATCGTTGAAACCTGGCACGACGAGCGTCACGATCTCCTCCCAGAAACCGCGCTCGTGAACCATCTTGATCGTTTCGAGGATGTTATCGAGCACGCCGCCCAGTTGACGATAGCTGCGGTCGTTCATCGCTTTCAGGTCGATCTTGTAGCAATCGGTCCACGGGCGCAGGAAGTCGAGCACTTGCGGCGTCGCGTTGCCGTTGGAGATGAAGGCTGTTCGCAAGCCGACCTGTTTGGCGCGCTTGAAGACCTCGACGGCCCATTCGGCGGTGATCAGCGGCTCGTTGTAGCTTGAACCGATCATGCGTGCGCCGTAGGTCCGCGCCAGCGCGACGAGCCGGTCGGCGGTGACCAACCGTGGCAGCGTCCCGGCCGCTTCGTCGCGCAGCGCCTGCGACGTCAACCAGTTCTGACAATAGGCGCAATGGAGATCGCAGCCGAGCATGCCGAAGGTGAGCGTGTCCGAACCGGGAAGGACGTGAAAGAAGGGCTTCTTTTCGGTCGGGTCGCACGCCAGCGCCGCGACGTAGTTCATCGGCACCATCAGCTTGCCGCCGCGGTTGAAGCGCACCTTGCAGATGCCGCGCCGCCCTTCTTTGATCAAGCAGCGGTGGCCGCAGGCGTAGCAGCGGAGCGACCCGTCCGGATAGTGTTCGGTCAGTTCGGGCGCGCCCTCGGCGGTCAATTCATCTAGAACTTCGGCGAGCGTTGCTGCGCGTTGTGTGATCGGCATAACCTTTCAAGCCCCTTGCCCGGTGGCGAACTCCGTTGCAAAGGGATTATACTTCCAAACGAGGACGGAAGGATCATCGTCGAAATTTAGATGATTCGATGAGCAGCATGCGATGTCCTCGAGCAAAGCGAGCACGCCCTTCGGTGGCCGCTCCGATGACAACGGTCCGTCGAGGACGACGGGGAGAGCATGATCGTTCAAACTTTCGTCGTTTCGCCTTTTCAACAGAATTCGCGATTGGTCGTCTGCGAGCGGACGCGCCGCGCCATGGTCATCGACCCGGGTGATGCGGCGGGTGCCCGGCGCGTTGCGGCCATTGTGGATCGGCATGGATTCGATCTTCAAGCCATTGCGCTGACGCACGCCCACACGGATCACATCGGCGGCGTCGGCGAATTGAAGAAGTTGAAGCCCGAGGCCGAGATCATCCTCCATCCAGCGGACGAAGCGATGTACCACGCGTTGCCGGAGCAACCAGCGTGGCTCGGCATTCCGCGCTCCGAGTGGCCGCGGCTCGGTCTAGTCTACGATGCCCCGCCGCCGCTCGATCGGCACTGGCACGATGGGGAGATCTACGCCGTGGGCGACCTGCGGTTCGAGGTTCTTCACACGCCCGGCCATGCGCCTGGTCACGTCGTTCTTTTCGAGCCCGAAGAGCGGACGCTTTTCGGCGGCGATTGCCTGTTTGCCGGATCCATCGGGAGGACGGATTTGCCCGGCGGCTCTTTCGAAGAGTTGATGGAATCAATCCACCACCGGATCCTGCCGCTCGGCGATGACGTGGTGGTTTACGTCGGACACGGACCCGATACCACCATCGGACAGGAACGACGGATGAACCCGTTTTTGACGGGAGCTTTTTCGATCCAAGATTTAGGTTGAGGAAGCGGTCTTTGCCATGCGACGAAATTCCAGAGGGATGTTCAAAACCGTCGTGGTCGCCAGTTTGACGACGCTGGCCGTCGCCGGCGCCGCGCGTGCGCTGGTGCGCGATGACAAGCCGCAGGTCGTCCCGCGAGTCGAGCTCGATCGCTACGTCGGCACGTGGTACGAGATCGCGCGCTACCCGAACCGTTTCCAGCGGCAGTGCGTCGCCGATACCACGGCGACCTACGAGCTGCGCCCCGACGGCAAAATTCGCGTTATCAACCGGTGCCGAAAAGGGGATGGCAAAATCGACACCGCCAAAGGCACGGCGCGCGTGGTCGATAAACAGACCAACGCCAAACTCAAAGTCACCTTTTTCTGGCCGTTCTCGGGCGATTACTGGATCATCGATCTCGATCCCGATTACCGCTACGCCGTGGTAGGCGCACCGTCGCGCAAGTATCTGTGGATTCTGAGTCGAACGCCGCAACTCGATGAAGCGACCTATCGGCGCATACTGGAGCGCGTCGCCGCGCAAGGCTTCGATGTCGATCGTTTGGTCAAGACGCCGCAGAGCGGCGGAAGCCACTGAAGGAGAGATGACGGCGACCCAACCAGTTGACTGGGCGCGCTTGCTCCTGCCACGCGCAGCAACGTGAGTCAGCGCTGTCCAAGATCCCCAACCCAGGTGTTCGGTTCTTTAAGAACGCTGAAGAAGCGGAACTAAATTGTTCCGCTTCTTCAGCGAAGGGGAGCAGCGGAGCGCTTTCGCGCTTAACTTAGATTAGCTTGTTTTAGCTCTTCCCACCGCCGTCTTTTCTCTTCCTCCAGATCGCTCGGGAGCGTCTCGACTGGGATACCTTCTTCGGCGCAGAACTTTCGCCACAGGATGAAGCGGACATCGAGTTGTCCGGTTTCATCCGAGACGGCATTAGGGATCTTTTGCGAGGTCTGTTCGTCGGGTTTGCTCGTTTCTTGTTCGTTCACTTTGTTTCGAACTTCGCCTCCTTGTCCTTTGGTGCTTGCCGTTAGGCAATGGTGATCTCTGGGGCTAGGTAGACGTCTTGAATCGCGTGAAGCAGTTCGACGCCTTCGGCCAGCGGCCGTTGGAAGGCTTTGCGCCCGGAGATGAGCCCCATGCCGCCGCCGCGCTTGTTGATCACCGCCGTACGCACAGCTTCTTGCAAGTCGCTCTTGCCTTTGGATTCGCCGCCGGAATTGATCAAGCCGCAGCGCCCCATGTAGCAGTTAGCGACCTGATAGCGGACGAGGTCGATCGGATGCTCGGTCGTCAACTCTTCGTAAACCTTCTTGTTCGTCTTGCCATAGGGCGATTCATGGCTGAGCACGAGGTAGCCGCCGTTCCTTTCGGGAAGCTTCTGTTTGATCAAATCGGCCTGCATGGTCACGCCGAGGTGATTAGCTTGGCCGGTCAGATCAGCTGCTGTATGCATGTCGCCTTCGGGCGTTTTGAACTTCGGGTTGCGCAGGTAGCACCAGAGGATGGTCGCCATCCCGAGTTCGTGCGCGTAGGCGAAGGCTTCGGCGATCTCCGTGATCTGGCGCGTGGATTCTTCCGAACCGAAGTAGACAGTGGCGCCGACGGCTACAGCGCCCATGTCGCGCGCTTGCTCGACGGTGCCAAAGAGTATTTGGTCGAACTTGTTCGGGTAGGTCAGCAGTTCGTTGTGGTTGATCTTGACGATGAACGGGATCTTGTGCGCGTACTTGCGCGCTACTGCGCCGAGCACGCCAAAGGTCGAAGCGACCGCGTTGCAGCCACCCTCGATGGCGAGCCGGACAATGTTCTCCGGATCGAAGTAGTCCGGGTTGGGCGCAAACGAGGCACCCGCGGAATGTTCCACCCCTTGATCGACTGGCAAGATGGAAAGGTAGCCTGTGCCAGCGAGCCGTCCGTGGTTGAAGAGCGCTTGCAACGACCGAAGCACAGGCGTCGGACGATCCGACAGCGCCCAGACGCGGTCGACGAAATCCGGTCCGGGAAGATGAAGTTTCTCCTTGGGGATGGTGCGCGATTGGTGTTCGAGCAGCCGGTGCGCTTCGTCGCCGAGCAGCGCTTCGATGCGCGCCATGATGTCGCCCCCTTGTTTGATCTGCGTAACCATCTCGGTCGGTTCCTCCTTACTTGACTTTTGGCCTGACGGGAGAACAGGTGACTCAATAAAGAGCGAAAAATTATAGCACGTGCGCAAGACCGCGAGTTAAAAATAAATCGATCGAAAGCCGACCGACGATGCTGGCGCTTAGGTTCGACGTTCGCTCTGAAGCAGTCCGATCAACGCGCCTCTTTCATCCACCACGGCCAGCGCGCCCAGTCCATTTCGGTTCATCTTCTCTTCGGCAAGGCGGAGCGGCGCCGACGCTTCGACGAAGAGGTCCTTGTCGATCGGCCGCATCGCGTCCACGATGCGCGTCCGGTGCCATGCGTCGCGCGGAAGCCGGCGCAAATCTTCCAGCGAGAGCAGCCCGTAGAGCCGTCCGTCGCGTGCAACCGGATACACGGTCCGTCGATGGAGCGGCAGCATACGGTCGACGAAGTGGCTGACGAGCAGGTCGGGATCGAGCGCAACCGGGGCGCGCATGGCATCGGCGACCGAACGCGCACTCGCTGATCGGCGGAGCACGGCGCGCGCCGCATCCCACAGGAAGAACCCGACTAGACCGGACCAGAGAGCCATGAACGGGTCGCCGAAGCGGAAGTAGAAATAAAGCCCGAAGACGACGAGCATAGTGGCGATGAT
>OGCI01002301.1_pt1 | contig 13074 bp, 9 predicted proteins | sample 1570021 | NCBI WGS metagenome assembly OGCI01 (sample SAMN06264664, study PRJEB24512) | hot springs metagenome | isolation source: Hot spring water | place: South Africa: Tshipise | collected 2015-06-21
AGGCAGGCGAAGCAATCCCCCGCGGTTCCACAAAAGTGAAGGGGATTGCTTCGTCGCTTCGCTCCTCGCAATGACACGAGAGGCAAGGGCGATTGCTTCGTCGCTGCGCTCCTCGCAATGACACAATGGCGCTGTGTCATGGCGAGCCGGCCGCCAGGCAGGCGAAGCAATCCCCCGCGGCTTGCGGTAGTTGAAGGGGATTGCTTCGTCGCTGCGCTCCTCGCAATGACACGAGAGGCAAGGGCGATTGCTTCGTCGCTGCGCTCCTCACAAGGACACCGAACTTCAACCGGTGTCTACAGACCGAGCGCTTCGTCGAGGTCGCGCTGATAGTTCGCCAGCGCGCCAGCCTCGACGTCTGCCACTGCCACCGTACTCCCGTTCAGCCAGCTGGATTCGTAGAGCGCCATGCAGATTGCTTCGTCCTTGTAGCCCTCCACGCCTGTGATCTCCACCTGCGCCTTGCCCTGCACCGCCTGAATAAACTCCCACAGCTCGGTGGCGATGGTGTCCGTCACACCGCGCGGGAAGAGCTGCTCCCAGCCGTCGTCGCCGATGGCTTTGCGGAAGCGTTCCACCATTTGCGGGATGGTCTCCTCGCGTCCCGAGCGGGTCTTCAGCCCGTCGGAGAAGTCGATGGAACCGAGTTCACCGTAAAGTACCCGCTGCGAGAACCTCGTGCCCGGCGCTGCCGATACCGACGTCCACTGTCCCATCGCCCCGTTATCGAAGGTAAGCGTCGCCATCACGGTGTCTTCCACGTCCACCGGGATAGGGTCTTCCAGAGTTTCGGGCTTGCCATAGCGATAGGGATGGAAGGCATGTGTGCGTGCCGCTACGGTATCTACCTCCCCCACATGGTAGCGGAACAGGTCGGCAAAGTGCACGCCACCGTCCAGCACCCAGCCTCCGCCCGCTTCCATGCGGTGCTCGCGCCACGTCCAATACCACAACCGCTCGCCCACATCCAGCCAGAAGATCATGCGTATCTCGCCGATGTCGCCCTGCCGCACTGCCCAATGGATGGCGCGGTGTGCCGGGTCGCGCCGGTAGTTCTCCGCCACCTGAAACACGGTGCCCGCACGTTCGGCAGCTGCCAGCATCAGGCGTCCTGCCTTCAGGGTCAGCGCCAGCGGCTTCTCGATGGTCACGTGCTTGCCGCCTTCGAAACAAGGGATTGCCAGCGTGTGGTGATTGCGGTGCACAGAACAGATGTCCACCGCCTGAAGCGCCCTTTCGGTCTCCAGCATGTCCTCCACCTGCTGATAGGCGGTGGGACGTCTGCCCTGAAACTCGGCTATCTGGTCTGCCATGCGCTCCGCACGCTTACGGTCGATATCGCAGGTAGCGATGACCTCGAAGTCGCGCAGACCCGCCTCCCACAGTTTCTTCAGCCCTTCGCGATGCGCGCCCGCTATGCCGCCGCACCCGACGAACGCCAGTGTTACCTTATCTGCCATGTGTGTTCTCCTCGCCAGATGAGATGCAGATGAAGATTCGCGTGCCTCAGGAAAGAGTTCCTTCCACCGTACCAGCGCCATCGAAGAAAGCCGGTGCACCTCCACGACAAAAGAAACGACCTGGCAGGGAAAGCCGCCCCGCCAAGCCGTGACCTCGCTATGGGAACTCGCGTTAAGCGGTGATCAGCCCGTCAATCCGGCTGCCGCCAGCACCGCCCGCTTCACCACCGCCTCTAGCATCGGCACTTTGTAGCCGTTCATCTCCAGCGGTGTGGCATTGGTGGTAGCCGCTTTGCCAGCCGCCGCGGCGGTCTGCTGGTTCACTGCCTTTCCAACGAGCGCCTTTCCCGCCTCAGCACTTTCATAGGGCACAGGCGCAACGCCACCCAGCACCACCGACGCCGCACGGCACACTCCACCCGACACTTGAAGTACCACCGCCGCCGATACCAGCGCCCAGTCGAACGAATCCTTTTCGCGCACCTTCACGTACACGCTCCGGGTGCCCGCTTTCGGTTTCGGCACGGTGATTTGTGTGATCACTTCGCCGGGTTGCAGTACGTTCTCCCCGCGCAGGTTCTTGTCGGGCATCTGGAAGAAGTTCCTCAGCGCAACGTTTCGCGTGCCCCGAGCGCCTGCGATGGTGACACTCGCTCCAAGTGCCAGCAGTGCCGGTGCGCAGTCGCTGGGATGCACGATGTAGCAGGGACCGGGGCTGATGATGGCATGATACCGGTTGTCACCGCGTACGGCGTAGCACTGGTCGCCTCCCTTCTTCAGGCAGTTCACATGTGGGTCGCGGAAATACCAGCATCGTGGGCGCTGACACAGGTTTCCGCCAATGGTGCCCACATTGCGGATCTGTGGGGTGGCAACCGCTTCTGCTGCCTCCGCCAGACAGGTGTAGTCGCGCCGAATGACGGGGTGCTCTGCGATCTCCGTTAACGTGACCAGTACACCGATCTGCAAACCCGAACCGGTCTCCCGTATCTCGCGCATCCCGGGAAGGCTTTTCAGGTTCACCAGGTGCGCTGGCTCGAGCAAGCCATCCTTCATCGCGCCCAGCAGGTCCTGACCGCCTGCAATCGCCAGGGTGTCCCGCTGAGCCAGCAGGCGCACGGCTTCCGCGACCGTTTTCGGCTGATGGTAGACGAATGCTCTCATCGGTTCTAATCCTCCTACACTTTGCCCAGCGCTTCCAGCACTTTGGCGGGAGTTATCGGCAGAGAATGGACTCGCTTACCGATGGCGTTGAACACCGCATTGCCGATTGCCGCAGCGGTGGGAATGACAGGCGGCTCGCCCACGCCGGACACTCTGCCCGTCGGGTTGTCGTACAACACCACATCGATCTCCGGCATGTCCAGCGAGCCGGGCAGCTTGTACTCCTCCAGATTGGGGTTCAGCATCCGACCGGTCTGCTCGTCATACAGACGCTGTTCGTGCAACGCCATCGCCAGTCCCTGGATGACACCGCCATACACCTGGCTCTCCACAGCAAGCTGGTTTATCACCAGTCCGCAGTCCTGAACGGCAACGATTTTGACCACCCGCACCTTGCCCGTTTCGGTGTCCACCTCCACCTCGGCGAACTGGCAGCCAGCCACTCCGCTTCCCTGCAGGTTCGGGTTCCACTCGCCCTGCACCTCGATGCCCTCTTTGCCCAGCAGGGCGCACGCCTGCTTCCACGTCAGCGAGCGCTCGACGCCATTACGAGCGATGACTTTCCCATCTGCCAGAACAATGTTGGCTGGATTAGCTTGCAGACGCTGCGACACCGCCGCCAGCAGTCGCTCCTTCGCGCCCATCGCCGCCATCTTCACCGCGGGGGCAACCGACGCTGCGGTGGTGCTTCCACCGCTGGCGCCCGAATACCCGTAGTCGGTGTCGCCGATGAGTGCCTTCACCTGCTTCACGTCCAGCCCCAGCTCCTCGGCCACAATGGCTGCCACGTAGGTACGAGTGCCGGTTCCGAGGTCCTGCGTGCCCAGACGCACCTCCACACTGCCATCAGGAGCGATACGCACGGTAGGACGGCTACCCGCCCCGCCTCCACCGCCCCATACCGCGCTTGCCATACCCAGACCGCGACGGACGGTACCCCGTCCCTCGCCCGCCACTCGGTTGCGCCTCTGCCAGCCGATGCGTTCGGCACCCAGGCGATACTCCGCCTGTCGGACGCGGTTGGGGTCGTTTTTCAGGCGAAACTCCAGAGGGTCAATACCCAGCTTGTGCGCCAGGTCATCCATCGCCGATTCCATGATGAACGACGCCTGCGGATGACCGGGGGCACGCAGTGCCGCGGACGCGCCGATGTTGGTGGAGATATCGAAGTGCCGGGTTCGCACGTTAGCAACAGGATAGATGTAGGGAAGAGGTACGCTCGCGCTGCCCCACAACCCGCCGGTGCCGTGGGTTTCGCTATCCCAGGCGATCAACTGACCGTCGCGCGTAGCGGCGATTTTGACCTTCGCGGTGACGCCGGGACCGTATCCCGATGCCAGCTGCTCTTCCTCACGCTCCAGCATCAGCTTTACCGGGGCGTTCGCCATCTTTGCCAGCCGGGCGCACAGCACCCCCTCCACTCCGGCACCGAACTTGCTACCGAACCCGCCGCCCATGTGTTCGCAGATGACGCGCACGTTGCCCTGCGGTATCCCCAGAGCACCAGCCAGCTCGTCGCGCACCGAGAAGATACCCTGCGTGGATGCCCATGCAATCAGCTTGTCGCCCTGCCACTGACACACCAGCCCATGCGGTTCCAGACAGCAGTGCGACCTCGGCGGCACACTGTAGGTGGCTTCATGCACCACCACATCGCTGCGGGACAGAGCCGAATCCACATCGCCGCGCTCCTGCGGGTTGCCGCCGCGCACGTTGCCCTGCTGGGTGACACGTGGGGCGCTGGGCTCTCGGGCGGTTTCTGGGTCCACCACGAAGGGCAGCGGCTCGTAGTCCACTTTGATCCGCTTTAGCGCATCACGCGCAATCTCTTCGCTCACCGCAGCGACTGCCGCCACCTCTTCACCCACATAATTCACCTCGCGTGTCAGGTCGGTGATTACCGCTTTGACGCCCGGCAGTTTCTCGGCTTCAGAAGCATCGATGGAGCGAATGCGAGCGTGAGGATAGGGCGAACGCAGAATCTTCGCGTACAGCATCCCCGGCAGCTGGATGTCGTACGTATATTTGGCTCTGCCCGTGACCTTATCGGCGCCATCCACTCGCGGGATGCGCTTACCAAGCCAGCGCATGTTGGCGGGGTCGCCCCACGCGGCTTCGATGTCGGGCACCTCGATCTCGACTTCCTGTGTCTCTCCGTTAACCGTGATCGTGGTCTTGATTCGCTTGGTTCTCTGCTGTGGCATGGCGTTACCCTCCACTCCTCATTCGGCGGGATGCCTCCATCGCCGCTTCAAAGATGCGATTGTAGGTCCCACAGCGGCAAACGTTGCCCGCACAGGCTTGTTTGGCCTGTTCCAGCGTCGGTCGTGGCACCTGGTCGAGCAATGCCTTCAGCGACATGATGAAGCCGGGTGTGCAGAAACCGCACATCAGGGCATCGCGCTCGATGAACGCCTGCTGAAGCGGATGTAGCTGTTCGCCCTGCGCCAGGCTCTCCACCGTCTCGATGCGCCTGCCCTGTGCGTCCACCGCCAGCATTGAGCAGGAGTACACAGGCTTGCCATCCAGAAGCACCGTGCACGCTCCGCAGCTGCCACGGTCGCAAACGCGCTTGGTACCGGTGAAGCCCAGCTGGTCGCGCAGAGCGTCCAGCAGAGTCACACGCGTTTCCACTTCCAGTGTGTGCGCGGCACCGTTCACGTTGAGCGTGATTCGGCTCTTTCCGCGAATCTCCGCCGATTGCGCCTGTGATGCGTGCTGAAGGGTCTCTGCCTGCGCCTTTCGCGCGCGGCGCTCCTCCAGTACCGCGCCTGACGACAGCAGGCTGGCGAGGGCAGTACTCACTCCCAGATTGCGAAGAAAAGTGCGACGGGATGTGTTCACATCTTCCGGGGGCTCTGGCGGCAGATTCTTGCGATCATCCTCCATAGGGTCGCGACCTCCTCCCTGTGCTCGTAAAAACTCTCCTCTACCCTGCTAAAACGTTACAGGTTAGTAGAAGTTTAACCGATGAAAACGGAGGGTGTCAATAGGCACGCTCGCAGGTTTCACATAGCTGAGCACCTGTTTCAGCGCTCGACACCCTTTCGTCGCCACATGACACCCTCCGTAACGATGCTGTTAGGGGGACGGACGGACCGCCGGGAGGTTTTCCAGGTCGGAAGGCTTAATCCGCCGGTCGGTAACGGCAGAGCGATTCAGCGGGATGACGAGTCTGTCGCCCGCCTTCAGCCACTGGTTGATGCGCCTGTCCAGTACCTTCCCTCCGCGCAGGCTGTCCACGCGCGAAAAGGCGTACACCTCAATGTGCGTCGGGCGCCAGTCCGCGGCGATGGCTGCACCGAGCGTATCCAGAAAACCCCGCCGCGGCACCCCGGTTGCCCTTTCCGACTCCGCAGCGAACCTGTCCAGAAGCTGGTTACGGTCGGAGGCGCTCTCGTCGTCGCTCTCCCACTGCGACAGGGCAAGGCTCAGCATCCCGCTTCCCTTGGGAATGCGCACGGTCTGAAACACATGCCCGATGTTGCGCGACTCGCGCCTGTCCACGTCGTCGTAGGGTCCCGCGCGGTGCTTCTGGATATCGCCTGGCAGAGGCACCAGCAGCGCCAGCACGAACGGCTCATCGGAGTCGCTGCCACGGTCCCACTCGGCTTCGTCGTTGCAGTAGAGACGGGTCAGCGCGACGCGGTACTCCGCCCAATCGCCGTGCGCGCCGGTGCCTTCGCGAACCTTCTGGATTGTGCCGTAGACGGTGTACTTCCCCTCGCCACCGCCGTTCAGGTAGACCGAAAACTCCGACGGACTGGTGCCGATGCGATCCAGCTCCTCAGGTGTCCATATCTTCTTGCCGGTAGCCACGTGGTCAGCGTTGCCTCCAATCAGGCTCAGCAGGAACGTGCGGGCGTTGGACACCACCCAGTCCAGCCCCTGCACGAAGGTGTCGCCAAGCGATTTGACCACGTCCCAGCCCGTCGCGGCGCGATTGCGCAGGGTGATGGTCTCGGGCAGGCTGGCAAGCGGTCCCACCACGTACACCATGTCGTCTCCCGCCTCGAAGTCGTTCACCGCCAGCAACGGGTTCGCCCTCGGCATGTAATCCAGCAGGAACTGCTGTCCCTGCACTTCCAGCACGATGTCGGCATCGGTGCCGGCACCTGTCTCCGTTCCGGTGCGCAGGCGCACACGCAGGAAAAACTGGTTGTCGCCAGCGGCGCGAAAGGCTGATGTTGGGTATCCGCCCGCGCTCAGGAAGGTGTAGGGAAGGCGGTTGTAGTGCTCGTACTGTTTGATGCGCTCGGCAAGCGGATAGCCCGTCGTTTTAACCTTCTGCCAGAACTCCCCGGCACCGAGGTCGTTCATCTGGCTCTCCAGTATCTGCAGCCACTGCACCGAAGTGCGCTCCGCCAGCTGCAGGGCAATGTTAAACAGCTGCTCGCCGGTAACGTCCCGCACCCCGCGCACCTGCACCGCAATGTCAGCCACCCACCGGCTGTCGAGGGCGATGCCAGGCGGTGCGAGGTACGCCACACTGTCCGGAACACGCACTCCCAGAACCTGCGGCTGCACGGCGACGCCCTCGCGCACGTTCTTCCACTGCTCGCACAACGAACTGTTGCTCAGCGGCGAGAAAGGCGAGCAGACCAGAGGCATCAGCTCCGCCACACCCGTCATGTTCAGGATAGTGGCAGACGGTTCGATCTTGCCGTGTGGCTTCACGCCCAGCTGCACGGGTTTCTCGTACGCGCCCGTCCACAGGCTCATGCGACGGCGTTCATCGGCGGGAACCTCGAACCAGGTGCGCGAACGACGGTTCGGATCGTCTACCCAGTTGGAATGAGCGTAGAAATCCTGAATGGCGTGCAACGAGACCCCGAGAATGTTCTGAGCAGCGGAGACATCGTTCAGCTCTCGTGCCCACAGCAAACCGATGAGCGTGCCAGCCAGTATCCGCTTCCAGTTTGCCTCCACCTGCGCCGTGCTGAACAGGTCGTCAAAATGCAGCTTCGCCAGCTCGTCCACGGTCGCCAGCGACACCTTGAGCCTGCTGATACCGCCATCTGCCCACCAGAGAGGGTTGTAGGCGTAGGAGTCGATGTAGTCGGCGTGCCACTTCAGCGTGTCCGCTGCGGGCTGGTTGAACCCGCACGCCCGAGCCGCTCGTTCTGTCAGCAGCTGGTGATACCAAGGATTACCGCGCAGAAGGTCCTCGCCAGAAAAGGCGAACGCACCGCGATAGCCTACCATCAAAATCACGAACAGCACCGATAGCCGCAGCCATCGCGGGAACGGCATCCAGCATGTTGTTGTCATCGAAAACCTCCTTCATTCATTTTCACCGAGAAAACCGTGCAGGCGACCACGCCAGTACGCCTCCAGAAAGTCGGCGCTGCCCACCTCACGCACCGTGTTGTCCTCGAAAATGAGCGCAAGGTTCACATACCGCCACCGGGTATCTCCGCTTTGCAGGCAGTACAAGCCTGCCGGTGTCGAGCAGAAAACCCTCCTGCTGCCGAGCGGCACGAACACCGACTGCGCGATCGGTATATCCAGCCCCTCATGGAGCACCTGCCACCTTTTGCGTGCAGGCTCCAGACGCATCACGCCGCGATCGGTGAGCGCCCACAATACGTCTGATTGCTCCTCATCCAGCCACAGGGTGCGAACCTGAGCCGGAACGACATCGCGCACAACACCCGGCACCCCTTCCTCGCGCATCCGGCGATAGAGCACCTGCAGTTCGTGAGAGTGGCTTCTGCCACCGTCGTTGCTCTCGCACAGCACGGTACCGCGAAACGGTCCGTAGTTCACCCGAAACGCGGTGAACAGACGCCCGGCACGCTTCTGGTCTGCGATAAGGAGTGGCAGAGCCGGGGCGTCATCGTCCACCCCCACCACCGCGCCTCGTTCCCAGCTGCCTCCGGGGTGCTCCCGGCTCCAGATGGCACCATCGAGCAGAGCGTACACCCTCACCTGGTCCGCCTCGGACACCGCAAACACCCTCTCTCGGGCAGGGGGCACGTCGTCGCTCAGACACTCCCACCTCTGCCCTATCCACTCCTCACCATCATCCCGACTGCGATACACGCCGGTTTCAGTCACCACCAGCAGCAGATTCGGGTTCCTCCGCGACGTGCTAACCTGTCGGATTACCCCTGCGCCATCAGGCAGTGGCAGTCGCCGCCAGCTCCGCCCGCCGTCAATCGTGAGGTAGAGCGATGTGCCTGCGCCTGCCACAAGATGCCCCACTCTCCTGCCTGCAGCGATGATCTGCGCAGTTTCGGGAGGATGGCACTCCAGCTTGCGCCAGGACTTGCTGCCGTCGCGCGTGCGATAGATGGTGCCGTTCGCCTCAAGCGCAAACCACACCTGCTCGTCCTCCAGTGCAACCGCCACGCTCACGACGGGGCGGCTCAGCCAGCCGTCCAGTGCGTACGGGTCACCTTTCCACTGAAACTCGTTGTCGCGCGGCGATTCGTGCAGAGGTAGCGGCTCGACAGCACGCCCATCCTGAATGGCGATGTCCTTCCGCAGGCTGTTCATGCGCGGGCGAAACACCTTGTCCACCGGGTAGTGCTGAAGAGTCCAGCGTGCGCCCGCAAGCGCCTGCTCTTTGCCGTGGGTGTCGGGAAAGAGCGCAAAGTGGATGTAGGTATACAGTGGACATCTGTCGCGCTCGTGTGCCTGCCACATCTGCATCGCCACGTGCCTGTAAAACGCGCGCATCGCCTCGTCCCTCTCGATGCGCATCAGCACCTCCAGATGGTGATAGACATGGTTGGCATCGTCGTAACTCTCCACGCCCAGCACCGGTCCGGTGTACCCGCGCACGCTGTACTGCTTCGCCAGCCGCTCGAAGGCGTCGCGGAACTTCGGCTTGCCCGTCAGGTGCTGCGCGATGCGCAGGGCGGACAGTGCCATCACCACGTTCAGGCTGGGCGTGCGTCCGTCGGTGAAGCCGAGGATGGTGTCGGAAACGTTCCCGTACTCGTCGTGCACATTGTAGTCGCGTTCCAGCCAGTACTCCACCAGCGCTTCCATTGCCTCGGCACACTGACGCTTCTCGTCGGGGTCGGCTAATAGCTCGGCATAGAGACCGATGGCGTGCGCGATACTGCTGTAGGTGTGATGGCTTGGGCTACCTCGCCAGCGAAACTCTTCGTAGGGCGGTACTCCCTGATGCCAGAGATGAGCATTACGCGGGTTCAACCTCTCCTCGCGCGTCTCCCCTCTTCCCCTAACATATCCCCTCGCCACGAAGCCGCGGATGCCGGATATCCGCGTGAGGCTGTGCAGCCCTTGAAAGACCTTGCGGCAATGTTCCCGCACCGCAGGGTCGCAGGTCAGCAGGTAGCGATGGATTTCGCCGGAGAGGTAGTAACTCGTCCAGTTCACGCTATGCGCCACATCGGAACCGCCTTCGGTGGTGTGATCGGCAGGCTGACCGGCAGGAGGAACCTCGATCTGCGCGATGTACAGACCATTCAGCCAGTGCTTGCGAAGCACCTCCTCCTCAAATCTGTGCGCCTTCTGAACCAGTGGGAGGTTCTGAGGCTCCTGCGCCGCCGCGCCCGACGACACGATCATGGAAAGCACCCCCATCACGATGCGCAGATACAATGCACGCTTCCTCCTTCGGGATGGCATGGCGTACCATGCTTCGCCCCAGTCGCCCGTACTCCTGCTATCAGCACAAGTACCGGTTCGCCATCACTCTGCCAACAATACCTGCCAGTGCCTTTTCCAGCACATGGAACAACGGCATCGACAACCATCTCGAATGAGGAACAGCCTATGAGAACTCACCGCTGCGCGTGGCTGATACTTGCCATCGTATTCACGCTGAACACAATAGGGTCTGCACAGACGACGCCTGCAGGCACGCAGATTCCGATCCAGGCGACGGCAAACTACCTGGACGCCAGCAACAACTCGTACAGCGCCGCGTCGAACACCGTCACCCTGACGGTAGCGCAGGTGGGCGGCGTGCAGGTGACCCTTGCAGTGAACAATGCGACGTTGAACCCAGGTGGGTCGTATAGCTTCCCAGTCACCGTCAAAAACACCGGCAACGGGAATGACTACTACCTGTTAAGTCCAGGCACGCTGCCGAGCGGATGGCAGGCGGTATTTGTCGAAGATACCAACGGTAACGGTCAGCGGGAGAGCACCGAAAACCGCGTGGTCGACCGCACGCCCACCCTGAGCATGGGCGACGAATACAAGCTGTTCGTGGTGGTGACCGCGCCGTCGGGCACCGTCTCCAGCAGTGAGGTATATCAGATTCCGTTCCGCGTGACGTCCAGCTTCGACAGCCAGAAGTTCGTTCTCCATAATGTTTCAGCGGATGTCGTGAACCCGTTCAATCCCTTGTGGACGGTTACCATTCCCGGCGGGTCTACCGGCGATGTGACGGTGGTTGGCGGTCGCGCGATTGTTGGCGCGGGCAACGGCGAGCTGCACGCCTACTGGGTGAAGGGGCAGAGTGCTGGTACGCCCGCATGGAATGTGAGCCTCGGCAGTGCTATGTCCGGGCGCGTGTCCGCAATGGGCAGCACCCTATTCGCACCGACCTCAGACGGGCGTGTGCAGATACTCGATCTCAATTCAGGCTCTGTTCAGGGTACCCGCACGGTCGCCAGCGGTGTCAGCATCACCGCCTCGCCAGTGGTGCAGAACGGCATTCTTTTCGTGCCTGCGCAGGACGGACGCATGTACGCATTTGACGCGAACGGTAACCGGCGTTCAACTCCCCAGTTGTGGGGCACCCAGTTCTCATCGACCCCTTCTGCTCCTGGCACCACCCACCTGTGGGCTGGCACCGGGGATGGTTATGTGGTGTGTTTCCGCTCCAGTGACCTGCAGGGTGTCTGGGTGGAGATCGTGTCGCCGGGCACGCCGGTGACCAGTTCGCCGTGGATCGACATCCGCACCAACACGCTGTTTATCGGCGCGCAGACCGGACTGTTCTACGCCTTCAACGCCACACCTGACCCGACGGTGCCGCACCTGCGCTGGATGTATGATGCCGGCTCGCCGATCGTGGGCAGTCCATTCTTTGACTGGGTGGCGAAGGTCGTGTACTTCGGCACCGTGGACGGCAAAATCCATGCAGTGACAGCGGAAAACGGCAGGGCACGCAGCGGCTATCCCATCCAGCCGCGCGACGCCGGCAAGTTCCTGGGTATGCCGATTGTGGTGCGCAAGAGCGGCAGTAACACGCCCTACATCTACATCGGCAGCGACAAGGGCAAGTTCTACGCCATCAACGCGGACAATCCGCAGGAGTTCTACCTGTATGACGGCAGTACCAACCGCGAGTCCTTCGTGCGGTCACCCAGCATTTCCGGCTTATCCGCCGACGACGTGGTGGTGGCCGTCTCCGCGAACGGCAAGGTGCTCGCGTTCCCGTTGAAGTAGGAGAGGCTCTATGGGGCGGTGCAGGGGCGAATGCCCCTGCCCGCCCTTCAGGCTGATGTCATATCCGCCATCCACCTGCAACATCTGCTGTCAGGTCAGCATATCTCCTCCAGCCGAGGAGATAATCTGCTATACACGATGAGCAGTTGTCCCGCTTTGATTTCCTGCCAGTTTTCGCCCTGGGTGAGTTTCTCCGAGCAGACGAGAACCGCTTTTTCGTTCGCCAGCGCCTTGGCGTCGAGAAGCATTTTTGTCTCTTCGGATACCCCGCTAAGAGGTCCAGCATCTGCAGACCTCACCAGATAAAACAGCGAATAGTGGTCGAGGTCGCGTGACGAATACCGAAAGGCATACAGCGCGCTGCCATCCGACAGCAGAAAGTTGAGCCCGGTGTGCGTGTACTCTCTCACTTCCGCTATCGCCGTCCGAATACCGCGGACCACATCGCCTTCTTTGCGGATGTTCTGCACGAGCCAGTAGAAATAGACTTCCGAGTCCGTGTCACCCTACAGGGCACCTCGCAGGTCATCCTCCAGCAAAGCCAGCAGCTGGACTCTGTTTACCGTGCCATTGTGCGCGAAAATATACTTATCGAACGGGAACGGGTGGCTGTTTAGCTCACTTGGACCTCCGGTCTTTGCCGACCGGACATGCGAGATGATAACGTGAGACCGTACGTCCTGCGCTTTGCCCTCCAAGTACCGCGATTGGAGGGTGGAACGCCCCTCCTTAAATACACAGGCTTTCCCGTTCTCGTACCAGCCGATTCCCCATCCATGGGGGTGCTTGGCTCCCAGATTCCGGAAGGGCGTGTCGGCATTCAGAAAGGAGAACCCGAGGTCGACCGCTTTGTTGGCGATGACGCCCAGCAGTCTGCACATTGCCATCAACTCCTTTTTCCACAAAGCAAAAAATGGCTCCCCGGGCAGGACTCGAACCTGCGACTTGGTGGTTAACAGCCACCCGCTCTGCCGACTGAGCTACCGGGGAACCTCGCGCATGATAATATACCAGAACATCCGTCGTTTGTCAAGGTGCGCAGAGGCTGTCTGCCACGCATGAGCGACTATGG
>OGCI01002304.1_pt1 | contig 13069 bp, 7 predicted proteins | sample 1570021 | NCBI WGS metagenome assembly OGCI01 (sample SAMN06264664, study PRJEB24512) | hot springs metagenome | isolation source: Hot spring water | place: South Africa: Tshipise | collected 2015-06-21
CCGCAAATGCTGTGGACATGGCGTTGAAGCAGAAGTACGGGGATCTGGTGGAAACCATTGTGGTCAATCCTCTCGATGACCGCCGCACGCCATTTTTCCTGCGCGATTCACAGGCGGATTATGATCGTCTGGTGCGCCGCGTGCCCGAACTGTACAAACTGGGTTACGATGCCAGCGATACGATCATCACCAGCGCCATTGTAGAAAGCGCTTTTACCGTATTGCTTTACGAAGTCATGCTTGACCTGGTGCGCGAGACCCAACCCGACGTGATCATCACCACCTACCCCATGTACCTGAGCCCGCTGGAAGCCATCTTCATCATGTTCGGGCGCGATATTCCTCTGCTCACAGTGGTGACCGATCTGGCAACCGTGCACCGCATGTGGTTCAACAAAGCCGTGGATGCCTGTCTGGTACCCAATGAAATCGTGCGCGATTTAGCCATTAACTACGGGTTAAGCCCGGAACAGGTCTACATTACCGGCATTCCGGTCAATCCGGCGCTGAACCGCAGGGAAGGGAGAGATAAACTTTCCTTGAGGCGCGCCCTGGGCTGGCGGGAAGATTTGACCACTGTTCTGGCGGTGGGCAGTCGCCGGGTGGATCGTTTGCTGGATTCCCTCAACGTGCTCAACCATTTTGGCGCGCCATTACAGTTAGCCGTGGTGGCAGGCAAAGACGAAAATCTTTACGCGCAACTTCAGGAAGTTGAGTGGCATGTGCCGGTGCACCTCTATGAGTTCGTCACCAACATGCCCGATATGCTTCTGGCGGCAGATTGTGTGATGACCAAAGCCGGCGGACTGATCGTGACCGAATCGCTGGCGGCGGGCTGTCCGATGATGTTGATTGATGTCATCCCCGGACAGGAAACGGGCAATGCCGAACTGGTTGTTAGAGGAGGAGCGGGCGATTTAGCCCGCAGTGACCTGGAAGTACTGGAGGTCATGGCGCACTGGTTGATGGATGACCGGCGTTTGTTGCAGGAACGGGCGCAGAACGCCGCCGCCATGGGGCGTCCTCAGGCTGCGTTTGAGGTAGCCGATCTGGCTTATCAGTTTGCCCTGCGGGGTCCAGTACGTCACCGTCACCTCTTCACCCGCCGTACCTTGATTGACCTCTTCAATCGCAATCAGGTGCGCTGGAGCCGTACAGGCGATTTGAGCACCCTCTCGCAGTCTGAGGACCAATCTTCGTAAAAATTATGGTATAATATCGCCCGCCACACGAAAAAGGCGAGTCTGGAGAGGTAGCGTAGTCTGGCCTAACGCGCGCGCCTGGAGAGCGCGTGTACCGCAAGGTACCGTGGGTTCGAATCCCACCCTCTCCGCCTCTTTTTTTAAATAACTCTCTATACTGGAAAATGCACTGACACGATGAAAACCGTCTTAATTACCGGCTCAACGGATGGTATTGGAAAGCAAACCGCTCTGGAACTGGCGCGCAGAGGATGGCGCGTATTTCTCCATGGACGCAATCTCCGGCGGGGGGAAGAAGCCAGACGGGAGATTCTCCGCCAGGTGCCGCAGGCAGATATCACCTGCCTGAATGCCGATTTCAGTTCGCTGGAGGAGGTGCGTCAACTGGCGCGGGTGGTGCTTTCCCTCACACCGCGTCTGGATGCTCTTGTCAACAACGCCGGGGTATTTCTCCATCAGCGCCTGCTCAGCCGCGACGGTTTCGAAATGAATTTTGCCGTCAATCATCTGGCGCATTTTCTGCTCACCAATCTTCTTCTTGGGTTATTACAGTCCAGCGCGCCGGCGCGTGTGGTGACGGTGAGTTCGGTCATGCACCGCAACGGACGTCTGAATCTGGAAGACCTGCAAATGGAGCAGGGGTACACGGGTTCCCGCGCGTATGCCGCCAGCAAACTCATGAATGTGCTCTTTGCAGCAGAACTGGCGCGCCGCATGGAGGGCAAAGGGGTGACCTCGAACAGCCTTCATCCGGGCGTGGTTGCCACCAAAATGCTTCGCGAGGCGTTCCCTTCCCTGCAAGGGTCTTCTCTGGAGGAAGGGGCGGCAACCAGCGTATTTCTGGTCACGGCGCCAGATCTGGAAGGGGTGACGGGAAAATATTTTGAGCATGGACAGATGGCTCCCTGTCATCCGCTGGCGGAAGACCGCGAGGTATGCGCGCAACTGTGGGATATCAGTGCGCGGCTGTCGGGATTGATCTAGGCTTCACCGCGTGATTCGCGGGCAAATCGTTCGAAAAATTCCCGCAAATAGGCATCACGTTCCTCAGCCATCTGGCGTGCGCTGGCAGTGAACAGGCGCTCTTTGATTTTCCTCAATTTGAACAGGTATTCATGGTAGGCGCTGTGTGGCTCTCCGGGTTCGAGGGTGCCGGTTTCCAGGAATTGCCGGGAAGGTTCCGCGTAAAAGGGCTGTCCATTCAGTGCGGCGTAGGCAATGACCCGTGCCACGCCGACTGCGCCGAGCACGTCCAGTTTATCGGCGTCGAACAGCACTCTGGCTTCAACAGTTCGGGGAGTTTCTCCAGTTCCGCGATAGCGGTGGGCGCGGATGCAGTGCTGAACGGCTTCAATGCGTTCTGTGCTCCACCCTTCGGCGCGCAATACGAGGGCGGCAAATTCCGCCGAGGCAAGGTGATGTTCCTTGCGGGCTGTTTCTCCCGGCGCGCTTCCCACGGCGTCGTGCAAAAGTACTGCCGCGTGCAGAATTTCCCAGTCGGCGCCTTCAAGGGTGCCCAGACGTTGGGCGGTCTGATAAACTCGCAGGATGTGGTCAAAATCGTGTACGCTGTCGGCGCCGACGTACCAGCCGCGCGCCTGTTCAATGGTGGGCATAAAAAGGTCTCCTTGCTGGGTGGATTATACCGGGGAAGGTCAGGATATCAAACAATCCATAGAATGTGGGGCTTGAGTTCGGCAGGGTTGAGAGGGCGGGGCTCATTTTCTTCCAGTGTCCACATTTGATCCAGACTAATCCCGTGGTATACCCTGAACAGGGCAAGATTGCTGGGGTTTTCGGCTTGAATCAGGTAGATATCCCCGATGAGTGCATGCAGTTCCCCACGTAAAGAAAGCGGATAAGGACTTTCCAGAGGAATGCTGGATGCCGGCATGAACAGGAAACTGCGCAGGTTCTGCACCGGTGAGATGGTGCGCAGAAGCGGCTCACTTTTTTGCGCCATGCGTTGAGCAATCAAATCTGCACGGCTGGAGAGGTAATGGAGAAAACTCAACACGGTGTTGCCGGGCTGTTCACGAAGCAACCATGTCGAAAAGGTCTCTCCCAGCATACGGATGAGGTGGCTGGCAAGGGCTTCGGGCGATAAACGGGGATCGCTCAAATCCAGTTCCTCGCCTTCGCTGTCTGAGGCACGTTCTACAGGAAGAGGAATGCAAAACCCGCCCTGTTCCCATTCAGCGCGGATCACGCCAGAGTGCAGGAATTGTTCGATCTGTGCCGGAAACTCTTCCAGAAAACCCTGTTTGACGGATTGAAGGCGATGACGCTCAAAGTGCTCATCAATGACCAGTTCCCGGGAAGGGATGCGTTCTTCTTTCTCCAGTTCGCGTTTCAATCCAGCCAGTTCTATACGGGCAATGTTATAGACGCTGTCTGGATGGAAAATTAACGCCTGGAGCAGGTTCTGGTAGAAACCGTTCAGTTTCTCCAGCAGGGTTGCCATTTTTTCGGCAATTTCCAGAATGGTTTTTACCACCACCTCCCGCTGATGATAGAAGACCTGCTTTTGTTTGAGTTCCAGAAATTGACGTTCAGCATCCTGCACGTGTCCTGGAATTAATTTACCGGTGAAGGAACGGCGGCGCGATTCCCACTGCTGTTGCGCCTCGCGAATTTGCTGACGGAGCGTTTCATCCTCAGCCTTTTCACCCTGTTTTTCCCAGAGGTTTAAAATAGCCTGTAAATCGGCGACATATCGCCGTGCCGCTTCCAGCAGACGTTCCAGGTAAAGCCCCGGCGTTCCCATTTTGGGGTCCGGGGTGGTAAGGCGTTCAACCAGGGCGTGCAGGAAAATATTCCAGTGCGCCTCGCGGAAGGGTTGAAGGCTTTCGGGCATCTCGGCGCCGGAAGGTAAGGCATGTTCTGCGCCCTCCGCCTGATACAGGACCATTTTCCAGGCAGTCAGCCCACGGGTTTTCAGGCGTTCGCGTTGCGCTTCCCATTGATTGGCAGGAATTTCGGCAACCTGGACGATATCCTGCAAAATCCCCGAACGGTGAAGTCCTTTCAGCCACTCGCTCAGTTTCCCGTAAGGCGAATCCGGGCGAAGGGCCAGCGGTTCAACCAGATGAAGAGGAACCTCGCTGATGGGATCGCATTCTACCGGCAGGAAGGTTTGCAAACAGTCCAGGATCAATTGATAACGGGCTTGATTCAGCAAATGGTGGCTGGGATGGACGATCGAATACACGCCCACCGTATCGAAGCAGGCGTTTCCCCGATAGGGCGAATATTCAGCGGCTTCTTCCAGCACAGCGCTGACCTGAGCATCCATCTGGTAGAAAAGGATGTCGGCAGCGGTCGGGATGGCGTGCACTTCGGCAGGCAATTCGCGGGCGTTGCAATCCAGAATCTGCACGCTATCGAAAGGACGCTGGTTTAGCCCAGTGGGGACCTCCTCCACAGGAGAGGAGGAATACAGCGGATAGGGTTTGTTCCACGGGCGTTCTCGCTGCAAGGCTTCCAGTTCTTTAAGCACCACAAAGTGACGCAGGCGGTGTTCGCGCTGGATGGGCAGGCTGGTTTGCAGGGCTTCCGGTGTCAGAAAGACGCCTGTCACCCGGGGTTTCATCCCGGAAGCAAGGTAGCGGCACAGGTGCGCCATATCCACAGCCCAGGCGCTTCCCGTCAAGCCAAAAGTGCTGGCGACAATGAATACGTCCAGCCGGTGTACTTCTTTTTGTTTGAGGGCTTCAAGCGCTTCGTTCAGAATCCCCAGGACCTGGGAAGCGCTGCCCCGCTGAAGATCCTCCACAAACAGGGTTCTTACCCCACCGCGGGTTTGCTGCGCTGACTCTGCCTGACCTTTCGCCGCATCGAGGCGGGTCAGAAAAGCGTGAGTTTGCGGCAGTTTGCCGGTCGTCCCTGTGGGTTGGTGCCGATCGAGGGCTAACATTTGAATCCGCGTTTCCAGGGAAGATGGCTCAATGGCAAGTTTCTGGCGCAGGCGCGCTACGATCTGCGCGCCGATTCCGCCCAACCCGATGACTAACGCTCCACGGTTCATTTCATGACCTTCCCACGTTTGATGACCTGTTCAACCAGATTGACCCCGAAGCGGTACCCCAGATGACGGTAATCGTCCACGGAGAGGATGAGCACGTCCGCCTGCTTGCCCACCTCCAGCGAGCCGATGCGGTGTTCCTGTCGAATTGCCGCCGCCGCATTGATGGTTGCCGCGGCAATGGCTTGCGCCGGGGTGAGTTTCAGGTACCGGCACGCCAGCGCAATGACGAACTGCATGTTACCGCACCAGGCAGTGCCGGGATTGAAATCGCTGGCAAGCGCAAGGATGCCATTGGCTTCCAGAATGGCTCTGGCAGGGGTGTATTCCGATTCTGCCAGTCCAAAGGGTGTGCAGGGAAGGCTTACGGCAACGGTCTGGCTTGTGCCCAGGCGTTCAATTTCCTCGGGTGAGGTCTTCACCAGATGATCTACCGAGACAGCACCCAGTTCCATAGCCATGCCTGCGGCGCCCAGATTTTCAAACTCATCCGCGTGGATTTTGAGCGGGAAGCCCAATGCGCGGGCGGTTTCGAGAATCCGGCGGGACTGCGGCAGAGTAAACGCGCCCCGTTCACAGAATACATCCACAAAAGGGAGCGGGCGGGCATTGGCGTGACGAATCCACCAGCGGCGCAGTTCCGGTAACATCATATTACAAATTTGATCGACGTATTCATTGGGGGTGTCACGGTACTCTTCAGGGATGGCGTGCGCCGCCAGAAAGGTGGGGTGAATTTCCAGCCGGTTAAGTTCGTCCAGACGAAGCAGGGCTTCCATTTGACGCAATTCAGATTGCCATTCCAGCCCGTACCCGGTTTTGGCTTCAGCAGTGGTGGTGCCGTGACGTAACATCACCCCGGCGCGTTCGGCGGCTAAGGCGACCAGTGTTTCAAGGCTGGCAGAGCGCGTTGCCCGCACGGTGGAGAGAATTCCCCCGCCGGCTTGCAGGATTTCCAGATACGTTTTGCCCTGCAGGCGCATCTCGAACTCAACAGCGCGGTCGCCGGCGAAAACCAGATGGGTGTGTGGGTCCACAAACCCCGGCATGACCACTTTTCCCCGGGCATCCAGGCGGGGTTCGGTGGGATATTTTGCCAGCAGGTCGGCAGTTGTGCCAACATCGGCAATCTGTTCACCCCGAATGAGCAGTGCGCCATCTTCAATGATGCCAGGGTTTCCCAGCGCTTTTCCCCGTTGCGGTCCCCCGGCAAACGTGAGCAGTTGACGGGCAGAGTGGATGAGCATGTTAAGATTATAGACCGAATCCGGATGAAAAAAATCAATCCCCTCGAGGGAATTCTCGAGGGGATTGAGGTGAAATACAAGAGGAATTACTTCAGGATAACCGGCACATAGGTGAAGCGGTCAAATACCTTTACCACCTCAGCCCGTTTGACCGTGGCATCCTCGGCGTTGTGATGGTAGAGCAGGAGCAGGTCGCCAGCATCACGTCCGACGGTGTAGTCCACCTGCACGGGGATGTCGTCACCGTAGAACCAGACCGGCAAGCCCGTGAATCCACCCGAGGTATCCAGCGCCGGATGGGCTGCGTCATAGGTCATGACGTCACTCACATCCACTGCGTTATCCGCTTCGCGGGCAAAGGTGACCACGTAGAAGTCGAACTCGCTGTCGGCGCTGGTGAGGAAATCTGCCGTGTACACCGGCAGGACCACCACGCTGTTATTGAAAACGACGGTGTCCAGATAAGCGGGGGATACGGCATTCACATAGGATTCGACCATCATGCTTCCGGTAGAGAGATTGTACAGCACCGTCACAAATGTATCGGTGGGGTTGCTACCGCCTGTTGCCCGCCCGTAGTTCCAGGTAAAGAGCACGTAGTCGTCAACACCGTCCTGATTCACGTCAATGTAAATGTCGAATTCAACTTCGTTGAGCGTGGACCACTGCCCGTGGGTGGCAATGCCAAAATACATCACCGCATCAGGATCTTCCACACCGGTTGTCGGGTAGAGGTGGGCATCGGTCATTGCGCCAATGTACTTCAGGTCGGCGCCGTCCAGCACTGCTTCCAGTGCCGGATTGCCGGTGTTCAGATTCTCGTTGGGGCTGGTACCCATCAGTTCAAAGGCGGTGATCAGAGCAATTTCTCCGACGGGCGGTGCGGCAATGCTACTGGTATCAACATTCGTACCGGTGGTGGTCACCTCAGCGTAACCAGTTCCGTCCACTGTCACACTGCTCGAAGCGGCGCGCAGGGTGGAAGCCGGGCGCGGGGCGGCGTAGTAAGGCAGGCGCAACGCCGTACCGCTGGCTGGGGTCAATACGATCAACCCGCTGGCTTCTGCCATCCAGAACCTGGAGATCGTCTGGGCGGAACTCATCGTGGCATCGCGCGGGTGGGTCATTCCGGCAGGGTCTGCGGTCATCTTCAGTTTGAATTCCACACTTCCGCCTGCCGGCACGGTCAGGCTGGTCAGCGGCGCATCACTGCTATCGAGCAGTTCAAAGGTCACGCCGGGAACCTGTGTGCGCTGGACGATCGAGGGTGTGTAGGTCACGGCAGTGCCGCCCTTGTTCACCACCCGCACCGTCTTGGTCCAGGAGGTCAGCGCGGTAACCTGCGGCGCACCGAACGAAACGCTCACGGCGCCTGCATCCTGCGCGTTGTAGAGGACGACCTCGTTGGTCAATGCGGCTGGTACATTCACCCGCCCGGCGCCTACCCGTTGCGGCGCAAATTTAGTGGCTCCGGGGGTGATGTCATAACTGGCGGTGTTCATCACATTGGCTTTGAGTTCTTCCACCGTCCAGGTGGGTTTCCACTGGCGCATCAAAGCCATCACGCCGGTCATGTGCGGCGCCGCCATGGACGTGCCGCTCATGCTGGTGCCGTATTTTCCGGTTCTCACCGCAACCGAGTAAATTGTATCGCCGGGGGCGGAGATGTCCGGCTTAAGGGCGGAATCCACCCGGCGCGGCCCGCGGCTGGTGAAGGAAGATGGGAGGTCAACCAGCGCAGGATTGGGACCGGCATCGGCACGGCGGGTGTATCGCCACTGCGCGGAGAGGGTCACGTTTACGGTTTCAGAGCCCAGTGCGGTAATCAATGCATTTCCAACAGGAAGGCTGGTCATTACCGAAGGAATGGTGATAGTGGGATCGCTTCCGCCCATGACAAAGGGTTCACCCGCTGCATTGTTGAACACGATCACCGCTACAGCGCCAGCGTTCTGGGCATTCTTGACCTTGGCAACAAAGGTACAGGTTCCACGACTGATCAGGGCAACTTTACCTGTAAAGGTTCCCGGGGCGAATGCGTTGCACCCCAGGGGGTTGGTTGAATCGTAAGCAAGATCGGCGGTAACGTCGCCTACCACTGCCAGATCAGGCCCAAAGGCGGCTTCCAGAGCCGGGTGAAGGCCCGCCAGACTACCGGTATTCACACGGAACTGGCTGGTGGTGTTGATGTTTCCGGCATCCTGTGACGAAGCCACACTGATGGCGCGGGTTGCCACGCCCGGCGCTCCGGTGATATAGTGGGTATCCGCACTGTTGCCTGCCGAAGCCACCACAATTACCCCCACCAGCGCGGCGTTGTTGGATGCCACCGCTGAGGTGTCAAATTCGGACCCATAGGAGGACCCCAGTGACATGTTGATGACATCCAGGCGGTCATCGAATTTACCGTCACCGTTCGGGTCGGTTGCCCATTCGATAGCAGCATCGGTCAGATTGGTGGAGCCACTGCACCCGAAAACGCGCAGGGCATACAGTTTTGCCAGCGGCGCTACGCCCGGACCGATGTCCATGGCAGTGGTAAACGGTGTGGTAGTGCTGTAACCACCCGTGTAGGTGGTGCCATCGGTGTTGGTGCCAAATCCAGCCACAGTGCCGGCTACATGCGAACCATGTCCGTTGCAGTCCATCGGGTCAGGGTCGGGTTGAGGCACGCTGGCAGGATTGCTGGCATCGTAGGCATCGCCCGCAAAGTCGTAGCCGCCCACCACTTTGGCACTGGGGTAACCATCGGCAAAGCCGGGTTCATCAACGGTGAAGTCGTTGGTGTCATAACCGGTGCCTGGACCACCGAAGTCGGTGTGCAGGTAGTCAATACCGGTATCAATGATGCCGACCTTGACGCCTTCGCCTCGCACAAAGTAATTCTGCCAGACCTGCGGGGCGCCGATCAGCGGTACGCTGTAGTTGTTATCCAGTTCCTTGGGCACCAGCGGATATACGCCCTTGACGCCCGGCAGTCTGGAAATTTCGCGCACTTTGCTGGCATCGACTTTCATGTAAATGCCGTTGAAGACGCGCTGGGTCTGGAAAAGCACCTTTTGCCCAATGCCCGCCGCGGTCATTCTGGAAAGCAGGGTTGCCTGTGCCGCCTGCAAAGCCTGCAGACGACTGGCAGCCAGTTCGTTAGCGCTTTCCAGACCCATGGTCTCGCGGGCTTTGGCAAAGGTCACCGCGGTTGGTTCGCCTTCCAGTTCAACGACAATATCCACAATACCGCTCTTCTGACTCAGCCGCTCCACCGCATCGGTAGAAACTTCGCCAGAAAGGCGTTCAGCCTTAAACTGCGGTCGTTCCGTCGGACCGCTGGATTGCGCTACGACCGGCGCAGGGGAGTTCCACCCAAACACCAGCGCCACAACCATGATGACAGAAAGAACATTCCAAAGAAGTTTTTGGGGTTTCATACGTGAGTGTCTCCTCGTTTAGCGAAAGAATTACTAGAGAAACAGATTGAATCAGGTGATGATGCAGGCACGCCTTGCCGGGAATTTCGCTGAACCACCTCCTTTCTGGGACACCACAAAACAAGAAGAGAGGTGCTCTTCTTGCCGGGAGAGAAAAGATGATCGAAACGCAGACGCTTTCAGTGGAAAAGGTTTTCCCTGACCTTGCAGAAATGAAATGTTTACCGTATTCATCCTAGCAAGATTTGGGTTTCAAGTCAAGTTTCTTTGAGGATTATTTTTTTCATCACCCTGCATCATACCAGTCGCGCCGGGTCAGGGGGAACCCGCTTGCGCCCTGAGCGGCAGGTTTCACCAGCAAACTTTGATAGATGTTCAATCGCCCGGTGGCAAAGCCGTGCGCCGAACCGGACATGTAGATGCGCCAGACCCGGTAGGTGGGCTCTTCCACAAACTGCAGGGCTTCTGCGTGATGCGCCTCCAGACGGGCAACCCAGTGTCTGAGCGTCAGGGCATAGTGTTCGCGCAGGCTTTCCACATCGCGCACTTCAAAGCCAGCCTCTTCGGCGGCGCGCAGGGTGGTGGAAATGGGCACCAGTTCACCATCGGGAAAGACGTAAGCATTCGAGAAGGATTGCGGATTCCAGCCTTTTTCGATGGCGCGCCGGGCAATCCCGTGGTTCAGGAAAACTCCACCCGGTTTGAGCAGTCGGTATGCCCGCTCAAAATAGACCGGTAAAAGTTTCTCGCCCACATGTTCAAACATCCCTACGCTGACCAGCGCATCGTATTGTTCCCATTCTTCCACTTCCCGGTAGTCCTGAACCCGCACGCGGGCGCGCGCCTGTAACCCTGCTTCGGCAATGCGTTGCTGAGCCAGGCTGGCTTGTGGTTCACTGAGGGTGATGCCGGTGGCGTCCACTCCGTATTTCTCGGCGGCGTAGATCACCAGTCCACCCCAGCCACATCCCAGATCGAGAATCTTTTGTCCCGGCTTCAATCTTAATTTTCGGCAGATATATTCCAGTTTGTGTTCCTGCGCGGTGTCCAGATCCCGGTCTGGCGATTCAAAGTATGCGCAGGAATACACCATGCGCTTCCCCAGGAAGAGGCTGTAAAAATCATTGGAAACGTCGTAGTGGTAGCGTACTGCCTGTCGGTCTCGTTCAATGGAATGGGGTTTTCCGGAGAGTCGTGCCGCTCCGCGTTTGCTGATGCGCGGATTCTGCTGGTTGGGCAGGCGCAAGAGGTCCCGGGCGATATCCAGTTTCTTCTGCCACTGGTTGGTGCGCTCTGCCAGTATTTCTGCCAGAGGGAACACTGCTTCAATATTCCCTTCAATATCAAAGTCATTGTACAGATAGGCTTCCACCAGCCCGACCTCGGTACCGGGCAACAACATGGCGCGCAGGGCGCCGGGATGGTTGAGCACAATTGTGGCACTACCGGGAAAATCCCCTTGAGGATAGTGAGTGCCGTCCCATAATCGGAAACGAACGCTATCCAACCGATCAGTTGGAAATAAGCGTTCTAAAAGCGACAGGGTAATATCCCGTGCGTAAACCTGCTGTTGAACGGTTGGAGAAACCATTTTGCACCTCCTGATAGAGTCAACCCCCAAAACGCTGAAAGGCTATGGAAGATTAACGCTGAAACAGGCTGATGCTTTCAATGTGGTAGGTTTGCGGGAAGAGGTCAAACGGAGTAGTCTGTTCCAGCCGGTATCCGCCGCGAATCAGCCGTTTGGCGTCCCGTGCCAGGGTGGCGGGGTCGCACGAGATGTAAATGATCGTGGGGGCGCCCATGCTTAGAATGGCATCCAGGGCTGCCAGTTCCAGCCCTGCGCGGGGCGGATCCACCACAATGACTTCGGGATGTACCTGTAAGGACGGCAGAATTTCCTCTGCCGTTCCCATGTACAGCGACACATGATCAAATTCGTCCAGGTTGACGGCAAAATCATCGCAGGCGCTGGGCGCCGACTCGATGCCAATGAGATTCCGCGCGCGCGGCGCCAGAAATGCGCTGAACAATCCAACCCCGCAATACACGTCCAGCACCGTCCCCGGTTGATCTGCAGGCAGCAGAGAGAGGACATGTTTCACCATGGCTTCTGCCATGGGGGTATTCACCTGGAAGAAAGATCCCGCCGATACGCGGAAGGGGCGTCCCAGCACTTCCATCACCACATGGTCATCGCCAGCCAGCACCAGCGTTCCGGCTGGTCCCATATGCGCCACAGAAACAGGCAGTTCTTCTACTGAAATTGCAGGCGGGTTCGTCTCCAGACTTTCCAGAACCAGCAGAATCTCCCCATCCGCGCCAAGCCGCAGGGAGAGACGTTCCAGGTCCGGCAGAGGTTCAGCCTGAATTTGCTTCCAGATCTCCAGCAGCGCCTCTTCCGGCAGATGACATTCCTGAACGGGAATAACTGTGCGGTCGTCGGTGGCGCGAAAGCCCAGTTGCCCATCCGGGGTGAGGTGAAACTGCACGGTGTTGCGGTAGTTCCAGGCTTGTGGTGAGGGGATGATCAACCGCACAGGCGGGTCCGCAATACCACCGATGCGCTGCAGTTGCTCCGTCAGGATAGATTGCTTGACCGTCAACTGCAGGGAGTAATCCATGTGCTGGTAATGGCATCCGCCGCACTGCGCAAAGTGCGGACAGCGGGGTCGAATGCGTGCCGGCGAGGGCTGTACGACATCCATCAGGGTAGCGCGGGCAAAACCGCGTTTTTCTTCGGTTAACTTCACCAGTACCCGTTCTCCGGCAAGTGCAAACGGTACAAATACCGCCCGCCCATCGGGCAGACGTCCCATGGCTTCGCCGCCATAGGTCATTTGCGTTAAATCGACCAGATGAAATTCGCCCACAGTTTCATTTTACCTGTTTTTCAAAAATGAGTCATAATGATTACAGATTCATAAAGGCGGGTTTCATCACAGCAGGGCGAGAAAACATCATACATCCCAATCACCCATTAATCACCCCTTAATGTTCGATAGTTCGGAGCAAAATTGTTATAATTTTGTGAAGAGAAGAACATTCGATAGACCATTGCCAAGGAGCATCCCATGAAAAGCAAGGGCTTGATAAAGGCAGGTTTGCTGTTTCTGGTCGTCGGATTGGTTGTGCTGGTTGGCTGGATGGAGCAGGTGCAGGCACGGGCGT
>OGCI01002306.1_pt1 | contig 13056 bp, 8 predicted proteins | sample 1570021 | NCBI WGS metagenome assembly OGCI01 (sample SAMN06264664, study PRJEB24512) | hot springs metagenome | isolation source: Hot spring water | place: South Africa: Tshipise | collected 2015-06-21
TTATTTCCGTGCCTGTCAGTAGTAATGTAATAAGGCTGAACAAAAACTTCATCTGTACCGTAGTAAAATCTTATTTCATTACGATTTCGGATTGCCCTCAAAAATATTTCTGATTTCATAATAAACTCCTTTCAATTATACCACCTTAGAACACCAACAACTTTACCGATTATAGAAAAATCTTCGTTGTTATTAATTCTAATTGGTGAATACTTTTCATTTCTTGGTAAAAGAACAACTTCCTTATTAGTATTATCGAAAATTTTCACGGTTATTTCAGTCTCTAATCTTGCGACGACAATATCACCTTTTTGAGCGAATGTTTGAGGAGAGACAATAACCAAATCGCCTTCGAAAATTCCGGCATCAATCATACTATCGCCCTGAACTTTAAGAGCGAAACAACCGGCGGCATTTCTGATAAATGATCTGTCAATTGAAATACTTCCATCAATATTTTCTTCTGATAAAATAGGTGAACCAGCGGCAACTCTTCCAACCACAGGAATCTGATGAACATCTTCAGAACGCGAGATAACTCGTTCAATTTGGTCATCATTTGAATGGGTAATTCTAATCGCCCGACTAACATTACTACTTATGTTTAAGTAACCTTTTTTCTTCAATGCCTCAAGATGTCTTTTTACTCCGAAAGTTGAAGAAATGCCGAAATTTCTTCCGATTTCACGTAAAGTTGGTGGAAAACCGTTTTCTGAAATAAAAGATTTAATGAAAATCAGAATTTCGTTTTGCTTTTCAGTTAGTTTTTCTTTCATAAATAGCTGCTCATTTGTTCACTACAAATATAGTGAACATGCGAACACGTGTCAAGAGAAAAGAAAGATATTTTGATATTCGAATAAATTTAAAGAAGGAAAAAGTCAAAATGGAGATATGAATTCAACAATATTTTAATCATTAAATACTACCAAAACTTTTTCTGAAAAATTGACTAAAGAAACAAAATTACAATACGATAATTGAGTGAAATTTATTTTATCAACCAAAACAATCATCAAATAATAATTTAGGAGAAACAAATGAACAAATTCTTAAGTAACTTAACTGTTGGAAAGAAATTAGCGTTAGGTTTTGGGTTCGCTCTTTTAATGTTAGCAGTTATTTTGATAACAGGAGTTATAAATCTTACCACTTTGAACGGGGAGGTAAGGCTAATTTCAAGTGACCTGTTTCCTAAAACAGTATGGGCTAATGATATTATTGATGCTGTTAATGGTAATGCCATAGCAATTCGTAATATGATTTTAACCAATGATCCAAAATTTAAAGAAGAAACCTATAAAAGATTAGATTGGGCAAGAGAATTAGTAACAGATAGAATTAATAAATTAAAAGAAACGATAAAAACAGAAAAAGGGAAAGAATTATTAGAAAATCTCATAAAAATCAGAGAGAACGAATTTTTCCCAACTCGTCAGAGATTACTAAAAGAATATGAATCAGGAAACAGAGAAGCAGTATTAGAAATTCTATTAGGAGATTTCAGAAGTGCACAAAACAAATATATAGATGCAGCAAGTAAACTGATAAAATATCAAACAGAATTAGTAAACATAGAAGCACAAAATTCTCAGGAGACATATGATTTTACTAAAAATATATTGTTTCTTGTTGGAGTAATATCATTGCTGTTTGTCGGTGTTTTCGGGTGGTTTGTTACAAAAAATATAACTGTTCCAGTAAGTCAAGTGATAGAAAGAATGAGATCATTGGAAGCAAATTGTCTGACGGGTCTTGATAAAGGATTAATACAATTATCTAAAGGCGATTTAGCGTTAAAATTACAAAAGGTTACAAAAGCTCTCAATTATGATCGAAAAGATGAACTTGGTCAAATGGCTAATGTATTTGATTTAATGCTTGCAAAAGCTAAGTCCGGAGTAGATTCATATGAAGTTACAAGAAACACCTTAGCAGAATTATCATTGGAATTACAATCTATCATTAAAAATGCAAAAGAAGGAAACCTTGATATTCGTGGAAATGATGCGAAATTCGAAGGAGTTTATAAAGAAATAATCTCTGGTTTTAATCAAACATTGGATGCAGTTATTCTACCAATTCAGGATGGAGCAAAAGCTCTTGAAGTAATGTCAACTGGTGATTTTACAGTAAGAATAGAAGCTGATTATAAAGGACAACACAGAAAAATAATAGACAGCATCAACAGATTAGGAGAATCAGTAAGCAGAATTTTGCAGGAAGTCGTAGATGCAACCCAAGCAACAAGTAGTGCAGCATCACAAATATCATCGAGTTCAGAAGAGCTGGCATCAGGTGCACAAGAGTTGAGTTCACAAGTACACGAAATAGCAACGGCAATTGAACAGATGACCTCGACAATAATTCAAACTTCTAAGAGTACAAACAGAACAGCAGAGAACTCAAAGCACGCAGTTGAGATAGCAGAAAGAGGCGGAGAGGTAATTATCCAAACAGTAGAAGGAATAACAAGAATAGCAGAAGTTGTAAATAAAGCAGCAGAAATAATTCAGGAACTAGGAAAGAACAGTCAGCAGATCGGCGACATTGTTCAGGTAATAGATGAAATAGCAGATCAAACAAACCTGCTAGCATTAAACGCAGCGATAGAAGCAGCACGAGCCGGAGAGCAAGGGAGAGGATTTGCAGTGGTAGCAGATGAAGTTAGAAAATTAGCAGAGCGAACCACAAAAGCAACGAAAGAAATAGCCCAGATGATAAGAAAGATACAAAAAGATACAAAAGAAGCCGTAGATTCAGTAACAGAAGGATCAAAAGTAGTAGAAGAAGGTAAAAAGTTAGCATCAAAGGCAGGGGGTTCATTGAAAGAAATAATAACAAGTGCAAATGAAGTGGTAGATTTAGCAAATCAGGTAGCCTCAGCAAGTGAAGAACAATCAAGCACAGCAGAGCAAATAAGCAGAAATATAGAATCAATAAGTAACGTAACCAATGAATCAGCAAGCGGAGTTCAGCAAATAGCCAGAGCAGCAGACGATTTGAATAGATTAACAGAAACACTTAGCAATCTCCTAGCACAGTTTAAGGTAGAAAATAAAAGTTCAAGAAGTGAATATTATTTAAGAGCAAATGGTAAATTGTTAAAGGGTTAAAAAAAATGAAGGACTGAATTATGAATGACAATCAGAAAAAAATCAGTGAGTCAGAAGACATATTACAATTAGTTAGTTTCAATATATCGAACGAAGAGTTCGGGATAGATATATTGAAAGTAGAAGAGATAATAAGGATAATCTCGATAACACAAATTCCCAATTCACCAGATTTTATAGAAGGAGTAGTAAATTTAAGAGGCAGAGTAATCCCAGTGGTAAACTTAAGAACGAGATTAGGATTTGAGAAGAAAGGCTTTGATAATCAGACAAGAGTGATAGTTGTAGAAGTAAAAGGAGTAACGTTAGGGTTTATAGTAGATTCAGTAAAAGAGGTATTACGCATACCGAAATCTATCACCGAACCACCACCGGCGATAACAACGGGAATAAATAGTGAATACATAACAGCGGTTGGTAAGTTAGAAAATCGGCTATTGATATTATTGGATTTAGAGAAGGTGTTAGATATAAAAGAGAAAGAAGCTATAGCTCAAACAGTAAATTAAAACCTAAAAGCCCAACCAAAATCCCACCAAATTCCTCAGCATCGCCCTGAAAGAAATCGGGGCGATTGCTTTTTAAATTCATAATGAACAATTAAAAATTAACAATGTTTTTGAAATAAACTTTTAATTCTCCGTTTCTTGTATGATAAAAACCGAACAACCTATTTATCATCACCTACTTCCAAAACTTTCTTAAGATATTTCCCTGTCCATGAATTTGGGTTTGCAGCGATTTCCTCCGGAGTGCCAGTTGCAACAACAAATCCTCCTTTATCACCGGCTTCAGGACCTAAGTCAATAATATAATCAGCACATTTGATAACATCGAGATTGTGCTCAATGATGACAATAGAATTTCTTCTCTCCAAAAGAGTTTCGAAAGCTTTAAGAAGTTTTGAAATGTCGTGGAAGTGCAAGCCGGTTGTCGGCTCATCGAAAATGAAGAGAATTTGTTTTTTCTCTCGCTGTGCAGTCAGATAAGAAGCAAGTTTAATTCTTTGCGCTTCACCGCCAGATAAAGTTGTTGACGGCTGACCAAGTTTGATGTATTCCAATCCAACATCAGCAAGTAGATTAAGCAATTTTAAAATTTTATCCTTGCCCTCGAAAAATTTTATTGCTTCAGCTACTGTCATATCAAGCACATCAATAATATTTTTTCCCTGATAAGTAACTTCACGTACTTCCTTTTTGAAACGCGTTCCTTTGCAATCTTCACATTCAAGATATAGATCAGCAAGAAATTGCATTTCAACCATTATGTAGCCTTCACCCTGACAGGTTTCACATCTTCCGCCCGGAACATTGAAAGAAAAATATCCCGGAGAATATCCTCTTGCCTTTGCCTGATGGGTTGAAGCGAACAATTCTCTGATTAGCTCGAACACCTTGATGTAACTTGCAGGATTTGATCGCGGACTTCTGCCAATTGGACTTTGGTCAACAATAACAACATCGTCTATGTATTCAGCTCCAATAATATCATCATATCTGCCAATGTTTTCAGGTGCCATTCCGAAATATTTTGCTAATCCTGCATAAAGGATATTGTGAACAAGCGTACTTTTTCCTGAGCCGCTTACACCAGTTACAACCACGAATTTATTTAGAGGGAATTCTACATCAATGTTCTTTAAATTGTTTTCTTTCGCTCCGAATATTTTTACGGATTTAGTTGGAAGATTATTCCTCGTAACAGGAGTTGGAATTTTCAATTTACCTGAAAGATATTTTCCGGTTAAAGAATCAGGATTTTTCATAATATCTTCCAGAGAACCTGAAGCAACAATATTTCCACCGTTTATTCCGGCTTTAGGTCCTAAGTCAAAAATCATGTCAGCGTTTTTTATCATATCTTCATCATGCTCAACAACTAAAACTGTATTTCCAATATCTCGTAAGTTTTTTAGAAGATCTATCAGTTTTGAATTATCACGAGGATGTAAACCAATACTTGGCTCATCAAGCACGTATAAAGTACCGACTAAAGCAGAACCTAATGAAGTTGCAAGGTTAATTCTCTGAGTTTCGCCACCAGAAAGTGTATTACTTATTCTGTCTAAGGTTAGATATGAAAGACCGACATTGTTTAGGAATCGTAATCTTTTAATTATCTCCTGCAAAATTCTTTCAGAAACTTTGAAATCATAATCAGATAGTTTCAGCTCTTCGAAAAACTTTAGTGACTGTTCAATCGGTAATTTGACAACATCGTGAATTGATTTTTCTGCAATTTTAATTTGCAGAGCTTCTCTTCTTAGTCTTGCTCCTTTGCAAGCATGGCAAGTTGTGTAACCACGGTATCTGCTTAAAAGAATACGGATGTGCATTTTATAAGTCTGTTTTTCAAGCTCTTTGAAAAAGCCGTCAATGCCGATATAACTTCCAAAACCTTTGCGAATAAGATTGACCTGTTGCTCTGTTAGTTTGTAAAAAGGAACATTGAGAGGAATTCCATATTCTTTTGCATTGCGAATTAATTCGCGCAAGTAAATGCTGTGTTTTGCAGATTTAAAAGGAGCAATTGCTCCATCCATTATACTTAAATTAGGATTGGGAACAACCAAATTCATATCTATTCCCATCACTTTGCCGAATCCCTGACAAACAGGGCAGGCACCAAATGGATTATTGAAAGAAAAGAAACGAGGTTCAGGTTCTTCGTATCTGATTCCACAGCATTCATAAAATTTATTGAATTCTATTATTTCACCTGAATCAGAGTTGATGACAGCTAATCTATTTTCGCCTTCTTTGAAAGTTACTTCAATTGAATCTGCAAGCTCATCAACAGTTGATTTATTAAGTTTGAATCTTTCTACAATTATAAAAACATCTTTTTTTGATTTAGGGATAAAGTCTTCATCATTCAAGTCGTGGTAACTATTGTCAGCATATATTCTGAAAAAACCTCTTCTTTTGATTAAATCAATTTCTTCGCGGATTGAATGTCCTTCGTGGTCATGCATTGGAAAGGAGAGGTAAAATTTCTCATTTCCATTTTGATTTTTGAGCCAATCAATAACAGTTGAAGTAGAAGCTTTTTTAACTTCATTGCCACAGGAAAAGCAAATAGTTTTTCCTATTCGTGCATATAACAGACGAAGATAGTCGTAAATCTCTGTAGTTGTTCCAACGGTTGAGCGGGATGTTTTTGCACTAACTTTTTGTTCGATAGCTACTGCAGGTGAAATTCCGGAAATAAAATCAACATCAGGTTTGTGCATTCTTTCAAGAAACTGACGAGCGTATGAAGACAGGCTTTCCACATATCTTCTTTGACCTTCTGCATAAATAGTATCAAATACCAATGATGATTTTCCGCTACCGCTTACTCCAGTGAAGACAACAAGTTTATTCTTTGGAATTTCTAAATAAAGATTTTTCAGATTGTGTTGTCTTGCACCAGAGATAACTATTTTTTTGTTTTTCGAATTTCCGTTCATAAAGATGTTTTTTTACAGAATACTAAATTATATAATTCAATTCAGATGTAATTAAAAAAGAATTGTGTGGTGGAAATTAGATCCTTTTCAAAACAGATATCTCAAAGACTGAATCCAATCAAACTATTTCTTATACTTTCTAATAAATTCTTCAACTTCAGGTAATCCACCCTGATAGATAAGATAACCATTGCTTGGTTCTCTTTCTGTAATTTCTCCTGCAATAGGTGTTAGCATAATTTCTTTAACCTCATCTAAATTTTCAGTTTGACCTAAAGCCCATCCAAGTTTGACATAAGCAACTTCGGGGAGCATATTAGCAGCAGGAACAACACCAAGTTCCATCATATCTCGACCAGTGTCGTAAACATACATTTGAACATAACCCCACAAAGTTTGTACAGTCATATAAACGGCAACCCCAGCATCTTGAGCTCTTTTCAAAGCAGGATAAAGAGGTTTATTTACGTGTCCGAGCCCTGTTCCAGCTATTACAATTCCGCGATAACCGTTTTCTACAAGTGAGTCAATAATATCAGGTTTCATATTTGGGTAGTAGTACACAATAGAAACCCGTTCATCAAAAACAGCATTAATTTTTACATTATTATCTTTTCTTCTCTTTTTGTAATCTTCACGAAGCGGAGTAACGCCGTTTCTACTTACTGTTGCAAGCGGAATATCTCCGATTGTTCTGAAAGTAGAACGATAACTCGAGTGCATTTTTCTGACTCGGGTTCCGCGATGAAGTAATCCATATAAATCGCTAGTAGGACCAAACATACAAACCATTACTTCAGCAATATCGCTTTTAGCTGCAGTTGTAACAGAATGAATAAGGTTTAATGCAGCATCAGAAGAAGGTCGGTCGCTTGAGCGCTGCGAACCTACCATAACAATTGGAATCGGAGATTCCTGAACCATGAAAGATAAAATTGCAGCTGTGTGGTGCATTGTATCTGTACCGTGACCAATAACAATTCCGTGTACACCTTTTTCGATCTCCCGACCAATTGCCTCCGCAAGCCCTTTCCATTGATCAGGACCCATATTTTCACTGAAAACACCATAAAGCTTTTCAGTTTCGAGATTACAAATGTCAGCCAGTTCAGGAACAGAACCATATAGTTCTCCCGGAGAGAAAGCAGGAATTACCGCTCCTGTTCTATAATCTAATCTTGATGCAATGGTTCCGCCGGTACCGAGTAATTTTACTCTTGGCTTTTTCGGATCGTAAGGGAAATCCTTTTCTGGTATTTTGTACTTTGCTTCTCTTCTGCCTGTTACTTTTACTTCTCTGATTTTTTCAGCAGCAATGCCGATATTGTAACCAATTGGAAGTTTCAGAACAATATGATATTCATCTGCAGTTTCAGAGCGGGGGAGAACTAATCCTTTATAGTTTCCATCTACAGCTTTTATTTCAACTTCACTCCAAACAGGGCAATTAAATTTTTTCAGAGTGTCTAAGGAAAATCCTTTATAACCTTTGAAATCTTCGTTGTTAAAGCTCATTTTAAATTTCCAATTTTCTTAAAACCAATTTTTTGTGCAACAATTTTAGCCGGAATTCTTCCTCGAACTCTTTTCATTACGAGACTCATAAGTATAACTTTTTCATTTTCAGGTTTGATAATTCTATAATTATTAAGTTTTGATTTTTCCTGTTCAATAATGTTATTTAATTCTGATTCAGATATTTTTTCAGGAATTATTTCATCTGGAAAAGAGCCGAGCTCTAAAACATTTTTGAGAAGATAGAAAATGTAGTCGCTTGTTATTCTGTTTTCTGCTAAAAGACGAAATAATTTTTCAAATGTTATTTCATCAAGGATATCACAAAACAGATTCATTTTCTTAAAACGTTTTGGAAGCTGGATTAAAGTAACCGCAGCAGTAACGGGATTTATTTTCCAATCTATCACTGCTTTCTTAAAAAGTTCAGCAAATCTTGAAATTGAAAGTTCTTCAATTAAATCATCAGGAATGTTCAATTCCTTATACCACTTTTCTCTCAACCAAAACTGTTCGGGAAGAGATAATTTTATCTTTTCTAATCTTTCATCAGATATTTTCTTTGGTGGTAAATCTGTATCTGGATACATCCTGTCAGCACCGGGGAGTATTCTTTCAAAACCATTTGTTCCATCACTAAGTGCTTGTCTTGTTTCAGAAGGAATGCCGATAGTTGCTTCTTTTGCACGAATAATTATTTCTTCAACAGCAGTTTTTAAGTCTGCTTCATTTCCCCAAACAATAACCAAAGTATCATCGTCAGTTGCATTTACGAACTTTTTAACTTTTTGCCAATCAGAGGAAGTAATTGTTTCTCCTTTACTGTCGGAGTGAATAATATTGGGGATGTTAGTCAGACATGCGATTACTCTCACTCTGTCAGAAATTTCTTTTGAGAAATAGGTATCTGTCTGAGTTTGCCAGTGGAGAAGATCTTTAAATCCTTTAAGAACAGCACAGTGGATTTTCATTCCTGAAGAAATAGCATTTTTAAGAGGAGCGTAATGCACTTTTTTAATAATAGGAGTAATATCAAAAGATGATGCTTGAAATGTTTCGGGAGTAATTCCGCGTCTTCTCAACTCTTCCCTAAGCCGAAGTAAATTCCACTGACGCATTGCCTCGTTATAAGTTAAAATAGGAATTAAAGAAATTTTGGGGACACCCTTTATCTCAACCCGGGTTCCTCCTGTAACACTTACATTGACATCTTCTCTTGCTGCACCCATACCACGCCTGACTCTGTTAGAACTACGAACAAGTTTGCTGCAAAGATAAGCCACTTCTGCAACCTCGAAAGGAGTCTTCATTGCTGCATCTGTTACAGTTTCTATTAAAGGCATTCCGAGTCGGTCAGTTAAATAAACTCTATCGTGTCCAATATCAGAAACCTCCCTGCAGGAATCTTCTTCTATAGACATTTGAACAATTTTAATTTTACGATCTTTGTAAGGAATCCAACCATCAAGAGCGAAGATTGCAGTCCTTTGAAATCCGGTTGGAATACTGCCATCGAGGTATTGTTTTCTGGCAATGTGAAGTTCATCAACAATATTACAATTATAAAGCATTCCAATACCCAGGGCAATATCCAGAGCTTCTTCATTGATAAGAAATGGTGGGGTATCGTCCATTTCATAAGTACACACAGTTTCTCTTTTAATTCTATAAATGATATTCTTTTTTGTTTTGAATTCCATTAATGCAGTACCATCGTAAACTCCCATTTCAGAAAGAGTTGGTCTCATATGACGGAGAATCTCTGCATCATATTGCTTACTGTATCTGCCTGCGGGGCATCTGCAAAAAAGTTTTTTATCAGTAAGTAATTGTTGATGTATTTCCAATCCGGATTTGAAACCGACAGTTTGATAATCTTTTTCTGTCATTTGATGGAAGGGCTTGAAGATAAAATCGTTGGGCATTTTCAGAATATGTTGTTTTTGTATATCCAAAAATAAGAAAACTATACGGCAGATTATATTTACAAAATGATTATATAACTAAACAAAGTGATTATTAAACAATTACTTAAATTTAGCACGAATAAATTTATTTATAATTATTTCGGGAATTAAAAGGAACAACAATGAAAAAAATCTTTTTTGTCTTTTTACTTGGACTATCTGTAATTACTGCACAATCTAACCAGAAAGGCAATGTTATATTTATTCATCCGGATGGAACGGGTCTTTCAGACTGGAATGCTTTGAGATTAATAAAAGTAGGACCCGATAACGATTTGAACTGGGATAAATTATCCGGCATTGGATTATATCAGGGACACATTCGCAATCGGGCAACATCATCCTCAAATGCCGGGGCAACAATTCATGCATACGGAGTTAAAGCAGATGTTGATGATTTTGGATTGATTGATAATCAGATTCCAACTGCACGCTCAGGTGAAAAAATGAGTATTATGCAGGAAGCAATGAAAAATGGAATTGCTGTGGGAATAATAAATTCAGGTTCAATTGAAGAACCCGGCACAGCAGTGTTTTTGACCAGTAATATCAAAAGATCAAATTATCTTGAAATAGCGAAAGATGTAATTCAATCAGGAGCAGATTTGATATTTTGTGGTGGAGAAGAATTTTTGATTCCGGAGGGTGTTAAAGGAAAGCATTCAACAAATGGAAAACGAAAAGATAATCTAAATCTAATTGATTGGGCTTTGAAAAATGGTTACACAGTTATTTATACAAGAGAGGAATTAATGAATCTCTCTCCACAATTACCAAAGAAAGTTCTCGGTGTCTTTGCTTCAAGATCAACATTTAACGATGAAACAGAAGAGTTTTTGAGAGAGAAGAATTTACCCAACTACTCTACAACCGCCCCAACATTAGCTGAAATGACAAGTTTTGCAATTGAATTTCTTTCACGAAAAGGACAATTCTTTTTAGTCGTTGAGGAAGAAGGCACTGATAATTTTGGAAACCGTAACAATGCAAACGGAAAACTTGAAGCTTTAAGTCGCGCTGATGATGCTATTGGTGTTGCGCTGAATTTTATTGAAAATAATTCAAATACAACTTTAATAACTGCATCAGATAGTGAAGCTGGCGGGATGGAAGTAGCCGGATATGAAATTGATAATTTTGAAAATCTTAAAACATTACCCGAAAGAGATGGAAACGGCTCTCCACTTGATGGAGTCGAGGGAACAGGAACGGCACTCTTCGTTTCCAAACCTGATAGAAACGGCAAATCCTTCCCGTTCGCAATTGCCTGGTCTTGCTATGGTGATGTAACAGGTGGAGTTGTAGCTCGTGCTCACGGTCTGAACGCTGAGAAAATGAAAGGTAAAATAGATAATACCGATATCTATAGGATAATGTATCTTTCTCTTTTTGGAATTTGGTTAAATTAACATAAAAGTAAATTTTAATTTCGTAACAAATAAAATGAGCGTAACAAAAATTTTCAGAAAGATTCTTATTTTTTTCAATCTTGATGCAGAGCTTGAAAATCCGGATTTAGTTTACGAGGAAATTAAAAAAGGAGTCGTTTTCAGAGGAACAAATCTCTGGATTTTAATTTTTGCAATTGTTATTGCCTCGGTTGGCTTGAATATGAATTCTACTGCGGTAATTATCGGTGCAATGTTAATCAGTCCATTGATGGGTCCGATAAATGGAATGGGTTATAGTATTGCTACGTATGACATAAGTTTATTAAAAGTATCTGCTAAAAATTTTTCATTTGCGATCATAGCAAGTCTTTTTGCTTCTACAACATATTTTGCAATTACACCAGTGTCAACAGCCCAATCAGAATTGCTGGCAAGAACAAGCCCGACAATTTATGATGTGATTATAGCATTATTCGGCGGATTTGCTGGAATAGTTGCAATCAGTTCAAGATTTAAAGGAAATGTTATCCCCGGTGTTGCAATTGCAACTGCATTGATGCCGCCACTATGTACTGCTGGATATGGAATTGCAACTGCGCAGTTTAATTTCTTCTTTGGAGCGTTTTATCTTTTCACAATCAATACCATCTTTATTGCAATTGCTTCGGTTTGGATTTCACAAATTCTTAAATTTCCTATTCGCGGGGAAATAGATGAAATCAGAAAAAGAAGAATTAACAGAATAATTACTGTAGTGATAACAGCTGTTCTGCTTCCAAGTATTTACTTCGGATATAGGTTAGTAGAAGAAGAAAGATTTATTCAGAATACGAACAAGTATATTTCAAACATCAGTCTATTTGAAGGAAATTATCTTCTAAAATATGAAACCGATCCCAGCTTGAAAAAAATTTCATTGATTTACGTTGGGACAACACTTACAGATGAGCAGAGAAATAGAATCCTTGAAAAAGCAAAGGATTTTAATCTTGATAATGCAGAAATATCTATTCAACAAGGATTTGCATTGGAAAAATATGAAATCTTATCTGATGAAAGACTATCACTCAGAGAGCAGATAATCAATTTCAAAAAAACATTAGAGAATAGAGAAGCTAAAATTGATAGTATAAGGAAGAAAGAAGCTTTTGGAGAAAAATTATTTGAAGAAATAAAAGTGCTTTATCCTCAAATTGTTGGAGGTAGTTATTCGGAGACATATTACTATCACGACACTCTTTCTGTCCCCGGCAGAAAACATATTATTATACTTGATGTAAAATCGAAGCTATCTTCATCTAATCAAACAAAAATCAAAAACTGGATTAAAAAAAGATTGAATAGCGACAATATCAAAGTTATCTACGAATACTAATGTCTCATATCAATATTGAAATTAAAGCCAAATGTGAAAACCTGAACTTTGTTAGAAATAAGTTAAAATCTCTCGGTGCAGATTTTAAGGGAATAGATAATCAAACAGATACATACTTTAAGGTAAATCAGGGAAGGTTAAAACTTAGAGAAGGTAACATTGAGAACCACCTGATATATTATCATAGAAAAAACATCTCTTCACCAAAGCAATCCGATGTAATTTTATTTGAAACAAA
>OGCI01002308.1_pt1 | contig 13053 bp, 10 predicted proteins | sample 1570021 | NCBI WGS metagenome assembly OGCI01 (sample SAMN06264664, study PRJEB24512) | hot springs metagenome | isolation source: Hot spring water | place: South Africa: Tshipise | collected 2015-06-21
TTCCCCACCAGAGGAGAATAGAGCGAATGGCAAAGTGCCTGGACCTCTCCCGGGAGGCAAAAGTGAGGCTTGCCTGGATAGGGCACTGAAAGAAGCACGGAGAGGCCTCCGTCACCTGTCGCAGGTCCGGCATCTCCCGTACCACCCTCTACAAGTGGCTTAAGAGGTATGCGGAGAGGGGGCCGCGGGGACTTCTGGACCTCCCCCGCGTCCCCAGAAGGAGGAGGACCTCGCCTGTCCCCTAAAAGACGGTGGAGCTGGTCTGCGACCTGAGGAGAAAGCGCCCCGCCTGGTCCAGGCACAAGATAGCGGTGATGCTGGCCCGGGACCACGGCATCACCCTCTCCTCCTCCACGGTGGGAAGGATCCTCAAGCGCAGGGGGCTCTACGACCGGAGGGTATCGAAAAGGCCGAGGAAGGCCGCAAGGTGGCGCAGGAGGCGCCTGCGCTCGCAGCGCTGGATGAGGAACGCCTTTCCGGGGTGTCTCCTCCAGGCGGACGTGAAACACCTCAACTTCTGCGGAAGGAGGTTCTACCAGTTCACGGCCATAGATTGCTTCTCCCGCCTCTCCTTCTCCCGCGTCTACTCCAGAACGGGCTCCCTCTCAGCCGGGGACTTCCTCTCCCGCCTCCTTTCCTTTCTCCCCTTCTCCGTTCTGGCCATCCAGACGGACAACGGCTCGGGGTTTTTATGCCACTTCTTTTATGCCACTTCGACTCCTCTTCGGAGGAGAGGGAGATCACCCACTTCTTCTCCCATCCCTCGTGTCCCAAGGAGAACGCCTTCGTGGAGCGCAAGATCCAGACCACCAAGTACGAGCTCTGGGCCTTCCGTGAGGGGGAAGCGGTGCAGGAGCTGAACGAGGTGCTCAACGAGTGGAACTATGTTTACGATCGTGTGAGGCCCCACCGGGGCCAGGGGTATCTCACCCCCATGGAGTTCCTGAACCTGTGGACGGAGGGAGGCAGGGGATAGGGGCGATGTGTTCACCATGTAGTGGACCGGGACAAGGGCTTGCGCGCGCCGGCCCTTTCCCGCAAATTATTTACAGGCATCGCGCAAGGGCTGTCAGCGGTGTAGGGGAGGTACTTCATTGCGCCTGACGGTTCTTTCTTCTCGGGAGGGGAAAGGCGAATACCCCCTGATCGCCGCGATACTCACCGCCCTGGCAATCCTGTACACCTGGCCTCTCGTCCTCCACTTGCATAACGGCATAATCGGCAACTACGGAGACCCTCTCCTGAACAATTGGATCATGAGCTGGACGGCAAGAAACGCTTTCACTCGCCCCACCGCCCTGCTCCAAGGGAACATCATGTATCCTTGCAGGGATGTCCTCGCCTATTCCGAGCATCTCCTCACCCTCGGTATTCTCTCTTCCCCCATCTACCACTCGACCCATAACCCAGTCCTCGCCTACAACATCCTCCTATTCCTCGGGCTCGTTCTCTCCGGCTTCGGATGCTACATCCTGGTAAAAGAGCTCACCGGGAGCAGGTTCGGGGGCCTGGCAGCCGGGGTCTTCTTCTCCCTTTTCCCCTACCGCATCGCAAAACTGGACCACGTGCAGATAGCCTTTTCCGCCTTCCTCCCCTACGCGGTCCTACAGCTTTACCGTTACCTGGGCCGAGGAAACAGGAGGCACCTCTTCCTCTTCGGACTCTTCCTGCTGCTCCAGTCGCTCGTCAGCTGGCACTATCTGGTGTTCAGTTACCTGATCTGCGGGTCGCTCATCCTCTGGACCTTGGCCTTCAACAGGAAGGGGACAAAGATCGCAAGGATTGCTGGGGCGGGGATAGCGTTGCTCGTGGTGGCCTTGCTCATCCTTCCCATCGCCCTTCCCTACCTGAGGGCCAACTCTCGCCTGCCCGACTTCGTGCGCACCGTTGACGAAGCCTCCTATTACTCAGCGAGGCCATCGGACTATCTCCGCACCTCCTCCGACGGCATATTGTATGGCCACCTTCTCCCTCTGTTCCCCACGGGAGAAATCGGCTCGGAAAAAGTGCTGAACCCTGGACTGATGATCATCATCCTCTCCCTTGCCGCTCTGGCAATACGCCGCCGGCGGGATGAAGAGGCGCCAGCCTTTGCTCCCGCTTCCTTCCGTAATGGCGCGCTGTTTTTCTTGGCCATGGCGATACTGGGAATCATCCTTTCCTTCGGGCCCCGCATGGGAAAGATCCCCAACGCGCTTTATCTCCTCTTCTACTACTCCGGTCCTTTCAAGTTCATCAGGACTCCTACCCGTTTTTTCGTCCTCACGGCCTTTTCCCTATCCGTCCTCGCGGGCTACGGCGTGGCGAAGATAGCGTTGAGGCTTTCCGCAAGCAAGGGTCCCGGCTGGGGGAGGGGCGTAGCCGCAGGCATGATTGCATTGCTTGTCCTTGAAACGGCGAGCTTCAACCTCACCGTGCATCCCCTGCCGGTGTCCGGCGAAATACCAGTGTTATACGAATGGCTTTCAAAACAGGGGGACGTGGAGGTGGTGGAACTGCCCACCTCGCCTCTCGGACCCGGTGCTTACAGGTACGACTTCGCTATGGGCTTCACCCCCGCCGACAAGACCGAATACCTTTCGCGGGAGGCCATGCGCATGTATTTCAGCATCTACCACGGTAAAAAGATATGCAACGGTTACAGCGGCTACCTTCCCTATTCCTATAAACGCATCATGTCCGAGCTGCAGCCTTTTCCCTCACAGAGGAGCATCGATCTTCTCCGTGGCATGCAAATAGACCTGGTGGTATGGCACTGGGACTGGGTCGAGGAGGGCTTGCGGCGGGAATACGAGGATCGCTTTGCGCAGGAGACTGCCCTGATACCGGAAGAAGATTTCGGCAACGAACAGGTCTTCAGGGTGCAACCCGGTGACGTGGCCTCCACGGAAGAACTCCACTGCTCGCTCCTTTCCCCCGATGCCGTGCCGGAATGCCGAAGCTTCAACATGAGTCTGGAGGTGACCAACACGGGCGCAGCCCCTTATGTATCCATGGTCAACGAACTCCAATCCTTCAGCCTATGTTTTGTCAGCGAGGGCGGAGAGGTGGTTCACCGGGAACGCGGAAAGTGTCCGCCACCCTTTTTCCTGGAACCGGGAGAGAGCGTCTCCCTGCCGCTCGCGATAGGCAATTCGCCCCCGGCCGGAGAGTACTCCGTCACCGTGCAGATCGAGGAGGGCGTGCTGGCGGGTGAAAGGCTGCAATGCAGGCTGGACACCGAGAACTTCGAGTACATGGCAGGTTCGAGCTTCCTGGACGGCACCATCAACTTCGAGGCGGAAACGGAACCCGTGAAGGTCCAGGGTCCGGAAGGGCTTTACCCCCTGCTCCTCAGGGTCACCAACTCGGGCGACAGCCTGTGGCGTGCCGGCTGGAAAAATGACATTGTCAGCGAAGCCGGCGCCTTCGGCATGGTCTTCCTGGGCATGAAATGGGGGCGGGGAGACGAGGTGGTGTGGGAGGAGGCCGGCGCCGTGCTCCCCTGCGACCTGGCGCCCGGTCAATCGGCCGTGATCCCCGTCCTCGTCCGCCCTCCCCGGGAAAAGGGGACTTACGTCCTTTTTACCGGCCTGAAGGATGTTTCCCTCGGGTGGTTCGGTTCCTATGACCTCATCGAGATCACGGTGGAATAGGCGGAGCGCATGCGCGCCAGGTCGGTCACTCCACCATCCAGAGAAGGTTCTCCGCTTCCTCTTCCGCCCCTGCCGCCTTCATGAGGTACGCCGCGAGCTGGGTGGCCAGCACCTTGAGATCGTCGGTGTTCAGGTAATGGGAGCAGCAACGGTCGAAGAGCACGCGGCAGTCCGGGGGGAACTCCTCGTCGCCCCAGTGAAGCACCAGGAGCAGGGGCACGCGGGGAAAGGCCCGGAACACGAAGGACTCGTCCCCGTAATCCGCCCTGCTTCCCCCCAGGCGGACGGCCGCCTCTCCCAGGAGCCCCCTGCGATATCCGTATATCCTGGCCAGGGGCTCTTCCACGGTGGGAGCAATGGTGGCGGCGTAGAACCTGCCGCCCGGAAGGTCCCGGTAGGCGATCCATTCCCCGCTCTCCGGCACGCCGCAGGAGAGCCCGATGTAGCGCAGGGCCAGGACGCGCAGTGAGAGGCTGTCCAGGTGCGCGGGGAGCGAGATGCGCCCCTCCGGCATCAGCAGTTCGATGTGCCCGCCGAAAGAGGGCAGCCTCACGCGCCACGACCCTCCGCCCAGGTTCTCGCAGGAAAAATCCCCGTGCCGGGCCTGCCGCTCCAGGTCCAGCCCCCGCAATGCCGACAATGCCTGGTGAAAGGCGGCTTCCCGCCGCCCCTGGCCAGCCTTTTCCTCGCCCACTATCGCCTCCTCCGGAAAGAAGGGCGCGCGACCTTGCCGCCCGCGCTCACGGCAACGCGAGCGGCCAGGAGTATTATAATCGACGCGCCCGAGGCGGGCGGCGACTTCCTACCGGCGGTCGCGCGCCGCAGGCAACGAAAGCCGCTCGCGCCCCTCTCCCGGTGACCGCGAGGAAGCAGGGGGCGGGTTGCCGCCACCCGGGTAGAGTCGCGCCGCATGCGGGTGCCACCCGGAGGCCCTCCACGGCCTGGCGTTGCGGCGAAGCGCGCCGTCAGCGCCCAAGGACATGCGGGAAAAGAGCGGAACCCGATCCGGCGGGGAGAGGGAGGGTGCGGCGGGATCGCAGGCGCGGAATCGCAGGCGCGTTCCGGCGCTTACTTGTCTTCCTCGCCTTCCCGGTCCGTTTCGGGGCGATAGGGGGACCTGTCCTTCATGCTGCGGCAGATGGCCTGCTTGGAATATCTTCCCTTTCCCTTCCAGAAGTCCGGCTCCAGCATCTGCAAGGCATCCACCTCCCCGTCTTAACAACATCTTTATAATTATTCAACTTATATATAAAATAAATAATATAAGATAAATGAAAAAAGCAACAGCAATTCCGTAAATCGTATATTCTTGGTAGGAGCAGGAGGAGATGTCGCATGGCTTTATTCCACCGCCGCATAGACATCGAGGTGGAGGAGGGTCCGGGGGGAAGGATGCTCCTCTCCGGGACCCTGCATGACACCCGCCTCGGGAACCCCTTGCACGTCATGAAGGTCAGGGCGGACGTGGATCCGCTGGACGGCCGCGTCCATCTCCTGGAGGGGGAGATGCTCCACGTCCCCCACGAGGACTGCCACCACGCCCTGCGCACCCTCGAGCGCCTGGTGGGAGAGCGCATCGTGCCTGGCTTCACGCAACTGGTGCGCGATACCCTGTGGTCGCAAGAGGGTTGCACCCACCTCGCCGTGCTGGTCACCGACCTGGGCCATGCGAGCGTGCAGGGGAGGGGCGCGCTGTTGGTGCACAGGCTCGGCGGGGATGAGCGGGCGGTGCGCCTCATGCGCGAACAGTTGCTGCAACTGGCTATCGTGGACAACTGCTACACTTGGCGGGAAGACGGCCCCCTGGTCAAGGGGCTGCGGGAGGCGGCGGAAAGGGGCGGAGAGAGCGGCGGCGAAACGGAGGCGTGAGGGGGAAGGAGCGGAAAAGGGGCAGCGCATGCTCGGGAAGATCTATTACGGCGCCGTGGTGTTTCTCTTCGGGCTGGTGGTGGGGAGCTTCGACAACGTGGCCATCTACCGCATACCAGAGGGGAAGTCGCTATGGGCCCCGCGCTCCTTCTGCCCCCACTGCAAGGCCACCATCGCCTGGTACGACAACATCCCCCTGCTCAGCTACTTCCTGCTGCAGCGGCGCTGCCGCAGCTGCGGAGAGCCCATCTCCGCGCGCTACCCCCTGGTGGAATTCTTAAGCGGCGCGCTCTTCCTGTCCGTCTTCGCGAAGCTGGGCTTCGCCTGGCGGGCGGAGTTGCTCCCCTACCTTTTCATGGTCACCGTGCTCATCATCGTCTCCGCCATAGACCTAAGGGAACAGGTCATACCCAACCGCGTCATGTATCCGTCCATCCCCCTGGGGTTGGCGGCCATGGGCGTGGTTGCCCTGGTCAGGGGAGACGCGGGCCTGTTCCTGCGCAGCCTGGCCGGACTGGCCATCGGCGGCGTGCCCCTCGCCCTCCTGGCGTTGTGCGTGCCCAAGGGCATGGGCATGGGCGACGCCAAGCTGGCCGCCTTCACCGGGGTTTTCCTGGGTTACCAGCAGCTCACGGCCTTCTTCTTCGCCTTCCTGCTCGGGTCGCTGGTGGGAATAGGGTTGATCGTCGCGGGGAAGAAGGGGCGCCGCTCCCGCATCCCCTTCGGCCCCTTCCTGGCCTGCGGGGCGCTGGTGGCCCTTTTCTTCGGTTCAAATCTGTGGCGCCTATACCGATCATTACTTTGAGCGAGGATGTGCGGCAGGGGGAACCTGCCTGCTCAGCGCATATCTGATGGGAGAGAGCGGAAGAGGGAGCGCAGCCGGCATGTCCGCGAAGGAAAGGGTGAAGAAGGCCTGCAGGGTCGCCGCCGGCCGGGTATCTGCCTGGATCGACGGGCTTTACCGGTCCACCCCACCCTACCGCCTCTCCGCCACCGACAAGTTGGCTGCCTTGCTCGTCACGCTCCCCTTCTTCCTTTTCTACCTTTTCACCTGCAGCCATCACCCCAACCTGGCAGGCGACTCACCGGAACTCGTAGGCGGAGCTTATTCGCTGGGGATAATGCATCCTCCGGGTTATCCCACTTATACCCTGATCGGCTACCTGTTCACCCACATGCCCGTTGGCAGCATCGCTTTCCGGCTGAACTTTTTCTCGGTGATCCTCCATTCGCTCACCCTCCTGCTCCTCTTCATCATCCTCATAAAGATCACCGGCAGCCGCGCCGCATCCGCGATCACGGTGGCCATCCTCGGCCTGTCGCCCCTTTTCTGGTTCTACTCACTATTAGCCGAAGTCTTCCCATTAAACAATTTCTTCGCCGTTCTCCTCCTGCTCCTCTCCATACTCGCACGCGACAGCTGGATAGAGGGCGGGAAGGTACGCGCGCAGCGCCTGGTCCTCCTCCTGGCATTCCTGTGCGGCCTCAGCCTTACCCACCACCAGACTATCCTGCTTGTCTTCCCGGCCCTGCTCCTGCTGACAGCCAGGCCCCTGGCGGAATCGCTGCGGAAGCCCCGCATGCTGCTCGCCATGGCGGGCCTCTTCCTTCTGGGCCTGCTGCCCTATGCCTATCTTCCCCTGCGGTCCTCGCAGCAGCCATACATGAATTTCGGAGACCCCTCCACGTTTTCGTCGTTCCTGAATGTAGTCACCCGCAGGACTTACGGGTCGACCAAGCTCTGGATAGGCCCCGAGGCGGCCCACCGCCTGGACTTGGTCTTCGACTTCTTAAGGACGCTCGACAAGCAGGTGTACCTCATGGGGATCGCGGTCGCGCTCTTCGGCATGTTCCACATGGCCCGGAAGAGGAAGGGCGATTTCGCGCCCATGCTCACGGCTTTCGTCCTCACCGGGGTGCTCTTCCCCCTCATGGCCAACGTGGCCGCGAGAGGGCCCTTCGAAATCTCTACGCTGGAGCGCTTCTACATGCTACCCACCATACTCTTCTGTACATTCCTTGCCATGGGGTGGCGGGAGATCCTGGGCTTGCTCGCATCTCTCACGGGGAGGTTGCGCGCCAGGCAAGCGATAAGAGGCCTGCTGGTCGTGGTCCTGGCGTTGCTCCTTGCCATGCCCTTTTATCTCCCCCTGCGACGCACCTACGAGCATGTCAACCTGAGGGAAGACGTCATCGCCGAGCATTACGCGCGGGACCTCCTGTCCGGCATGGAGGACGGAGCGGTGATTTTCTTGGGGGGAGACATCGGCGTGGAGCTTATCGACTTCTACTACCGCAACTGCGTGCATGACAGGAAGCGGGTCATCACCGTCATCTGGAGCTTCTGGGGACTCCCCTGGTACATGAAGCATCTCCGCAAGTGGTACCCGGAATTGAACCTGCCGGAGGATAGCGTCGCCGCCATGCCCTTTGCCAGCAACATACTGTATTTCAAGGGCTGGCTCGTCGAATACCTCGTCTCCAACAACCCCCAGGTAAGCGCCTTTTATACCATGGATAAGCGCATGGGGCTGGGGGAGGATTATGCGTACGCCCCCAGCGGCCTCTGCTACCGCATCGTCCCTCCCGGCGAGCGGTTGGACCATGAAGCGCTTTTCGCCACCCTCTCCCAGTATTACGAAAGCCTCTCCTGGGAAGTCTACGATTATTCCCGCTACGAGTTCAACCGGAGGGAACTCTTCCTGGTGCAATACATCTCCATGCACATTCACGAGGCCGCCCTGTTCTTCCGCTCGAGCCAGGAGCTTGCGAAGGCGGCCGTCCTCAATACCCTGGCATACGAGATCTATCCCTTCCAGGAATACGAATACGAGACGGCAGATATGCTGGAACAGGCCGGTAACCTCGGCGAGGCAGCGGCACTCTTTGAGGACTACGCCGCAAACGGCTCCTATTACGATGAGAAGACCTGGGAATCCCTGGCAAGAAGGGAACGGATCCTCTCATGGGAGGGAGCAAAATGATGTCGCTCAGAAGAAGGCCATCACTGGCGGTCTTCCTGGCCATGCTGGCCGTACTCCTCATCTTCACCTACCCTCTCTGCAGAGGGGATCGCCTCCTCTTCATGGGGGATATCACCACCAGCGACGTCACCGAGCTCAACTTCCCCTCGCGCTACCTTCTTTCCACCTCCCTCAGGGAGGGAACCTTGCCGTTATGGAACCCCTTCATCGGCTGCGGCTTCCCCCTGCACGCAGAGGGGCAATCCGGTCTCCTCTACCCTTTAAACCTCCTCCTCTTCCGGTTACTCGGCACCACCCTGGCCTTCAACCTATCCGTCATCCTAAGCCTCCTTCTCTGCCTCGCCTTCTCCTATCTTCTTTCCCGCTTCTACGGCCTTTCCCGGCCCTCTTCCCTTTACGCCGCAACGGCCTTCACCTTCTCCGGCTTCGTCATGTCCAAGGTGAAGTTCACTTACATGGTCAACTCCATCCCCTGGATGCCCCTGGCGATCTTCGGCCTCGAGAAGTCTTTCTCGGCAAAGAACCTGAAGTTCCTCCTGCTCGCCAGCGTCGCCCTCGCCATGCAGCTCCTGGCGGGTGGTCCCCAGATCTTCTTTATCACCCTCGTGCTGCTTTTCCTGATCTTCTGCTGGCGGCTCGCGCACCTTCCGCTGAACGGCATTCTCCGGTCGAACCCCGGGCGGAAGAGGCTGGTGGCAGGCTTGCTGGTCGGCTTCCTCCTGTCCGTTCTCCTGGGCATGGCCCTCGCCGCTCCTCAGTTGCTGCCCCAAACGGCAGGCTTCCCCTACTTCAACCGTGCCCACGGCGAGTCCTTCTACTCCATCCTGGCCACACCCATGCAGCCCGGGAGCCTCTCGCTCTTCTTTTCGCCCTACCAGAACGGCAACCCGGCCTATGGGACCTACGACCTCAACCACCAGTTCTTCTGGGAGGATATCGCCTACCCCGGCCTCCTCACCATGGTCCTGGGTCTGGTGGCCATCATCTTCCTCCTGAAAAAGGGCGAGGATATCGGGATGTGGCTTATCCTGAGCGTGCTTGCCCTGCTCATAGCCCTGGGGGGCAACACCCCGCTGGCGGAATTCCTCTACAGGCACGTCCCCGGCTTCAACATGTTCCGCTTCTACCAGAGGTTCATGCTCATCACGGTCATGGGCCTGGCGTTACTCGCCGGCAAGGGTTTTGACCTGCTCCTTTCCTCCCCCAGGTGGCAGCCGTTCTGGCGCATGGCGCTCGCAGCCCTCGTCCTCGCGGTGCTGGTGCTGGACCTGGGGCTCTTCTCTCACCGCCAGCTCTCCACCATCGAGACGGACCGCATGCTGTCGCCGGGGGAAGTGACGACATTCCTTAAGGAGACAACCGGCAACTCCGGCGATTACCGCTATTCCACCCTGGGAGAGAACGAGGCCTGGGAGCAGGCCTACCGCCAGGCTGGGGGATGGATGGGGAGAAAAGACCCTTACTACGAGTACTTCGCTTTCCTGCCCCCCAATTTCAACAGCATTTTCGGAATCTCCGGGGCCCAGCAGTACGGGGCATACGGGCTCGCCTCCGTCAAGATGTTCTGGGGGCTGACCTATTACGGCAAGGTAAAGGGGGCAGGCTGGGAAAGGGACCTTCCCGATTGCGTGCTGGGAGCCCTTGCCGTGCAGAGCGTAAGATACATCGTGACCCCCTACGTGCTGAACGAGCAAGCCCTGGAGCTCCTGGACTCCAAGACCACAGGGGTCGAGGGGATGAATCTCAACCTGTACCAGTTAAGGGAGGCTTTGCCCAGGGCAAGCATCTTCTCCCGCTATGAGGTCGTCGCAGACCCGGATACCCTGACCCTCCCGCAGTTCTCCGATCTCCTGATCCCCCTTTCAAGGTTGCAGGAGAGGGTCATCCTGGACAGCGAGCCAGAACACCTGTTCGATGAGGGCTCCGGGCGAGGCGGCGAGGCGAGGATAACCTCCTCCACTCCTAATAAGGTGACCGTCGAGGCCGACGTCCCCGAGGGCGGGATCCTGGTCCTAAACGACGCGTATTACCCGGAATGGCACGCCTACGTGGACGGGAGGGAACGCGAGGTGATGCGGGCCAACCTGGCCTTCCGGGCGGTGGTGCTGGAGCCCGGGCATCATGAAGTCGTGTTCGTCTTCAGGCCTACGTCCCTGTACCATGGGATGCTCATCGGGGCCGCCGGAATAGCCCTCATCGCCCTCGTACTCCTCCGGCACCGGCGCACGGCGTGGCTCGACCTTTCCACCCCTTAACCGTTGACCCCCCTCTCGAGCAAGCCCGCCTTTCCCTCTAAGGCGGCGCAAGAACGCATAAGACAGGGACGGGGGGTCTTCCACCCCCCGTCCCCACAAAGTCGCCATCAAATGGTACCGTGCACGTTGCAGCTGGTCGTCGGGGGCGCAGCCGCGTTCCAGGTAACGCTGATGCTGCCCGTGGCGTTGGGGCAGCTAGGCGCCTTCTCGATGTACGCAGGGACCAGGTTAGCCATCGCAGTCGGGTAAGTTCCCTCGTTGCTGGCGGCGTAGATGTTGGACGCCGACTTAACGGTCCTCTGGTTGGACTGGCAGGTCCCCCTCTCTGCGCTTCCGCGTGCGGCCAGGAAGACCGGCACGGCAATACCGACAAGGATGCCGATGATTAAGATAACGATCATCAACTCGATGAGGGTGAAACCCTCGTACCTGTGAATCCTCTTAGCCATTCCCTTCTCACCTCCTTTCCCTGCATGAAAATATGGCCTTTGTTGCTTCGATTTACCCGAGTGCAGCCCACCTCCTTCCTCGCATCTCGCCATTTGCCTCTAAATTTTTTTCGGCAAATGGCGACCACAACTTTACATTTTCGGTTCAAACGCCCCCAAGCAAGGTGATGGCGCCCTCTTGCGTCCCCGCGCAGACGGGTATTTTCCCGCGTACCCGTACATTCCAGGGAAAGGCGTTCGCCTGCGTTCTCCCTGCCCTCACGACGCGCTTCCCCTCGCAATGTCCTTAATATGATAAATGCGGGCGCCTGCGCCGCACAATGCTTAAGCCACTACGCCCGCCGCGAGGCCGCAGGCCATGCGCCGCGGGCGCTTCCATCGCTTGCGGCGCGCCGCCGCATACCGGTCTATAATGGGGTGCGCGGCGCGGGCAGGCAATCATGGCAGGAGCGGAACAAGGGGCGCCGGGCGTACGAGAAGCAAGGAGGGGTGCGCGGATGAAGATCCTGGCCGTAGACATCGGGGTGGGAACCCAGGATATGCTGCTCTATGACTCGCGGCGGGAGCTGGAAAACTGCTCCCGTCTCATCCTCCCCAGCCCCACCCGCCTCCTCTCTTCCCGGGTGGAGCGGGCCGCGGCGGGAGCGGAGGAGCTCTTCCTGAGCGGCCACACGGTGGGAGGGGGGCCCTTCTCCCGCGCCGTGAAGCGCGCCCTGGCGGCGGGAAGGAAGGTTTACATGACGCCCGAAGCCGCCCGTTCCATCAGGAACAACCTCGCCGACGTGGCGTCCCTCGGGATCACTATCGCGGATGCGCCCCCGCCGGGTTTCGGCGGGGAAAAGCTCGCCCCGGACGAGCTGGACCTGCGGCCGCTGTGCGATTTCCTGCGCCTGGCTGGCGAGGACCTCGCCGACCTGGACGCCGTGGCCGCGGCGGTGCAGGACCACGGCGCCTACCGCGCGGGGGAATCCAACCGCAAGGCTCGCCTGCGCCACATGAGGGAGGCACTCCTGGAAGACCCGCGCCCCCTCGCCCTCGCCTACCCGGCGGATGAGGTGCCGGAGGCCTTCCCGCGCATGCTCTCGGCCGCGCGGCGCCTGCGGGAGCAGTTCCCCTCCTCGCGCGCCCTGGTCATGGACACCTCGCCGGCGGCGGTCGCCGGCTGCCTGGCGGACACCCGGGTGGCGGAGCGAGCCGCCGGCAACCTCCTGCTGGTCAACGCCGGAAACGGCCACACCCTGGCCTGCATCCTCAGCGGCGGCAGGGTGGTGGGGCTTCTGGAACACCATACCAAGAGGCTGGAGGGGGGCGCATTCGCCTCCTACCTCGAGAGGTTCTGCGACGGCGAAGCGCGTGACGAGGACCCCTTCATGGCCGGCGGGCACGGCCTCTTCTACCTGGGCGAGCCCCCCGGCATGGCGAACCTGGACCTCGTCGCCGTCACCGGCCCCCGCAGGAATTTCCTGCAAGGAACCGCGCTGGATGTCTACCACCCCGCCCCCGGAGGGGACATGATGATGACCGGCCCCCTGGGCCTCGTCGCGGCCGTGCGTGACCGGTGGAACGGGTAGCAAGGAGGTGCTCAATGCCCATCTACAGCTTCGAGGGAAGGGTCCCGCGCATCTCTCCCACCGCCTACGTGGATCCCTCGGCGGTGATCATCGGCAAGGTCTACGTGGGAGACGGTTGCTACGTGGCGCCCGGGGCGGTGATGCGCGGCGACTGGGGGGAGGTGATCATGCGCGAGGGCTCCAACCTCCAGGACAACGCGGTGATACACGCCAGGCCGGATGAGGCCACCTACCTGGGACCCGCCTCCCACGTCGGCCACGGCGCTATCCTGCACGGCTGCCGTATGGAG